>Ga0209597_1001877_pt1 | contig 13567 bp, 6 predicted proteins | sample M_140625_MF_Meta_FD_187316 | JGI IMG/M metagenome (GOLD analysis project Ga0209597, IMG submission 187316) | Freshwater microbial communities from Lake Montjoie, Canada to study carbon cycling - M_140625_MF_MetaG (SPAdes) (version 2) | ecosystem: Environmental > Aquatic > Freshwater > Lake...
GTGAGCTCGCTGAGTTGGCGGAATTGTAAGGCTTGGAGTTCGGCGGGTGGGAGAAGCTGGGTGGAGCGAAGTTGGTGGAGAACGCCGAGCATCATTGAGGCAGCAGTGGACGATGGAACGGCGGGAAAGGTAGCGCCGGGAATGCCGGTTTTGGGTAGGGGGAACATCAGTAGGAATCCTAACTACGAACTCTGAGACAAGGAAATTGGAGAATTACACCGGAAATAAAAGCTTTAAAAAAGCAAAGTTCGATGGGCTTTGACCAGACACGTGTCAAAGACGTGTGAGGATCAGGGGCTTGGAATGGACAAGGGGTTTGGGTAGAGTGAAAAGTTCATGATTGGATGGGTCATCAAGAAAATTTTAGGGACGCAGAACCAGCGGGAGGTGAAGCGTCTGCTCCCGCTTGTCGAAGAGGCAAAAAGACAGGGAGAAGCGCTACGTAGTCTCTCGATTGAGCAACTCCGAGCCAAGACCCCGCTTTTTCGTGAGCGTTTGGCGAAGGGAGAGACCTTGGATCAACTTTTGCCTGAAGCTTTTGCTACGGTGGTGGCCTTGTGTCGGAGATTAACGGAGGAGAAGAGAAAGATTCGGGTGCGTGGGCAGGAGATGAAATGGGAGATGGTACCCTTTGATGTGCAGTTAATCGGTGGGATCGTGCTGCACTCAGGTCGGATCGCGGAGATGGCTACGGGCGAAGGCAAAACCTTGGTGGCGACTTTGCCGACATATCTGAATGCCTTAGCGGGTAAAGGGGTGCATGTGGTGACGGTGAACGATTATCTGGCGGCGCGGGATGCGGAGTGGATGGGGGAGGTCTATCGGGAGTTGGGGTTGACGGTGGGATGTCTTCAACATGGTCAGACCCAAGCGGAGCGGCGGGCGCAGTATGCCTGTGATATTACCTACGGGACGTGTTCGGAGTTCGGCTTTGATTATTTGAGGGATAATGGAATGGCGACGACCCCTGAGGATCAGGTTCAGCGGGGTCACTTTTTTGCGATTATTGACGAGGTGGACAGCATTCTAATTGATGAGGCGCGGACGCCGCTAATCATTTCAGGTCCAGTAACAATTTCCACGCATCAGTTTGATAAATACAAGTCGGTGATTGATGGATTGGTACGAAAGCAGAATGGATTGTGCACGGACTGGGCGAATCAAGCGAAGGCCAAGGGGGAGGCGGGAGATCTACCTGGGGCAGGGCGGTTGCTCTATCGGGTGAAGCTAGGTTCTCCGCGGAACAAGCTGCTCTTGAAGTTTCAGGAAGATCCTGCGATGCGCCGAGCGATTGATGATGCGGAGTTGGAGATGTACCAGGACACGAGGCGAACGGAACTTTATAAGACCAAAGAGGAGATGTACTTCTCGATTGATGAAAGAAACAGCGAGGCGGACTTATCGGAAATGGGTCGGACGTTCCTCAATCCGAATGATCCAAATTTCTTTTTGGTGCCTGATCTGATTACGAAGAATCACGATATCGAAACAAATCGGGCATTGAGCGAGGAGGAGAAGTTAAAAGAGAAACAGGTGGCGCAGGCGGAATATGAGGATGCGAGTCAGCGGATCCATAACATCAGTCAACTTTTGCGGGCCTACTGTGTTTTTGAGAAGGACGTGCACTACGTGGTGCAGGAAAACAAGGTGATGATTGTGGATGAGTATACAGGGCGTTTAATGCCTGGGAGGCGTTGGAGTGATGGTCTGCATCAGGCGGTGGAGGCGAAGGAAGGGGTGCAGATTGATCGGGAGACGCAGACATTGGCGACGATTACGATTCAGAATTATTTTCGACTCTATGAGAAGCTGGGTGGGATGACGGGAACGGCCGAAACGGAGGCGAATGAGTTTAAGGATATTTATCGGCTGGGGGTGGTGGTGATTCCGACGAATCAGCCCTGCGTGCGGGTGGATGCGGATGACATGATCTTTAAAACACGTCGGGAAAAGTTGAATGCCTTGATTGAGGAGATTAAGAAACGGAATGCGGTGGGGCAACCGATGTTGGTAGGAACGGCTTCGGTTGAATCCTCTGAAATTATCAGCCGAATGCTTCGGCGTGAGAATATTCCCCACAACGTGCTCAACGCGAAGCAGCACCAGCAGGAGGCGGAGATTGTTACGCGAGCGGGGGAACGGGGTGCGGTGACAATTGCCACGAATATGGCAGGACGAGGGACGGACATTAAGCTCTCGGCGGGGGTGGCGGAGTTGGGCGGATTGCATGTAGTGGGAACGGAGCGTCATGAGTCGAGGCGGATTGATCGGCAGCTGCGAGGGCGGTGTGCGCGACAGGGAGATCCTGGTTCGGGTCAGTTCTTTATTTCCTTCGAGGATGATTTGATGCGGAACTTCGGCGATTCGCGGAGGATTGGGGGGTTAATGACGAAGTTAGGGATGGAGGAAGATGAGGGGCTGCAGCATCCGTGGTTGAATCGATCGGTGGAAACGGCACAGAAGCGGGTGGAGGGCAGGAATTATCAGATTCGTAAGCACACCTTGCAGTATGACGATGTGATGAATCAGCAGCGGACGGTGATTTATGCTTGGCGGACTGATATTTTGAATTCGACCGATCCAAGGCCTGAGGTGTTTGAGACGGTGGATGAGCGGATTGCGGCGGAGGTGGAGGCGCGGGCGGGGACGGATCCGGTGGATCTGGAGGGACTTGTACGTTGGGCGAATGCGGCCATGCCGGTGGGATTATCGAAAGAGGATTTGTTGGGAGCGGGGGGGAAGGAGGAGTGGACGACGTTTTTGAAGGCGAGAGTGAGGGAGGCGTATGAGGTGAAGGTGAAGTTTGAGAACCCTGAAGCGGTGAAGGCTTTGGAGAGGTTTGTAGTTTTGGGAGCGATTGATCGGTTATGGCAGGAGCATCTGTATGCAATGGATGGTTTGAGGACATCGATTAATTTGCGGGCGTATGGACAGAAGGATCCATTGATTGAGTATAAAAATGAGGCGTATGGGATGTTTGGGGAGTTGATGGGGCGGATTAAGGAGGAGGTGGTACATAATCTGTTTCGGTCGGCGTCGAGTCTTTCGGCGTTTGAGCATTTCTTGGCGGCGTTGCCTCAGCGGACGGGTCGGGGTGAGTTGCCTGGGCAGGATCAATCGACGGAGGGTTCGATGAGCATAGGGGGAGGTGGCGGGGGGAGCACCGTGGTGGAGGAGGCGTTAGTGCCAGTGAAGAGGCAGGGACCTAAGTTGGGGCGGAACGATCCATGCCCGCTTGATCCCAAGAAAAAATTTAAGAATTGCTGTGGGGCGACAGGTGCCAAGGGGTGTTTGAAGGTGACGGCTTAAGAGTTTAGAGCTACGACCCCCTGGGTAGGGGTTAAGGAAGGATCATGCTGCGATCAAGATTTCCCACGCAGGCGGAGGGAAGGCGGGAGTTGAAGGACGCGCGGTTGCCAAGGACTTCCCTTTGGGTGCCGTCGGCAAAGGCGACGATGGCATTGCCCGAGTGGCGAAAGTGGATGGTATTCGCGCAATCGGTTGTATTAAAAAAATAAAACTCTTCGAGCATGGGATTTTTTCCGGAGGCTGGGGATTGAAAGGTATTGATTTGGGCGCAGGTGGCGAAGAGTGCGATCTGACCAGGACGTTCCAGCTGGTTGATTTGTCTGATTTTTGAGATCTCCTGAACTTTAGGATCGCCAGTGAGTTCTGTATTTACCCCGAAGCCGAAGTAACCATTTTTAAACTTGGGTTTGAAGCTTGCCCCCATCGAGGTGAAGGCAAAATCTGGAACATTTCCTGCAGAATCGGCGATGTAGGGGCCGAGGGGTCCGCGAGATTTATCTAAAACACGCTGACCTTCGGTCTTAGGACTTGAGGCACTCTCAAAGCCGAACCACCACTGGACCCCGTTGGTAAGACTTTCCCGAGAGCGAAAAAAACGGCCGTTATTTTCACCCAGATAAGTTTGTGCAGCGATACTCAGCTGGCGAAGCGCGCTGGAGGAAGTCGCAAGAGTCGTTTGTCGTTTGACGGCTAAGGCAGCGGGGGCGAGGAGGGTCATGAGGACGCCCAAAATGATCATGACGGCGAGGAGTTCGATGAGAGTGAAAGAGCGGGAGGATTTCATTCTTTTCTTTGCAGCCGGAAGAAACCTTTTCTGGATGGGTTGTCGGTTGGGAGGGTGAATATTTTCTGGAAGGAGGTGGCAGTGAAAGACTGCCCGTGATTTTGCCACCCATTGAGATTTAAGCTTTCCTGTTCTTCGAGTTGGTAGAGGGCGCCTTCGATAACGGAGAAAGTGATCTCTAGTTGTGCGTTGGGGAGTACTTTGACGGATTGGGCGGTGGGAGCTGTCCGAAGGGTTGGGGCGGGACCTGTGTAGACGCCATCGGAAACGGGTTGGGTATTTCCGAGGGTGTCGGTGAAATAGCGGGTATCAATGGTTGTGCCAGTGTAGATGTACGGACTGATGGTCCAAGCATCATACGAACCGTTGATTAGGTAGCGAGTATCTGAAGAGGTGGGGGAGACAATAAAGGAGTTTCCGACTTGAAAAGTGAAGCTTCCATTATCGCCGTATTCGACGAATTCGGTTCCCCCTTTGATCCAGTAGGTCCAAACGGGACTATCGAGTGGGTCGACCATGGTAGAGGTAACCGAGCCTACGGTGTAGCTGGTGGTAAGACCGTAGGCGCCGACGGCATAACTTAGTGCCCACGTAGTTCCGGCGGTTTCTGAGATGACGGCGTTAAGAAGATCGGTGCCGGTGCGAGGTGTACCGTTAGAGTTGATCAGATCGTTGTAGTGCCAAGCGTAGATGACGGGTTTTGATCCGAGAGATGATTCGGCAAAGGCGAGGTAAGAGACGTTGGAACCGTCGCCAAGGTGGATGGTAATGGAGTCGGATAGTTCCTTGACGGTGAGAGTGGCGTGAAGATGGGTGGCGGTGAGAAGTGAAAATATGAAGAGGAATGAGAAACTGTGATGTTTCATCCAGCTCAAGATAGGGTGTGTCATACCGACTCCGTTCTGGCGATAGCCAGAGGTGTCCGCACGGGATGCGGGCATCCGGACTCTCGCCCTTCATTTTTGCGATGAGGGTTGACCTCTTTCTAGCGAAAGAGGTGCGATGAGCCTTGGCGGGCAGATGTTCGGACTCCGGGTTGCGAACCTCCTCCCCGCCTTCACCCTTTCATTCTACCGAAGCAGAATGTCCAGATTGGCGTGCTTTCGCATGGGGATTTGTCACCCGATACCGCAGCGCAACTGTGGCCGGTTCTCACGGCCTTCCCTGATTCCACCAAGGGAAAGAACTGGTTTTATCTCTAGGAGCAAATGGGGGAAGGTCAAGGGGCACCGTGTCATCGAAAATTTTGGGTAGAGGTTGAGGCAAGGTTTGAAGTGGGAGAGGGCCGAGGGGTAAGGTGGGGGATGTCAAAAAAGGCTTATCGAGTTGCGGTGGTGGGGGTAACGGGTGCCGTTGGGCAGGAGATTCTTCGTGTTCTGGAGAGGCGGAAGTTTCCTGTGTCGGAACTGGTTCCCCTTGCGAGTGAGCGGTCGGTGGGGACGGAGGTGGAGTTTGCGGGTAAAAAGGTGAAGGTGCGGAAGTTGGAAGCGGCTGCTTTTGCGGGAGTGGAGGTGGCGTTTTTTAGTGCGGGGGCCACGCGCTCGCGGGAATTTATTCCGATAGCGAGGGAGGCTGGGGCGGTGGTGGTGGATAATTCATCGGCGTTTCGGATGAATCCCGAGGTACCGCTGGTGGTGCCAGAGGTGAATGGAGATTTGCTGGATGGGAGGCCTGGGCTGATTGCGAATCCAAACTGTTCGGCGGCGATTTTAGCGGTGGCGCTGGGGCCATTACATCGGGCGGCGGGGTTGGAGAGTGTGGTAGTAGCGACATACCAGTCGGCGAGTGGCGCGGGGGCGAAGGCGATGGCGGAGTTGGACCAGCAGGTGAGGGATTATGCGGCAGGGAAAGAGTTAAAGGCGGAGGTATTTCCGCACGTATTGGCTTTTAATTTATTTTCGCACAACAGTCCTGTGGGAGAGGACGGATATAATGAAGAGGAGCAGAAGATGGTGGAGGAGACGCGGAAGATCTTTGCTCTACCGAAATTGAGTATGGTCCCGACGTGTGTACGGGTGCCGGTTCCGCGGGCTCATTCGGAGGCGGTGGTGGCGAGGTTTTCTAGGGCGATTTCGGCGAAGGAGGCTAGGGAACTTTTATCGAAGGCCTCTGGGGTGAAGGTAATTGATGAGCCAGCGAAGAATCTTTATCCGATGCCGCGAGATGCGACTGGGAAGTTGGAAGTGCTGGTGGGGCGGATTCGGGAAGTGGAGGGAGACCCCCAATCGTTGGCCTTTTTTGTCAGTGGAGATCAGCTTCTGAAAGGGGCGGCTTGGAACGCGGTGCAGATCGCAGAAGAGCTGGCGAAACGTGGATTCTTGGGTTGAGTTAGTTTCGGGCTGGTTTGAATAAAGATGCTATAGAACAGTCACTTGCATCTTATCCTAAAAGCAGTTATCTGATTCTCAACTGATTTGTTTGTTGTTGATCTATAATAGTTTAAGAAATCTTAGATTTAACAGAAAAGACAAGAAAAAGCCATAATATGTGCTAATGTGCATATAGATGGCTTTGCTCCTCACATCGCCTCGGAGAGCGATTTCGTGTCTATCTACCTTATCCAAGGGCAGAATCAGTACGCGTTTGTGTCTCGATCGTTTTTACACAAGAAATCTAAAGATATTTTCTGCAATGGTAACGGCTTTTTGGGTGGCGTGGGTTTCTCCTGTGCAGGCGGCAAGACTAGCGGCTTGGGACTTTACGAATGAAAGTGGCTTAGCTACCTCCACTGCGGATGTGTACGACCTTTCGCTAGATAGTGCCCCTGTCTTGACAAGGGGAGCGGGAGCTCCGGCCACAGCTGCAAATAATACGTTTCGAACTCAATCATTTGGAAGTGATGGGATTAGCATCGCGAACACCGATTATTTTCAGATAACGCTGTCGGCTTCCAGCGGTAAGACCCTTTCTTTAAGTTCGATTGATTGCTATCTGGCGGGAACCTCATCGTATTCCGTATCTCCTGGGGTGCAAAACCAGTTCGCCTACAGCTTGAATGGAGTTGATTTTATACTGATAGGAACTCCTTCGATTCGAATCGGAGACGGAGCGATTTCTCAGATCAGCCTTTCGGGGATCAGTGCCCTGCAAAATCTGGCGGACGACAAAACTGTCACTCTAAGGTTTTATGCCAATGGCCAAACAAGTACAGGCGGTTGGGGTTTTAAATCGATCAGTGCCGATAGTTATGGATTGGATATCGGAGGCACGATTGACTCAACAGTCATCAGTAGTGTTCCGGTGGTCACTAGCGCTACGGCGAGTGCAGTCGCGGGGACTGAATTCTCTTATTCGATTGTAGCGTCCAACTCGCCACTGGGATACTCGATGGCGAATGGTCCAAGTGGCTTGGGGGTTGCTCCTTTGACTGGAATCATTTCAGGAATCATCGATAAGAATGCCCCTGGAACTTATCTCATTGAGATCGCGGCAAGCAACTCGGCAGGATCAGGGCAGGGAATTCTTTCGCTCACCGTGAGTGCAAATTCTGGGGCTCCTGTGGTAAATAGTCCTGCTTCGGCTACGGCTACGATCGGAACGATATTTTCTTACGAGATCACCACGACATTAAATTCCCAGACTTCGGTTGAAGCGAAGGACTTGCCGAGCTGGCTGACATTGAATCCAACCTCGAGGATCATTTCCGGAACTCCTTCGGTGAGTGGGACAGTCCAGATTCAGGTGCGGGCAATGAATGCGAGTGGGTCGAGCCTTTGGATTCCGGTGAGCGTGACCTCCATCGCCGCCCAGAGTTTGTCCCAAACGATAACTTTCAATAACTTCTCCGGGAGTACGACTTATGGGGCTGTGGCGCCCCTTTTAACCGCCACGGCGAGCTCTGGTTTGACGGTTGCGTACACCAGTTCCAATGAGAACGTGGCGACAATTCTCAATGGAGCTCTGAAAATTACGGGTGCGGGCAGCACGATCATCACCGCAAGCCAAGCAGGAGGGGGAAATTATTTGCCGGCACCGTCGGTCGAACGAACTCTAACGATCACGAAAAGGCCTGTGATGGTCACGGCAAATCGCGCGGCAAAAAATGTGGGCGAGAGCGACCCATCCTTTACCTTTTCATCGACTGGATTAATCGAAACGAGCGGATTGACGGGTAGTCTTAGTCGAGTTGCGGGAGAGACCAGCGGAACCTACGCAATCACACAAGGTAGTCTGGCGGTCTCGGCAAATTACAATCTCACGTTTGTCGGCGCGAATTTCGTTGTCACTAAGCTCTATGATCCTCCTGCCTCCTATTATAATAGCGCCCTAGGAAAGTTAAGTGCTGATCTCAAAGCGTCACTCAATAGTATTATTAAAGCGGGTTTTCGAAGTATTCCCTATGGAACAGGCAGTAGCACCGGAATCGCCGGGGTGGTTCCAGTACTCAACCTTCTTTATGAAGATCCTGCTGACAGCACTCATGTGATTCTTATTTATGGGGGAGATTCCATGGCGAAGAGTGCTTTCGGCACGTCGGGTAGCGCGGTTTGGAATCGAGAGCACTGCTGGCCTCAATCGTTTGGAGCACTCACAGGCTACGCTCAAAGTGATCTTTTCCACATGCGTCCCTGCCGTGGAAATGTAAATAGTGATCGGAATAACGATGTTTATGGGAATGTAACCACGAGTACGGGGGCGAAGACTGCTCCAGCTTGCCGAGAGCTCGAGGGTGTCGTTTGGGAACCGCCAGATAGTGAGAAGGGCCAGATTGCGCGAGGTATTTTATACATGGCGGTTCGCTATGAGGGTGCCTCCTCTGGCGATGGGGGTACGGCTAATCTAGAATTAATCGATGGGGCCAGCGATGCGACTTCTGCAGCCCAACAATTTGGGCAGCTAACGGATCTGTTGTCTTGGAATCGGCTTTACCCGCCCAGCGAAAAAGAAAAATGGATCAACGATCAGATTTACACAAAATATCAGCTCAATCGAAATCCCTTTATTGATAATCCAGATCTCGCGGAAATGGTTTTTCGCGGAGTTCCATCGGTTTCTGTTTCATTAGGACAAAATGGGGCGGAAGCTGGGCCCACAACGGGAAAATTCACGCTGAAGCGGCTTGGTCCTACCACCAGCTCTCTTACGGTTCAGTATACTTGGAGCGGTTCAGCTACGCCTGGTGTCGATACCCAGAGCTTGGGCAGTTCATCCACATTTGCGGTCGGATCCGATACAGTTGAGGTGGTGATCACCCCTCAGGCGGATATTGAGATTGAAGGCACGGAGGTTCTGACTCTGACTTTGGTAGCGAGTGCCAACTATGTTTCTTCCAAAAATAGTGCCGATGTGGCGATTGTGGATGCGCCTGTGGCAAATAGTAAGACGGAGCAGACGATCACCTTCGCAGGGTTGGCGGGTGCGCTGACCTTTGGAGGCACCCCCGTAACTTTGGCGGGCAGCGCCAGTTCGGGGTTGGCCGTGAGCTACACTTCTTCTAATCTTAACGTGGTAAGTGTGAGCGGTAGTCAGTTGACAATCGTTGGGGCTGGCTCGGCGACCGTCACCGCCAGCCAAGCGGGCAACGGCACGTATAATGCGGCGTTACCGATTCAGCGCAGCGTGACAGTGGAGCCAAAGGTATTATCCATCTCTGGGGCGGTGGCCCAAAATAAGGTATATGACAGCACTTCTGCGGCGACGGTGAGTGGAACACCAGTTCTCATCGGGGTGGTTGCTGGGGGAGATGTTGCACTTAGCTCGGCCAGTGCGGTTTTCGCGGATGCAAAAGTCGGGGCAGGCAAGAGCGTCTACACGGGGTATTCTCTGAGTGGTTCTCAAGCTTCGAATTATCAAGTCGTTCAACCTACTGGTTTAACGGCATCGATCACCGCGGCCGGGCTAAGCGTGGTGGGGGCGTCTGGCCAAAGCAGAGGATATGATGGTAGCACGGCGGCGACTTTGATCGGCGGCATGCTGGTCGGTGTTCTCGGGGAAGACGATGTTAGTTTAGCAGCAAATCCCTCAGGAGTTTTTGCATCGAAAGAAGTGGGAACTTGGACGGTGGCGGCAAGTTTTGCACTGATGGGATTGGATCAAGGAAATTATATCTTGGTGCAACCAAACGGAGTGATGGGGACGATCTCAGCGGGAACAACACTGGCTGGATGGGCAAGTAGCAAGGGATTAACGGGGAATAACGCCTTGGCCTCCGCTGATCCAGACATGGATGGGTGGAGCAACGAGCAGGAGTATGCGTTCGGGCTTGATCCAGTAGTTGCGAGTGGCAGTCCATTGACGATTAGCCAAGCGGTTGGCCAGATGAAGATGTTTTACAACCAGAAGGTGGTGGGTGGTGTGACCTATACGGTGAGGTCGGCTACGAGTTTGGTTGCAGGATTTAACGGGACGGTGACGCCTAGCTTGAGCACTCCGCAACCTTCGGTTGTGCCGGATGGGTATAGGCAGTACGAGGCGACCTTTACGTCAGGTGGGGGTCAGGGATTTCTTAAGGTGGATGCGGTCGTGCCGTAGAATTGAAAAATCGACCTCTGACCCCAAAAATCTAGCGGGCGCCGATGCGCGGGCAGAGTTTTCGGATTTCACAATTTGCGCAGTCGGGTTTTCGGGCGGGGCAACGTTTTCGGCCGTGCGCAATAAGGAGATGAGAGAAAAGGGTCCACTCCTTTTTGGGAACTAATTTTACGAGGGCTGATTCGACTTTGACCGGATCGACTTGGCGAGTGAGGCCCATTCTCCTTGAAAGGCGTCCGACATGAGTATCTACAACTACTCCCTCTGCAAGGTTGAACGCATTGCCCAGAACAACATTGGCGGTTTTGCGACCCACCCCCGCAAGCTGGTGCAGTTCTTTCATCGTCTGTGGGACTTCGCCTTGGTGATCTGAAACGAGGGCAGCCGCACAAGCACGGATGGAGCGGGCTTTCGCTCGATAGAAACCGGTCGAGCGAATGATCTCTTCCAGTTCCGATTGGGGAATTGTGGCGAAATCGGTAGCGTGACGACAGCGTAGGAAAAGAGCGGGTGTGACAAGATTGACCCGCACGTCGGTGCACTGTGCAGAAAGAATGGTGGCGATGAGGAGTTGGAGTGGGTTGGCGTGATCCAACTCGCAGTGGGCCTCAGGGTAGGACTTCTTGAGCTGTTGTATGATCCGCAGGGTCCGGCGCAGAAGAACCGGTGAGGGGGTCACGGAGAAGCGGGAGCGGAGGCTGCGGGGAGCGATTTAAGGAGTTCGGAGGCTTCCGATACGGTGGGTGCGTTGGGGTACTTAGAAAGAAGGGTGGTGATCAATTTCCGTGCCTCGTCGTTCTTCTGCTGACCACGGCGAATCTTGGCCGCGCGCAGAAGTCCCTGTGAGGAAAGGTCGGGCAAGCTGTCGTAGTAGAGGTCAATTTTCTGGTAGTAGCTAACTGCAAGATCCAGAGGGTCGAGTTTGGCTTTGCCAACTCCTTGTTCGACTTGGCGGGTGGGAATATTTTTTGAGGCGACCACTTCCAAGGCTTGGCCAAAGGCCAGCATCGATTTGGCTTTCATCTCGTTGGAGGAGGTCGGACTTTCGATAACATTCGTCCAAAGTTCGAAAGCGGCGGGATTCGTCTTATCGCCGTCGTACTTACCTGCTTCAGCAAGGGCTTGGGCGCGTAAAAAGTTTGCCTCTTGCACCTTATCAGACCAGCCGTAGTCGCGAGCCAACTCTGCAAAAAGCTTTTCCGCTTCGGCTTTGTGGTTGGATTGAAATTCAATTTGGCCGAGTCCAAAGAGTGCGGAAGCTTGAGCGTACTGGCGTGGGTCTTTCGAGCCGACCTTGGCGGGAAATTCCTTGCGAATTCTCTCGAAAACGGGGCGAGCCTCTTCGGCTTTGCCTGCAGAGAGTAGGGCGTTGGCAAAGCGCTGGAGATCGCGCCAATCTAGGGCGGCTTTGTTTTCGAGGGACTGTTTATAGGCTTCTTCGTAAAGACGGAGGGCGAGAGTGGTCTGGCCCGCTTCAAAAGGTACGCTGGCTTGAGAAAAAAGAATCTGGGCAACGAGGCCGGGTCGAGCGCTGGCTTTGCTAGCGAGATCGCGGAAGGGTTGGAGACACTCTTCCACGGGGGCGGCTCCACTAGAAAAGCGGAAGAGACAGATTCCGACTAGCTTGGAGAGGGCGGGGGCAGCGCGTGGGCCCGAGTAACCGAGAATGGCTTGGCCGATAGAGTCGGTAGCGCGCTGGAGTGATTCTTTCCAACGGGTCTGGGTTTCAGGAGGCAGTTGGGCATATCCGCCCATAGCCTTGGCGATGGTTAGATCGAGATCCGCAGATTTTTCCAAGGCAGAGTAGGCCAGGTCAGAAATAGCGACGGGAGGTGGCGAGGTGGTGGTATCGGGATAGAGTTCTTTGAAAAGTTCAAAAGCGCGACGATAGGATTGCAGGGCTTGGCTCTCATCCCGTTCTTCGGCGAAAAGGGTGCCACGAGAGAGGTAAGCGCTGATATTGCGGGGGTCTTTGGGGTAAGTGCGGAACTGGTCTTCTTGTGTGGAAAGCATGAGATCTTTCTTTTTGTCTCGGGCATAACTTCTCCATATCCGTTCGTAGGCATCGAGCCCAGCGGGAGAGCCAGAAAGTTTGGTGGTGGCTTCTTTCCAAAGGGTGAGGGCCTGTTCGGGCTTCTTGGCCTCGACCCAGGCATCTCCTTGGGCGAGAAGGGCCACTCCGAGGTTGCTCGATTGGGGGTAGGCGGTGATGAATTTGGCGAAGGCAGTGGCAGCTTCAGGGAATTTACCCGAGGCGCGCAGGGCGTACGCTAAGCGCAGGGTGGCATCCTCTTTGGTAGTAGGAGAATGGGTGCCCGTGCTGAGCTCGGTGAGTTGGGTAATGCCTTCGGGAAATTTCTTTTCCCCAATCAAGGCTGAGGCGTAAAGCAGTTGAGTTTGTTCGGCGCTTTCTTCGGAAACTTTTCTTTTACCTGATTTAATATCGGCAAGAAACTTTTCGTAGTAGGTGAGGGCTTCGGCCCCTTTGCCCGACTTTTGATAGGCGGTGGCGATGAAGCGGGGAATTTCGTCGGCATACCGTTCGTCGGTAATCTTTTCTTGGGCCGATTTTAATCGTTTGATGGCAGATTCGTAGTCCCCGTCATCGAGCAGGGCGCGTCCGACGAGGTAATCCACGAGGCCAGAGATGCCTTTTTGGGTGGGATAATCCTTTTGATATTTTTCAACCAAGCGATCGGCGTCCGCAGTGCGTCCTTGGAGGGCGTAGGTAAGGATGATCTGTTGTTGGGCGGGGGTGGCGAGGTCAGGAGTTCCGTACTGGGCGACTTGGCGAAAGACGAGGCGGGCTTCGTCATAGCGGCGAGTCTGGAGGAAGGCTTGACCCAGCTGGAGGAGGGCTTGGCCTGAGAGATCGGGGCGGGAGCGGACCTCTTCAATCTTTTGGCTGGCTCGGGTGATACGACGAATTTTCTCGGGGGAGGGGGTAGATCCTGAGGCGACTTCGGCACGGAGCGGGGCGAGTTTGGCTTGCAGTTGGGCGAT
>Ga0209597_1001878_pt1 | contig 13557 bp, 10 predicted proteins | sample M_140625_MF_Meta_FD_187316 | JGI IMG/M metagenome (GOLD analysis project Ga0209597, IMG submission 187316) | Freshwater microbial communities from Lake Montjoie, Canada to study carbon cycling - M_140625_MF_MetaG (SPAdes) (version 2) | ecosystem: Environmental > Aquatic > Freshwater > Lake...
TTGCCCTGGGTCGGGCACCCAGGCAATATCATCCGCGCAAACGAGCGTCTGCGCGTAGCCCCCATGATGCGCGACGGCCTCCTTGATCAGTCGATCATCGGAAAAATAATAAACGCTGTACACCGCTGTCATCAGTGGGGCCGAATCGCAAATCACCCACCCATACCCGGCACGCCGAGCATCGATTACGGCTTTTTCTTCAACCTCTTGCTGTCGAGCAAACAATTGGAATTGTTCTTCAGCGTTGGGGGATCTCCCCTCGACGGCAACCCACTCCCGCAAAACCTCCGAAAAGGTGATGCCAGGCAAGGTTAGGGCAAGTGCCTGACAAAGCTGGGACTTCCCCGTGCACTCGGCACCCAGCACCGCGACGCGCCGAACACCACCGTCCACCGCACCATTCACCTCCACCTCCACCTTAGCGCGCATTGACTGGGCTCCGCACCAACAGTTTCGACGACGGAGACGCGCGGCGCCAAGCTCGATAGCCCACACCCGAAAGCACCAATTGCGCGGCATAAAGTGCGGTCGTCGCCCAGAGCGCTTGCCGCGCAAAGAGGATGATGGACAGCGCATTCACCAAGCCCCAGACCGGCCAGCAGATAAGGTAGCGCTGGGCCATCAAGGCCATGGCGAGCAAACTCAGAACGGTCACGGCGCTATCCAGCCAAGGGCTCTGGCCGCCAGCATCGAGCATGAAACGTCCCCACAGTCCACACAAACCAAGGACTCCAGCGCCCAGCAAAAACGCCCAGCGCGTTGGCAAGGACTGAACCCCGGGAGCGCCGGGTCGAGTCGGACTCGCGAAACGCCAGCGCACGTAACCCCACATCGAAGTCGCCGCAAAGACGCCCATCAATACGGCCTGACCATACAGGGCGGCGTGCCACATGAGTCCCAAATACAGAATGCTTGATCCAGACCAGCAGATCCAGGTGCTCGGCCTTTGGCGGAGTCCCAGCACGACCCCGCCCAGACCGAGGCCAGCAGCCGTCCACTCGACAATCGTGCCGCCCCATTGGCTCAAAGAATCCATTGGCTCAAAAAACGATTCGCTCAAAATGCCCAGGTGGCGCTGGCACGCACGGACCTAGAAGCGCCCGGTGTCAGGTATGCATCCCCCAGAAATTCGCCTACGTCGCGCCAGTAGCGTTGATCGAATACATTCTCAAGCGTCAAACGATAGGTCCAGGATTGGGCGCCCCAATGAGGGACCCAAGTCGCCCCCAGATCAACTCGATGAAATGCTGGTGCGTAAACACCGTTGTCGCGCGCAGCCGGCCGGCGGCCTGTATATAGCCAAGCGCCATTGAGCCGCAAGCCATCAGCGGCGGGAACCCGATAGGTCAAGAACGCACTGCTTCTAAATTTTGGCGCGTTCACCGCCTCACGCCCCTCGAAAATTGGATTACCGGTTCCATCGGTTGAGGAATGCATCAGCGTTGCCGAAACCTGACCCTCCAGTCGGGGGGTGAACGCACGGGTCGCGCCTAATTCAAGACCCAATCGGGACTCCGTCCCGCGCTGAACAAAATTGCCCGGCGCCTGATCGAGGCCCTGATCATCTCGAAAATCATAAGGGCGACGACCACGGAATGCGGCAATCGATGCCGAGCTCTGTTGATCCAGGTGCAGGCGGGCACCGGCTTCTACCGATTGCATCCTGCGAGCGGGGAGTACCTCGCCGTTATTGGCTGCGCCCAGTGGCGCTCGTTGTCCTGCGGCCAGATCTTCGCGATAGCTGAGGTAGGCGACCGCTTGCGTCGTGATTCTCCGCTGTAACGCAACCGAGGGCATCACCCGATAGAGCGAGGTGCTCGCGCGGGGCACTGGGTTGTAGAACGGAAACGAGGCTTCTGAGACATCGTCCTGCTGAACCCAGCGGGCCTGCCCCGCTAGCGACCATTCCTGATTTAAATCCACACGATCGGACAAAACAGCACTTGCCTGCCGGATCCGGGATTCGAACACCGCCGTACCGGTAGCGGCGCTCGGGCCCCCAAACCAGGTCCGTGATATCGCATTACCGGTATCCACAAAACCCTGGTCGGTTGCATCAAAAACATAGTCGGGCATCCGGGTCTGACGCTGCGTCAACGACAACCCGAGCCCAACGAAATGGCGCATTCCAAGCCATTGGCCCTCGCGCGCACCGCGCATTTCCGCGAAGGTAGTTTGGCGACTTTCACTAAGGCTGCGAAAGTCATAAAGCGTAAATCCGCCATCGGGACAAAAGTAAGCCCCCGCTGCAGTCCCATAAGCGGCCGAGCACCCATACGGAAAACTGCTACGGTCATCGGTCTGAACACGATGGATCGAAGCGGTGGTCGTCAGCGTCCAGCCACTGTCAAGCTTCTGCGCGAGTCGGGCCATCGCGAAGGTGGATGCAAACGTCGTCGGGCGCGACCAGTCCGACAAGCCCAGAACAGAGTTCGGCGTGATAGGCGGCAAGACCTTTCCACCAAGCAATTGGCTGCCGGGTTGCGTGATTTGTTCGCGGCGCTGAACTTCGACATCGACTTCAAGCAGGCTGGTCGGTGTTAACGCCCGATCAATCGCGAGCGCGAGGAGTTGGTTCTCCCCATTGGCACCACGAGCATCCGGGCGCAGCCTGTCGACCGAGGCGTTCAAGCGCCACCCCCCTGAGGCTGAACGCTCGCCCCAGTCCAGGGTCGATCCCACACTATTGCGGCTCGAGACACGCAAACCGACCTCGCGGACATCATCCGGGCGCTTGGTTAACAGGTTGATCAAGCCCGCGCTCGTGCCTACCCCCGCCCAGGCACCTGAGGGGCCACGCACTACTTCGACCCCACGCTTGTTGTCGAGGGCAAGTGGCGACTCTCCAACCACGGGTACGCCGTTAACCCGATACCCAAAAATCGGATCGACGGGAAACCCGCGGACCTGAAAGTTCTCGGTATAGCCCAGTGGGCTGTAGTTCGCGTCGACCGATGCGTCAAACCGCAAAACATCTGCAAGCCGCTGGCTACCTGACTCACGAATTAGTTGCTCACCGAATACGGTCGATGAGACCGGTTGGGTCAGCCAGTCCTCGCCGAGCAGGCTGGACAATGCACTGACCGGACGGGTCGGCAAGGCAGCGTCCACTTTGCCCTGTACCAGAACGCCCGGAAGCTGACTGGTCTGGGCGCACGCGATGAAAGGCGTCGTGGCCAAGCCGATTAGCGCTAAAGCGGCCACGGGGTTCGGCAAGGAAATTCGCCGGGAGTTTCGTGCCAGAACATATAAACGCTTCATCCGGTCCTCCTTTCGTGCGGGGAGCGACGAATGGAAACCAGCGGCAGGGCCAGGGCCCTTTGAAGGTCGTTCGACGCTTCCCTGCGCAAGTCTTAACTCGATCAGGTTCAAAGGGTTTTTCTCACCCGCCCATTCATTCGAATGGGTTCAAGCGGTTGGTTAGTGACCAACCGCTCGACGCTTCGGGACCCCTAGCGATGCAGCCCTACGATACCACCAAATTAAAAGATGGGTTCTAGATGGCGGCTACTAGACCGGTTCGGTCAGTGACACGATCTCCAACCCTTCAGGCCCAGCCGCCCGGTAAAGTGATCGGGTCACTGGGTCATGCCCCGCGATGATGTGGTCCGGAGACTCCGCCAATTCTTCGACGAGCTCGTACGCGCGCAGCATCTCCCCAGTGTCGGCCACAATCGGATATGGCGACCGCTTACGCAGGTTCTCGAGGTAATGCGACGCATCAGAGGCGAGAACAATCCAGCCGCGTTTGGTGTGGACCCGCACGATCTGGAGGCCGCGCGTATGCCCACCCACCCAGTGGACGGTAATGCCGGGCCGCAACTCATAGGCACCGTCATGGAACGCGACACGTTCCTGAAAATTGGCATAAATCAGATCGCAAACGTCGTCGGGGTCGTAGGCGTGGCGCATAAACGCGTGGCGCATTTCCTTACCCGTCGCAAAGACCATCTCTCGTTCTTGCAAATGGAACGACGTCTTGAGCAGCTTGCGCGTGTTGCCGGCATGGTCGTAGTGAGCGTGCGTAATGACCGTCTCGCGAATGTCGTCGAGTTGGATGCCCGCCGCCTGCAACGAATCAATCGGGCACCGCAAAAAAGTCCGTTTACGCGCGCGCGCCGCCGCCTCACTGAAACCGGTATCGACCAGAATGGTTTCATCGCCCGAGCGCAGGAACCAGACAAAATAGTCCATCGATGTCGCATCATCATGCAGGTCATGCACGATGAAATTCTCAAGACGCCGCCGCTGCACGGTGGCATAGCGCATTGCGTAGGCGTCCCACGTTTTCATCGACTTAATCTCCGCGTACGTGCCGATATAGTTCGGTGTGGTCCGCGCCGCGGCCCAAAGACTCTTCCGCAGACTGCCAGACCTGCAAGCAGGTCTTTGCGAAGTCGTCTGGTGAGCCCATGCGCTCGATGAAGCCGAAGGCGGTTTGCAAGTCCTTACGCATCAAACTCAGGGCGAAGCCCGAGTTGAATCCGCCCGAGAGCATGAAATTTTCAACCTTATGCTCGGTTGTATTGTTCTTGCCCGTCGATGCATTGAAGACCTGATTGACCAGGTGCGGATCGATGCCGAACTTCTCAGCGGCGACCAGCGCTTCGCAGACCGCGAGCAAGCCCGACGCCGACACGAAATTGTTCAAGGCTTTGACTGCATGCCCTGCGCCGGCAGCGCCCACATGCACGAGCGTCTTGCCCAGTGCCTGCAAGACCGGACGAACCCGCTCGACCTCGCCGACCTCGCCACCCATCATGATGGCAAGACTGCCATCGACCGCACGCTTGACCCCACCGGAAACGGGCGCATCCACAAAGCCCACACCGAGTGCTTGCAAGCGAGCGAAATTTTCACGCGAGCAGACCGGGTCAGAAGATCCCATATCGAGCACGATCTGCCCGGGGGACAATTGAGTCGCCAGCCCCGCAGGATCCTCCGCAGACCACAGCAATCGATCAACGACCTTGCTGTCGGGCAACATCAGAATCATGATGTCCGCACCCTTGGCCGCGGCGGCCACGGACTCGGCCACCGCAAACCCGGTCTCCGCCGATAACGCTTCGTAAGCCGAGGGTTGGACATCGAACCCCTTGACCGCGAAACCCGCGCGCAACAAATTGCGCACCATTGGCAGGCCCATCTGGCCCAAGCCGACGAACCCCAGCGTCAGTGCTTTCAAAATCAGATCTCCAGCGCGGTTAAATACCCATGTCCTTGAAGACTTCCTTGGCGTTGCGGAAGCTGTCGATACCGGCCGGGACGCCGCAATAAACCGCCACCTGCAAAAATACTTCCTGAATCTCGTCCTTGGTCAGACCGTTATTGATCGCGCCGCGCACATGCGCCTTGAGTTCATGCGGACGGTTAAGCGCCGACAGCAGGCAAAGATTGATGATGCTGCGGGTCTTACGGTCAAGTCCGGGCCGGTTCCAGATCTCGTGCCAGCAGTACTCGGTGACGAGTTCCTGCATGGGCATGTTGAAGTCATCGGCATTCTTGAGTGAATTCTCAACATACTCATTACCGAGGACTTCACGGCGAGTTTTCAGGCCTTGTTCGAAGGATTCGTGATTCATTGGATTCTCCATAGAGGTTTTTTTGACTATAGCAGGCGGGTCCTTGAACCACGCCGCTGACCACTCCGCCCGCCGCGCCACTCGCCACAGCCCCTTCCCGACGATCGCGTTAGACTCTTTGTTTTGCATCGCGCCGCACCGATTTCGGGGAGATTTTTTATGAGTTGGGCTTCGACACTCCTCGTGTTTTTCACCCTCGCTACGCCAGGACTGACCGTGATGGCCCAATCGACAATACCTACTCAGATCCCCTCGCCGGTCTCCTCTAAAGCCACGGTTGTGCGCAGCGTGGAGGGTATCGAAGAGTATCGACTCCCGAATGGGCTGCAGATCCTGCTGGCTCCTGACGACTCCAAGCCCACGACAACCGTCAACATCACCTATCGGGTCGGATCGCGCCACGAAAACTATGGCGAGACCGGGATGGCCCACCTGCTCGAGCACTTGCTGTTCAAAGGCTCGCCACGGTTTCCGACGGCCTGGGCCGAGTTCAGCAAACGAGGCTTGCGGGCCAATGGCACCACCAACGTCGACCGAACGAACTACTACGCCAGCCTGAGCGCCAACGAGGACAACCTGCGGTGGTACCTCTCGTGGGTGGCCGATGCCATGGTGAACTGCTACATCGCCAAAGCCGATCTCGATAGTGAGATGACCGTGGTGCGCAACGAAATGGAGCGCGGCGAAAACAACCCGTTTCAGGTGCTTTTCTCAAAGACGCTGGCGACGATGTACCAGTGGCACAACTATGGAAAGAGCACCATCGGGGCCCGGGCCGATGTCGAGGGTGTCGATATTGATCGCCTTAAGGCTTTTTACAAACTTTATTACCAACCCGACAATGCGACGTTGATCGTCTCGGGCAAGTTTGATCGGGCCGCGGTACTGGCCCATATCGAGACAGAATTTAGTCAGATCCCCGCGCCGACCCGGGCCCTGCCAAGGCACTACACGCTGGATCCGACTCAGGATGGTGAGCGTCAGGTTAATGTGCGGCGCGTCGGTGGCGTGCCGCTGATTTTGGCGGCCTATCACACACCACCCGGGGCCCACCCCGACATGGCGGCCTTCAAACTCATTGACCTGTTAATGAGTGACGATCCAGCGGGCCGATTGCACCAGCGCTTGATTGACAACAAGCTGGCAGCCAATGTGTTTGGGTTCAGTCGCGGCGCATTTGATCCGGGCGTAGCGATCTTTGGCGCTCAACTGGCGCCGGGGCAGTCCGTGGAGGCAGCCCAGTCAGCGCTCGTCGATGTCCTTGAGTCGATCGAAAAATCGCCGTTCACAGAGGACGAGGTCAGTCGGGCGCGGGCAAACTGGCTCATCTCATGGGATCGGCGCTTTACCGATCCTGAACAAATCGGCCTTGCACTCTCGGAGTATGTTTCCCTCGGCGATTGGCGCCTGTTTTTCCTGCTGCGCGACCGCATCAAGGTCGTGACAACCGCTGAAATCAACCGAGTTTCGGCCACGTGGCTACTGCGCGATAACCGGACGATGGCACTTTACCTGCCGACCGAGAAGCCGGCCCGTGCGCCCAACCCGGCGGCAATCGATCTGCCTGCTCAGTTGTCGACCTTCAAACCCGCCGAAGCCGCAGCCACTGTCGCGGCCTTCGAATCCACTCCCGAAAACATTGAACGGCGCACCCGACGCTCTGAGATCGCTCCAGGGCTAAAAGTCGCGCTCCTGCCCAAGGAAAAACGAGGCGACATTGTCGACGCTCAACTCGTTCTGAGATTCGGAACCGTTCAGAGCCTAATGGGACGACGCACTGCAGCGACCCTATTGCCAGCCCTGCTCGATAAGGGAACGACCAGCCTCTCGCGTCAGCAGGTTCAAGACCGTCAGACCGCCCTTAAAAGCACGATTAGTATTCGGGGCGACACGCAGTCAATCAGCGTCAGCATTCAATCCACTCGGGCAAATTTTGTGGGTGCGATCGAACTCGTCGCCGATCTCTTACGCAATCCCGTGCTGCCAGAGAGCGCACTCGAAGAGGCCCGACAGCAAGCGCTTTCCGGGATCGAGCAGTCCCGCAAAGAGCCCCAGGCGCTGGTCTCAAACATTCTGGAGCGCTACGGTAACCCTTACCCGACTGGAGATTTGCGCGCCGCCAGGACCTTCGATGAACTCGTGGCCGACTTGAAAGCCGTCAACATTGAGCAGATCCGCGACGTGCATCGTCAGTTCATTGGAGCGTCGAACGCTCAGTTCTCAGCGGTCGGCGCAATCGACGAACAGGCGGTCAATGCCGCGCTTAAACGAGCGTTTGGGGATTGGGCCTCAAAGACCACATTCGAGCGGGCGCCTCGCCCCTTGGTTGCCCTGACGCCAATGCGTCAAGTCCTGGAAACCCCGGACAAGCAGAATGCCGTTATCGCGATGCGCCTGCCACTGCCGATTCGCGAACTCGATCCTGAGCAGGCTGCGCTACTTGTGGCCAATTTCATTGTCGGAGGCGCCGGTAACTCCCGCCTGTGGACTCGGATTCGCGAAACCGAGGGCTTGAGCTACGACGTCCGTACCCAGGTCGCGTTCAACCCCTTTGAATCTGCCTCGCTTTTTAATGGCAGCGCGATCTTTGCCCCCAGCAACCGGGCTCGCGTTGAACGGGCATTTGAGGAGGAACTGGCGCGGGTCATAAAAGACGGTTTTACGGCCGCTGAAGTTAAGGAGGCACGGGAGGGCATCCTGAATTTCCGCCGCCTGGCTCGGGCCCAGGACCCCAGCCTGGCAGCGACGCTGGCTACCAACGCGTATCTGGGACGAACCTTCCTGATTGATCAGGCGGTGGACGAAGCGATTGCCCAGGTCACCCCAGAAAAGGCACTCGCGGCATGGCGGAAGTTGGTCGACCAGAACGCCTTCGTGAAGGCGCTTGCGGGCGACTTCAAAGGCCAATAACTCCCTATCAGAAATAGAACGGATTTCCCCATGAATTTTGACTGGCACAACCCCTACCCGACAATTCGTACGCCCCTGATGGCGCGCAATATCGTCTCGACCTCCCAGGCGCTCGCTTCTCAGGCGGGAGTACGAATTCTGCTCAAGGGCGGCAACGCCGTCGATGCCGCCATCGCCACCGCGGCCGCGCTGACCATCGTCGAACCGGTCTCCAATGGCCTCGGTAGCGATCTCTTTGCGATCGTCTGGGACGGGCATCAGTTACACGGACTGAATGCGTCCGGGGTCGCGCCCGCCGCCTGGAATCCTGATTATTTTCAGAAGCATAGCAACGGCAACATTCCGATGCGCGGCTGGGACTCGGTGACTGTACCGGGCGCCGTATCGGGTTGGTCCGCACTTTCAAAAAAATTCGGTCGGCTGCCCTTCGGAGACCTCTTCGAACCCGCGATCGAACTCGCCGAGCGCGGCCATGGCGTCGGTGTGATCGTGGCCGACAAATGGGCTCGGCAGATTCCCGCCCTGCAGTCCCTGCCTGGGTTCGCTCAGGCCTTTATGCCATTTGGACGGGCCCCGACCCCCGGCGAGCGCTTCACATTCGCTGAAGCCGGAGCAACCTTACGCAAAATAGCAGCCTCTCACGGCGAATCGTTCTATCGCGGCGAGGTCGCCTCGATGCTGGCGGCGCATTCGCAGGCCAATGGCGGCAGCATGACGGCAGCCGACCTCGCCGGATATCACCCCGAGTGGGTCACCCCGATTCACAAGGACTATGCCGGCTACACGGTTCACGAAATCCCTCCCAACGGACAAGGGATCGCAGCCCTGATGGCGTTGGGCATGCTCAACAAGCTCAATCTGGCGCAGTACGCCCCCGACAGTGTGGAGTCACAGCACCTGCAAATCGAAGCCATGAAGCTCGCCTTTGCCGACACCTACCGCTGGGTGGCTGATGGACGCTCAATGACTCAGGTCAGCTCGGCCGATCTGCTGAGCGATGCCTACCTGAGTGAACGGGTGAAGCTGATCAAACCCGATCGCGCGAGCGATTTTCAGCATGGCACCCCACCAGGCGGGGGCACAATTTATCTCAGCGCCGCGGATGAGAGCGGCATGATGGTCAGCCTGATACAGTCCAATTACATGGGCTTCGGCAGTGGCGTTGTCGTTCCGGGCACCGGTGTCAGCCTGCAAAACCGGGGTTATGGCTTCAGCACTGACCCCCAGCACCCCAATGTGGTTGCAGGCGGTAAGCGTCCATTTCACACCATCATTCCTGGTTTCCTAACGAAAACCGTCGATGGCAAGATGCACCCGCAAATGAGCTTTGGCGTGATGGGGGGCAATCTTCAGCCCCAGGGCCATTTGCAGACGCTGGTCCGCATGCTGACCTATCGCCAGCAGCCACAGGCGGCCTGCGATGCGCCACGCTGGAAGGTGAGCAATGGACTCGCCGTAGACTTTGAATACACCATGCATCACGACTTGCAGGAAGGACTCCAAGCCCTGGGCCACCGCTTCGAGCCGATCGCCGACACCTACATGGATTACGGCAGCGGCCAGTTCATCTGGAAATGCTCCGACGATCTTGAGGACGGCTATGTGGCTGCGAGCGATTCGCGCCGCGACGGCCATGCCGCGGGTTATTGATCCAGACCGAAATGGGAGAGCGCTCCAATGACCATTCAGCTTTTCGCATTTGACACGCCGAACGGCCGCAAGATCTCGGTCGCGCTAGAGGAAATGGGCCTGGACTACACGGTCACAGTGATCAACATCACCAAAGATGACCAGTTCAAGCCTGAGTTCCTGCGTATCAGCCCGAACAACAAAATCCCTGCGATCATCGATCCCGATGGCCCGAATGGCGCGCCCATTAGCGTCTTTGAATCCGGCGCAATCCTGTTGTATCTGGCCGAGAAGTCCGGGCAATTCATCCCGAGCGATCCGGCGCGACGAATCGCGATGCTGGAGTGGTTGATGTTTCAGATGGGCGGCTTTGGACCGATGCCGGGCCAGGTGCATCATTTCATTGGTCTTGCAAACGAAGAAGACAAGCGCTACGGACTGCAGCGTTTTATGGCCGAAACGCGGCGCCTCTACCGGGTGATGAACGATCGCCTGGCCGACCACGCTTTTTTTGCTGACGAACTGTCGATCGCAGACTTCGCGATTCTGGGTTGGGCCTGGCGTCACCCACGCCATCAGGTCGACCTGAGCGACTTCCCCAATGTCGAGCGTTGGTACGAAACGATGATGGCGCGGCCAGCGGTCCAGCGGGGCTTCTCAGTTGCGCTTCGCTAGCCCTGCAGATATCACTGGTAGTGGTACCGACAAGCGATAACGACTAGCGACTCACCATCCACGCAATAAACCAAGCGATGCGCGTCATCAATGCGACGCGACCAAAATCCTGAAAGGTTTTCTTTCAAAGGTTCAGGCTTACCGATACCCTCAAACGGATGTCGAAACGTATCCCTGATCAAAGCGTTGATGCGCCTTAAGGTCTTCTTGTCCTGACCCTGCCAATAGTTGTAGTCCTCCCAAGCGGCCAAGGACCACGACAGCCTGAGTGGCGTCGCCTCAATCGGCATCGACGAGGTCTTGGTTTAAAACCTGGCCCTGGCGATACTGCTCCACCGAGCGGGCCAAATGGGCAGCATTGGCTGGGGACTTCAGCAGGTGTACCGTTTCCATCAGCCCGTTGAATGTATCCAGTGACATGACCACCGCATCGGGCGCATCTCGCCGCGCGATGATCGTATAGTCAGCATCCGCGACGACCTGATCGAGAACGCCCTTGAGACTGCCCCTCGCTTCAGAAAAACTGATGACTCGCATAAGACCGATCCTTTACTTGTACCGTTTATAGTACAAGTTTAGCTTAGCGTGATTTCATTGCCAAAAGGGGGCAGCGACAGACGAGACACACTCTCGCGGCGCCTGCTAAAACTCATGAACGTGCGCGACGCAGCAACCGCACGGTGAACTCGCCAATGTCATCGAGGAACGCATAAACCACCGGGACGACCAGCAGGCTGAGCAGGGTACTGGTGATCAGACCACCGATCACGGCGATCGCCATCGGCGACCGGAAACTCGCATCGGCGCTGCCCCACCCAAACGCAATCGGCATCATGCCGGCCCCCATCGCGATGGTCGTCATCACGATCGGTCGGGCGCGTTTGTGGCAGGCATCCATCAGGGCATCAAAGCGGCTCATCCCAGCAACCACCGGCCGGCCGTCTTGCCCGTCATTGCCCCGGCGAGCCTCAATCGCGTACTCCACCAACAGAATTGAGTTTTTAGTCGCGATTCCCATCAGCATGATCAAGCCGATCAGTGACGGCATCGAGAAACTCTTCTGACCGAGCAGCAATCCGACGAAGGCGCCCCCGAGCGAGAGCGGCAATGCAGCCAGAATCGTGAACGGATGTAGAAAGCCTTTGAATAAAAGGACCAGTACCAGATAGATACAAAGGATGCCGATCATCATCGCTAGGCCGAAACTGGCAAAGAGTTCACCCATGACTTCAGCGTCACCGATCTCGACCACCTTGACCCCAACGGGTAGGGTCTGAATCGATGGTAACGCCATCGCTGCCTTGGTGACATCGCCCAGCGGCTGACCGGACAGTTCGATCTCAAAATTAATATTACGCTGCCGATCATATCGATCGATCACGGCTGGACCGCCCGTGATCTCGAGCGTGGCCACCTGGCCTAACATCACCGGCCCGCGGCTTCCTGGAACTGCCAAGCGTTCGAGTACGGAAAGGTCTTTACGGGCCGCATCATCGAGTCGGACGACAATCGGGACCTGACGCTGGGAAAGGTTGAGCTTGGCCAGTACGGTGTCGTAATCGCCCAGCGTGGCGACCCGCAGGGTCTCGGCGATCGCTGCAGGGGTCACCCCGAGATCGGCAGCACGGGCCAGATTAGGGCGAATCGCCAGCTCAGGGCGTATCAGGCTTGCCGTCGATGCGATGCTGCCCAAACCGGGGATTGTGCGCAGGTCACGCTCGACCGATTGCGCCGCCTGTTGCAGGGCTAGCGGGTCTTGACCCGTCAGGACGAGCACATACTTTTCGCCAGACCCACCCAGTCCGACCTTGGTTCGGATACCCGGGACGGGTTCAATGGCAGAACGGATCGCGTTCTCAATCGCCTGTTTGCGGGGCCGCTCGCCGCGCGGGTCCAACTGGATCGTCAACGTCGCCTTGCGGGCCTCAGAAGCCCCAGCGGGCGCAAATGGATCGCCGCCAGCGCTACCGCCGCCCACGCTCGTGTAGATGCTACGGACATGTTTGACCGCCGCCACACGCTGGCGCACGTCCTCAGCTGAAGCCAAGGTCTGGCAGAGTACGCTGCCCGGCGGGAGTTCGACATAGACCTGGGTCTGAGAATTATCGTCGGGTGGAATAAACCCAGTCGGCAAGAGCGGAATCAGAGCAATCGACCCCACGAAGAACGCCCCCGAGAGGGCCATCGTAATGAATCGATGGCGCAGACACCAAGCGGCGCAGGCCTGATACGGCCTCATCCAGAAAGGTTCACGATGTGCGCCCTCCAGGGGTTTAAGCAAATAAGCAGCCATCATCGGCGTTAGTACCCGCGCCACCACCAACGAGGCAAACACCGCTAGTGAGGCCGTCCAGCCAAACTGCTTGAAGAACTTGCCCGGCACGCCACTCATAAACGCCGTCGGCAAAAACACCGCAACCAAGGTGAAGGTGGTCGCAATGACCGCCAGTCCAATCTCATCGGCCGCTTCCATTGAGGCCTGGTATGGCGTCTTACCCATTCTCAAATGTCGAACGATGTTTTCGACTTCTACGATCGCATCGTCCACCAAGACCCCAATCACCAATGAGAGCGCCAAAAGCGTGACGACATTGATCGAGAATCCCAGATAAGCCATGCCGATAAAGGCGGGAATGACCGAGAGTGGGAGCGCAACGGCCGAAACCAGCGTTGCGCGCCAATCTCGTAAAAAGATGAGCACCACGATCACCGCCAAAATGCCCCCCTCGTAGAGCAGCTTGAGAGAGCCCTCGTACTCCTC
>Ga0209597_1001881_pt1 | contig 13546 bp, 6 predicted proteins | sample M_140625_MF_Meta_FD_187316 | JGI IMG/M metagenome (GOLD analysis project Ga0209597, IMG submission 187316) | Freshwater microbial communities from Lake Montjoie, Canada to study carbon cycling - M_140625_MF_MetaG (SPAdes) (version 2) | ecosystem: Environmental > Aquatic > Freshwater > Lake...
TGGTATCGGCGGCGTAGGTCGCCAGGCGCTTGTCGAGTCCCTTGCGGAGCACCGCGAGTTCCGCTGGCGTCGCGTCGCGGCGGACCACCTTGCGGAACGTCCAGGCCAGCTTGGCATCGTTATTGCCGGGCTGGCGGAGGGACTGTTCGGCAAGTTTGCGGGCGGCTTCGACGAACGTGACTTCGTTGAGCAGCGAGAGCGCCTGCATCGGCGTGTTTGAGCGGGAGCGTTTCACCGTGCAGACCTCGCGGCCGGAGGAATCGAAGAGTAGCATCGTGGGCGGAGCTGCGGTGCGTTTCCAGATCGTGTAGAGGGAACGACGCCAGAGGCCTTCGCCTGTATCGGCCTTATAATTACGCATGTCGCCGTAGACGCTGGTCTCGTCCCAGACCGCTTCGGGCATGTAAGGCTTCACGCTGGGTCCGCCTTGTTTGTCGACGAGGAGGCCGGCCGTCCAGAGGGCTTGGTCACGGATGACTTCGGCGGGCAGGCGGAAGCGGGGGCCACGGGCGACTAGACGGTTGTCGGGATCTTTATCGAGCATCTCCGCGGTGACGGCGGCGCTGCGGCGATAGGCGGAGCTCGTCATGATCAGTTTCTGCATCGCCTTCATGTCCCACTTACGGTCCACGAATTCGACGGCGAGCCAGTCGAGCAGCTCGGGGTTGCTCGGCCATTCGGCCTGCGAGCCGAAGTTCTCGGAGGTCTTCACCAGCCCGATACCGAAGAAGCGTTCCCAGGCCCGATTAACCCAGACGCGGGCGGTGAGGGGGTGTTGGCCACTGACAAGCCAACGAGCAAAGCCGAGGCGATTGTTGGGTTCGCCGGCGGGCATAGGCGGAAGGGCGCGGAAGAGAGCGCGTTCGACCTTGGGGCCGATTTTATCGTATTCGCCACGGAGGAGCACGAACGCGTCACGGGGCTTGGGCAGTTCATTCATCACCATCACCGTGATGGGAACGTTATTAGCCGTCTCGAAGGCCGTCTTCGCGGTGGCGACCTTGGCGGTTGCGGCGAAGCGAGGATGTTCAGCGCTGTCGGCGAAGAGTTTCTCCAGCGACTGGCTGTCCGCCTTGGTGAGCTGGTCAATGGGCTTCGCCATGAGTCGGCGAGCGGCTTCAGCCGCCGGGTCAGTCTTCAGCGAGAGGAGTTTAGGATCCTGGCCGGAGAGATTCAGGCGGAAGCGGCCCATGCTGTGATTAGCGACTGCGTCGTGTCGCATCACCACCACCAGCTTGGCGCCAGTGGGGATGGTCGTCGGCGCTATGGTGAAGATTGCCTTACGAGCCACACGGTTGGCGGGCAGATTGCCGCCGATCGCCCAGCCGGCTTTGTTATTATCGGTTTTCTTTGCCTTACCCTTGGTCATCGGGGTGGGGGCGAGCTTAGCGATGCTCCAGCCGGCTTGATCGTAATCTGTCTCGGCTTTCACCAGCGGAAGGTTCGTCGTCTTGCCGTCGGCGGTCAGGAGGCGAATCTCGAAGGCGCTGAGCACGAAGTTTCCGTTGACGGCGCGGCCAAGGCTTTTCCCCGGATGGGAGTCATCGGGCAGGGCTTCGAGGCGAACGGCGGTCAGCAGGCCCGGTGCAGGTGCGGCTTCGACGATGTAGGTCTCCTTGGCGGCCGTACCGCCCGAGACGAGCCATGAGCCGTCGTCGAGGCGTTTGAACTCAGCATTCTCTTTCGCCGATACTTTTTCGTCCAACAGGGGCTGCCAGGCCACGCCTTCCTTGGAGAAGGCCGTGCGCTGGCGGTCGAGCCACTTGGCGAAGAGTTCGGGTTGGGCGGACGGGATATCCTTGAGCGTCTTCTCCGCGGCGGCGAGGGTGGCGGTGGCCTCATCAATCTTCTTCTGCTGTTCCTCGGTCGGGAGGGAAAGTAAGGGGGCCGTGTTGCCGCCGGCTCGTGTTCGGCCTGAACCGCCGAATTCGCCGAGTACCCCGGATTCGTTGTTCGAATTGAAGTAAGCGAAGAATTGGTAGAATTCCTTTTGCGAAATCGGGTCGTACTTATGGTCGTGACACCGGCAGCAGTTCATCGTCAGACCCATCCAAGTGGAACCGGTGGTTTCGATACGATCGATGACGTTTTCCGCGAACCATTCTTCCACGATACGGCCTCCCTCGCCGTTGAGACGATGGTTGCGATGGAAGGCCGTGGCCACGATCTGGTCGCGGGTGGCGTGCGGGAGTAAGTCGCCGGCGAGCTGTTCGACCGTAAAGGAGTCGAACGGCTTATTATCATTGAAGGCCTTGATCACCCAGTCGCGGTAGGGCCACATCGTGCGCTGCGTGTCGCTCTGAAAGCCGTTGGAGTCGGCGTAGCGGGCGAAGTCGAGCCACTGCATCGCCATGTTCTCGCCGTAGTGAGGCGAGGCCATGAGGCGGTCGATAGCCTTGGACCATGCTTCCGAGGAGGAGTCGGCTAGGAAGGCCTGCAGGTCGGCATCGGAGGGCGGCAGGCCGGTGAGATCGAGGGCGGCGCGGCGGAGCAGGGTGGCCTTCGGGGCATCTCCGTTGGGCTTGAGGCCCTTGGCGGTGAGGCCTTGGGCGAGGAAGCCATCGATGGCGTTACCGCCGTTAGGAATCTTCGGAGCGGTCGGTTTGACCGGAATCTGAAAAGCCCAGTGGCCTTGGTATTCGGCGCCTTCTTTGATCCACTGTCCGACGAGGGCGATCTGGGCTTTGGTGAGTACCTTGTGGAATTCTGCCGGCGGCATGTGGTCATCAGCATCCTTCGTCAGCAGTCGCTTCATCACTTCGCTTTTTTCGGGATGACCCGGCGTGATGGCCGGTTCACCGGACTTGCCGCCCTTTCTCGCAGCATCGAGGGAGTCCAGCCGCAGCTTACCCTTCACCTTATTCTCATCGGGGCCGTGGCAGGCGAAGCAGGTGTCGGAGAAGATCGGCCGGATATCGCGGTTGAACTGAACGTGCTCTGCGGCCGGTGCGGACGCGAAGAGCAGGGCGCCGGCGAAGGCGAGAAGGGGACGGTAGGAGCGCATGGGGCTTGCGATGAGAGATAATTAAGACCCTCGCTGAGGCATAGCAATGTGCAGTTAATAAAAACCCCTCTTCCGAGGGGTTTTGGAAGGGCCATGGGGCGCGCCTTATCTGGCAGCCAAGTCCTTGAGCTCGACGTTCCGGAATTCAGCGGCGTCGTTATGTCCGGCGAAACCAAAGAACCCGTGGGTGTTGTCTTTACCTGGGTGCGGGCTCTTGGCCATCACCGTCGCCATGTCGACCGTGGAGAGGTCGGTGTCGAGGATGATGAAGCCGTTAAGTTCGACCTTAATGGTCGAGCCGACGACGGTGGTTTCCTGGAAGTTCCATTCGCCGATGGGGCGTTGGTAGCCACGTTGGGCGGCGACCATGCCGTAAGCGGAACCATGGACCTGGCGTGGGTCGATTTTGCCTTTCACCTTTTCATAATTATCGTCGAGCACCTGGAGTTCGCACATGCCATCGTAGGCTGTGTTGCCCTTACCAGGGTAACGAATGGCGAGGCCGTTGTTGCCGCCCGACGGGAGCTTGAACTCGAGGCGATTGGCGAAGTCGGTCAGGTCCTTATTGTAGTAGGGCGTGCCGCCTTTACCCGTCTTGCAACGGATGGCACCATCGGCCACTTCGAAGTTCTCGATCGGACCAGCCCAGCCCGTGAAGTCCTTACCATTGAAGATCGACTTGAAGCCGGCCTTACCGTGCGACGCCAGGATTTGGTTGGCTTCAAAGCCAGCGATCTCGCGGACCGCGATATTGCGCCAGCGGATCGGGGCGCCGTGCGTCTGGAGGCAGATTGGGCCCTTAGCCGGGATGGCGGCCTTGCGGTCGTAGTAGTTCTCGAGGACAGCGTGGTCGACGGTCTGCTTGCCGTTGAGCCAGACGCTGACGCGGGAGCCGATCATTACGACGCGGAGCGTGTTCCACTCGCCGGCGGGCTTATCAGCCAGGACCAGCGGGTCCTTCCCCGGCTTTCCAGGGGAATTATTCCAGAGGGCGCCGGAGCCGAGCTGGGCGCCATGCTTGAAGGCCTTCTCGTCGGTCGGGTCCCAGATCTGGACCTGAGGGACCGCGCGGAGGTAGACGCCCGAGTCGCCCTTCGGGGCCATATTATATTCCAGGACGAGTTCGATGTCGCCGTATTCCTTGTCGGTCGTCGCATACGCACCCGTTCCAGGATTGAAGAGCTCGCCGTCCTTCGCGGACCAGTGTTGTGGGAATTCCTCGCGCATCTTGGCAAGCATTGCGTCCTTCTTATCGCCGGTGAGCTTAGCGACGAGGTGCGGGTTGTAGCCATGCCAGCCGGCAAGATCTTGGCCGTTGAACAGCGGCGTGAAGCCGGCGGGGGCATCAGCGGCCAAAAGGGAACTCGCAACCAAAGCGAGCAGGGGGGTCAGAAATCGCATGTCTAAAGAGCGATAGGGGCAGGGGTGGTAATTAGAGAGGTTCGAGGGTGCACCGTTTGACTTCAAAAGCGCCACCTTCGACTTGCAGACCGATGAAACCTTCAGAGAGGTTGGTGCCGGTAGCCTTGTTTACTTCCTTACCATTGACGAGAATCGTGATGGTATTGCCGTCGCAAATCGTCGTGAAGGTATTCCATTCGCCGACGGGGTTTTCGACGCTATCGCCTGGACGGCCGATCTTATAGCCGCGGACCTTACCGGACTTCTTATCTTTCAATTCCGTGCCATCTTTCACCGTGGCGCCATTCCAGAAATAAAAGTCACCTTGGTGATCATGCATGCCTTGGCATTCGATGCTCTTGGGCCAGATCGCGTCCGGGGGCGTCATGTGCACGACGACGCCCGTGTTGCCCGCTTTGGTGAAGCGCCACTCGACCGTAAACTTATATTGTTTGTAGCTCTTTTCGGTGCGGAGAAAGCCGTTGGGCTTACCGGTGCAGACGAGAAGGCCGTCTTTGATGGACCAGGTATCCTTGGAGGTGTCTTGCGGGTGGACGACCCAACCGACGGTGTCCTTGCCGTTGAAGAGTTCGGTCTTACCGGTCGGCGTGATTGCGTCGGCGGCGAAGGCGTTGACGAAGACGGACGCCAGGAGGGTGGCCGTCAGGGTGAGGCGGTGGAGGGGCATGTTCTGACCTTATGATTTCGCCCCGACCATTGAAGTCTAAACACCGTATTTAAACGGCGTATAAGTGTCGTTTACCGCTTAGGCCATGATGCCCTCAACCACCTTGCCGGCGATGCCCGTAAGGCGGACGTCGAGGCCCTGGTATTTCACGTTCAGGCGATGGTGATCGATGCCCATCAAAGCGAGCATCGTGGCGTGCAGGTCATGGACATCGACGACGTTCTCAACGGCGTTGTAGCCGAGTTCATCGGTGGCACCGTAGGTCGTGCCAGCCTTGACGCCGCCGCCAGCGAGGAAGACCGAGTAGCCCGCGATGTGGTGGTCGCGGCCCGTGCCTTGGCCCATCGGGGTACGGCCGAATTCTCCGCCCCAGAGGATGAGTGTGTCATCGAGCATACCGCGTTCCTTCAGGTCGCGGATGAGTGCGCCTGTGGCCTTATCAACGTCTTCGGCGCCCATCTTCATGCCGTTGTCGAGGTTACCGTGGAGATCCCAAGCTCGGTGGTAGAGTTGAATCATGCGCACGCCGCGTTCGGCGAGGCGGCGGGCCATGAGGCAGTTCGAGGCGAAGGAGCCGTCGCCGACTTCCTTGATGCCGTAGTTTTCGAGAGTCTGCGCGGACTCGGCCTTGAAGTCGAGGAGCTCGGGCACGCTCGACTGCATCTTAAAGGCCATCTCGTATTGCGCGACGCGCGTGGCGATCTCTGGGTCGACGGTCTCTTCGGCGAGCTGGCCGTTGAGGCGGCGGATTTCGTCGATGACCTGGCGTTGGGTGCTCTGGCAGACGCCTTCGGGGTTGCCGATGTAGTGGACGGCTTCGCCCTTGGACTGGAATTGGATGCCCTGGTACTTGCTGGGCAGCACACCGCTGGACCACTGGCGCGAGGAGATCGGCTGCAGGCCGGTGCGACCAGCGGAGGTTAGCACGATGTAGCCCGGCAGATTCTCGGTCTCGGAGCCGAGGCCGTAGAGGAGCCAAGAGCCCATGCTTGGGCGACCTTTGATGATCGAGCCCGTATTGAAGAAGGCGTGGGCCGTGTCGTGGTTGATCTGCTCCGTCTTCAGTGAGCGCACGACGCAGAGGTCGTCGGCCATCGAGCCGATGTGCGGAAAGATGTCGGTCAGTTCCATGCCCGACTTGCCCCACTTCTTGAATTCGAAGGAACCGCCGCGGGCCTTGAGGACCGTGTTCTGGAGTTGGGCAATCTGCTTGCCCTTGGTGAACGACTCTGGGAAGGCTTGGCCGTGGAGGCTCTTCAGGACCGGTTTATTGTCGAAGAGCTCGAGGTGGGGAGGGCCGCCCGCCATGCAGAGGAAGATGACGCGCTTGGCTTTCACCGGTAGGTCTGGCTTCTGGAGCACACCCTTGGAGAATTGGGCGGCATGCAGTTCGCCGAAGCCAGACTTCGCTGCGAGCATGGCGAAAGCCGCGCTACCCAGGCCGTAGGCGCTCTTGGTGAGGAAACTCCGTCGGTTGATCGATAGAGCGTGGGCGATAGGGTCGTAAGGGCGCATGGTCTTAGTAGCGGGTGATCGCTTCGTGGGAATTGAGGAGGACGCGGCAGGCTTGGGTCCAAGCGGCGAGTTCGGCCGGATCGCTGGCCATTGACTGGCTGAAGCCGACCTTGATCAGCTTGGCGGCTTCGGCCGGATTGGACTTATAATACACCGTCTGTTCGCCGATCAACTTTTCCAACGATGGGCGTTCGGACGCTTTGATGTCGCGGCCCATCGCGAGGCGGAAGCCTTGGCTGAGGCGATTGCTGGAGGGCAGGTCGAGGAGACGAGCGGCCATGACGCGGGCGGCTTCCACGAAAGTCGGGTCGTTAAGGAGCGTCAACGCTTGCTGGGGGGTGTTACTGTAGTTGCGAAGCGCGGTGCATTCGTCACGTGCAGGCGCGTCGAAGTTGATTAGCATCGGATGCAGGAACATACGCTGCCAATGTATGTAGAGTCCTCGGCGCCATTGGTCGGAATCCTTACTCGCGACATAGGTGCGATTAGGGAATTGAATAGGCTCATAATAGCCTTCGGGCTGGTAAGGCATCACGCTGGGTCCGCCGACATCGGCGATATTAAGGAGCCCGGCGATGAAGAGCGCGTTGTCGCGGATAAATTCGGCATCGAGGCGGCGGGGATTTTGCGAGGCGAGCAGGCGGTTATTCGGATCGAGCTCTTTGAGCTCGGGGCGGAGGCTGCTGCTCTGGCGGTAAGTCCGGCTCGTGACCATTAGCCGGACCATCTTCTTAATATCCCAGCCCTTATCGCGGAACTCTACGGACAGCCATTCGAGTAGTTCCGGGTGAGACGGCATTTCGCCTTGCGAGCCGAGGTCGTCGAGTCCGGCGCTGAGGCCGGTGCCATGGAAGATCTGCCAAAGCCGGTTCATGACGGTACGGCCGGTGATTGGGTTATCCTTGGAGGTGATCCAGTTGGCGAGATCGAGGCGGGTGAGGCGCTTTTCTTCGGTGCTCCTGCGTAGGCCGGGGAGGAACGAAGGCGTCGTGGGTAAGACGACGGGCCCGGTCTCGTCGAGGAAGTTGCCGCGCGGGAGCACGCGCACCTCAAGGGGCTTGGTGGACTGGGTGACCATCGACCATGCGTAGCCGTTGTATTGCCGACGAATCGTGGTGGTCAGGGTACGAGTCTTCTCGAGTGTCGCGCGGTCGGTGCCTCGCGAAGCCACGTAGAGGGCGAAGGTGGTAGGAGTGAGGCGGACATTCTTGACGGCGACGAGGGTCTCCGGCGCGGTCACCTTCAATGGCTCATCGTGAGAGAGAGGAGAGACCGAGGCCGTGAGCGTTAGGGCGGCGTTGCTTTCAAAGTGAATGACGAACTTCTCCTCAGGCTTTACCGTCACTGGCGTGTCGAGCAGCCAGACCGCATGGACGTCGGCGTCGGGCATCTTTAGGGACCAGCCTAAGTTGATGTCGGTTGCTTCGACGGAGCTCTTGTAGCGCGGTTCGCGATGGGTTGCGTCGGCCAGGTGGAAGGCGACCGGACGCTCTTTGCCCTTCGAGTCGACGATGCCGAAGCGGGTGTTGATGGTCACGCCGGATCCTGCGGATAGGGAGCCCTTGGGGAGGTCGATGCGGACCGAGGCGATCGGCATGGTTCCCGCGTTCAGCGTGATCGCGAAGTCTTCGCCTTTGGCGACGCCCTTAGGCATTTTTATGGCGGTGCCGGCTGTGAAAGCGATAGGAGCCGGGGTCGGTGCGGCTGGTTTCTTGGTGGCGACCTTGACGTCGGTTTTTTTGGCCGGGGCCTTGGCGGTCATCTTGGCGGGCGCGGCAGGAGGTGCGGCCTTATGGAAGAAGGTGCCAGCAGGGGCAATCAGTCCAGTCGGGTGGTCCGCGAGAAAGGTCGCGATGTCTTTTTGCCATACGGAGAAGTCGGAGGTGTCCTTCAGTTCGGCCAAGGTCTGAGTGTAGAGCGATGCGAGTTCAGCGCGGAACTCAGCGTCCTTCTTCGAGCGATAGGCGTTCTTGCTCCGGACTTCCGGATAGAATGGGTGATCGTTGCCGACGCCTTTGAGTTCGGGTTCGGGGGTGTAATTGTAGTCCGCGTAGACGCCCCACTGCTTTACGTCAGCGAAGAATGCCTGCAGGGTGTAGAAGTCGGCGGACTTGATCGGGTCGAACTTATGGTCGTGGCACTCGGCGCAGCCGAAGGTGCTGCCCAGCCAGGCGTTGGAGACCGAGCGCACGCGCTCGGCACCGTACTTAGTTAGGTATTCCTTGGCCTGGGCACCGCCTTCGCGGGTCATCATGTTTAGGCGATTATAACCGCTCGCGACGAGCTGTTCATCGGTCGGGTTAGGTAGAAGGTCGCCGGCGAGTTGCTCGCGGGTGAAGACGTCGAATGGCTTGTTGTCATTGAATGCCTTAATGACGTAGTCGCGGTAAGGGAAGATGCGCTGGTTCTGGTCGCCATGGAAGCCGACCGTGTCGGCGTAGCGGGCGACATCCAGCCACCAGATCGCCATGCGTTCTCCGAAGTGGGGCGAGGCCAGCAGGCGGTCGACCTGTTGCTCATAAGCGTCGGGTGATTTGTCGGCGAGGAAGGTGGCGGTCTCGGCGGGCGTGGGCGGGAGGCCTGTCAGGTCGAGCGAGACACGGCGGAGTAGCCGTTCTTTCGTAGCTTCGGCGGAAGGGGTAACCTTCTTCTCGGCGAGTTTAGCTCCGATGAAAGCGTCGATCGGATTCTTGCCTCCAGCCGGTAGGGCGGGAACGACTGGAACTTCCAGAGGTTTATAGGCCCAGTGTGGTTCGTAGACTGCGCCTTGGGCGACCCAGCGGCGGAAGAGTTCTTTTTGCGCGGCCGTGAGAGTCTTGTGCGACTCCTTTTCGGGCATGACTTCTTCGGCGTCGGTCGAGAAGATACGTTTGATAATTTCACTTTGCTCGGGCTTGCCTGGAACGATGGCGATTTCACCGCTCTTGCCGGTCTTGAGGGCTTCTTCACGGAGGTCTAGGCGAAGACCGCCCTTGCGTGATTTCGGGTCGAAACCATGGCAATGGAAGCAGGTGTCCGACATGATCGGACGGATGTCGCGATTGAAGCGGACAGTGTCGGAGCTTTCGGCGGCTCCGAGTAGTCCGGCGACAAGCAAGGGGGCGACTAAAGGCAGGACGCGCATGGGGGTTCCTTTATGACAACCCTGCACTCAAGATGTTTCAATGGATTTCTATGGGAGGTACCTCAACGGGACTGCCAATTGACGGCGTCGATCAGCACATAGCCCGAGGCGCCTTGATTGCCGATGCTTACCTTGGCCGGGCCGGCCGGGAAGCGGTAGGTACCGAGGGAAAGCAGGCCGTCACGGGCGCCGGTGCCGGAGAGATCGACGCGGAGTTCGGCGACACCTCCCGCATGATGGATAATCACAAGGGCGTTACGGCTTCGATTGGCGTTGGGGACGACCGAGAGGCATACCTCGTAGTTGCCTGCGGCAGGGAGTTTGGCCACGAAGCTGGCTTCGGCCGGACCGCCCGCTCCCTTGTCGTCGTGATGATATCCGGAGCCAAAGAAACCACCGTTGGCCGAGCTTTTCTTCCACGAGCCGTTCAGCTGTGCGTCGTCGTCGTCGACCGTGACTCCTGGTACTGAGCTTAAGGTCTTGCTGTTGCTATGCCCCTTCGGTGTTTCCTTTGAGGAGGAATACTCAAGGACTTGCCCGTCCGCGGTGAGGCGGTCTCGCAAGGCGATGTAGGGGACGTCCTGGACGGTGAGTTTGCCGTCGATGGCGAGAGCCGCGGCCGTCGCCGCCGATTGGCCGAGGATCATGAAGACCGGCTCCATGCGGATCGAGCCGTAGGCTATGTGTGTGGCGCTGCAGGCCACCGGTGCGAAGAGATTGGCGCATTCGCCGCGTTTCGGCACCAACGAACCGTAGGCAATTGAGTAAGGGGAGATCGGCACGCCGACATCGCCTTCGTTCTGTACGTTACCTTCCGGGGTCACGTACCGCCGCACGTTATGCGAATCGATCGTGTAGGAGCCCATCCCGACTGAGTCGGGCGTAGGCTGCTTCTTTGTCAGCTCGTTCTCGGTCATCACGAAGGCGCCGACCATACGTCGGGCTTCGCGGACATAAATCTGGTGGGGCCAGTGGCCATTATCCTTAAACTCATCTTTTGGGAGTCCCCAGCGATTGGCTTCTTCCCGGACGTCTGCCGGGACGCGTGGATCGTTGGCCAGGAACCATAGGAGGCCTTGCTGGTAATCGCGATGTTCCTGGATGATCTCGCGGCGGCGTTCGTAGGAAGCCTCCGGGTAATCGTAGTTCATCCCGATGTTATCGAAGCTGAACGGACCATGATTATTCGTGTCCGTCTTACGGTTGGGCAGCAGGTCGAACTTATGGAATATCTGGCGCCAGCTGGCGTCGAGCACCCGGACGAGTAGCTCGTATTGCGAGGCGTTGTAATTCGCAGGCTTGGGGAACGGGATGCGGTTGTCGGGGTGATCCGTGGCGCACCAGCGGAAGCAATAGGCCTGGACGCGCTTGTCGCCTTCGCCGCGGATGCCCGGCGGCTCGGCCGAGATGCGCGGCAGCAGTCCAGAGGCCGGATCGCCCGGGGTCTTATAGGCGCTGATCGGTTTCTTCACCGCACCGAAATGGTGGCCATGGTGCAGGATGCCGACCTGGTTGCCGTTCCAGGTCTCGCCGTAGGTCGCGTTGGCTTCGCGGCCAACATGAAAGCTGACGCCGGCGGCGGCAAGTAGGTCGCCTTCATAAGTGGCGTCGATAAACATCTTCCCCGCAAAACTCTTGCCAGAGAGCATCGTGATCTCCGTGATGCGTCCGTTTTCCATCCGGACTCCCTTGGCGCGGTTAAGCCATTCGTCGCGATGTACCGTAAGTCCGAATTCCTTCACGTAATCCTCGAAGACCTTCTCCGCCACGCTCGGCTCAAAGATCCACATAGTGCGTTCGTCTTTGTCCATCGCCACCGTGCCTTGCCCTTTGTTGCCGAAAGCTTCGGGTCGCTGCCAGGCCCAGGTGGTGTCCTTCTGGTATTCCATCCAGACGCGGTGGTAGAAGTTGCGGGCCAGGCCGCCGATGACGGCCTTGTTGCCTGTATCGGTATAGCCGAGGCCGCCGCTACTGAGTCCGCCGAGGTGGCGATCTGGGCCGACGATGACGACAGACTTCCCCATCTTCTTTGCTTGGACAGCGGCTATGACGCCGGCGGAGGTGCCGCCATAGACGACGACGTCATAGGTCTCGGTCGCACTGAGGCGTAAGACGAAGAGGCAAAGGAGGGATAGGCGGAGGAGCATGGTACGTCGAGGGTGGGATGACTGGAGGGCCCGAGGATAAGAGGAGGTTTGTGGTCAGCGGTTGGCGGACTGTTTTGTGATGAAGTTCAGGATAGCGAGACGGGCTGGGTCATCGAGGTTACGGATATTATGTCCGACGGTGCTGTGATCGCGATCGTCGACGCGTACCGAATAGTTCTCGGTATGGCCGGCAGATTTCAACGTCGCCACGAAGAACATGTTCTCCTCAGCGCGGCTGAGCATGTCGTTCTGGGCGTAGATTGTAAGAATGGGCGGTATGGATTTTTTAATATAGAAAGCGGGTGCGGCTTCGTCGCAGGTGATACCGAAGCGTGACTGGCCGCGTTCTTCACGGATCGTGTAATGAGTGAGTACCTGGGCGCTGACCTGGGCGATGCCGGCGACGGATCCTAGGGTGAGGCCGTGGGGCTTGAGCCGGCTGGGGTCCATGCCGACGAGTAGGGCGAGGGTAGCGCCGGCAGAATGGCCGCCAATGAAGACCTTGTGCGGGTCGCCGCCATGTTCGGCGATGTGCTTCACCGTCCAGGCGAAGGCTGCTGCGGCATCGTCGACGTAGGCAGGGTATTTGACCTTCGGACTGAGGCGGTAGTCCGGCGTGACGACCGCAACGCCAGCTTGGGCGAGGCTTTCGCGAATCTCGGCGCAGTATTCTGTCGATTCGTCCTTTGATCCTTTCTTAAGTCCACCGCCATAGAACCATACATAAGTGGCGTAGCCCTTGGCTCCAGCAGGGACGGTCAGGTCGAGCTTACAGCGTTCTTGCTCGTAGGGCGTCTGGGAGATGACGTCATCCTTATAGCTGATGTCCTTGATCACCTTGGTCTCGCCCGCCGGAGCCGTGGTAGCGGCGAAGCAGAGTAGAAAGGCGAGGAGGCGCATTAGGCGATGAGTTGTTGGACGATTTTACCGTGGACGTCGGTGAGGCGGTAATCGCGGCCAGAATTACGGAAGGTAAACTCTTCGTGATTAAAACCCATGAGCCGGAGGATGGTCGCATGCAGGTCGTGTACATGGACGACATCCTTCACAGACTTGTAGCCGAATTCGTCGGTCTCGCCGTAGACCGTACCCGCTTTCACGCCACCGCCCGCCATCCACATTGTGAAGCCATGGCTGTTGTGGTCGCGGCCGTTGATCTTGCCGGCGTTGGAGCCAGGCGTTGGGAGTTCAACCGTTGGGGTGCGGCCGAATTCGCCGCCCCAGATGACGAGGGTCTCGTCGAGCATGCCGAGGCGCTTGAGGTCGGTGAGCAACGCTGCGATGGGTTGGTCGGCTTCCAAGGCGAGCCGTTTGTGGTTCTTCTCGATGTCGTCGTGGCTGTCCCACGGCTGGCCGGCGCCATGCCAGAGCTGGATGAAGCGGACACCGCGTTCGGCGAGCCGTCGGGCGATGAGGAACTGGCGGCCGAGCGTAGTATCGCCGTACATCTCCCGGGTTTTCTCGGATTCGCGGCCGATGTCGAAGGCGTCGGTCGCCTCTAACTGCATGCGGTAAGCCATCTCGAAGGACTGCGCACGGGCCTCGAGGGCGGCGTCCTGTGGACGGACGGATTGGTGGGCGGCGTTGAGCTTGGCCAGCAGGTCGAGCTGCTGCCGCTGAGCCGGACGGGAAAGGCCGAAGTTGCGGATGTTCTCGATCAGCTCTTC
>Ga0209597_1001883_pt1 | contig 13536 bp, 9 predicted proteins | sample M_140625_MF_Meta_FD_187316 | JGI IMG/M metagenome (GOLD analysis project Ga0209597, IMG submission 187316) | Freshwater microbial communities from Lake Montjoie, Canada to study carbon cycling - M_140625_MF_MetaG (SPAdes) (version 2) | ecosystem: Environmental > Aquatic > Freshwater > Lake...
TGAACGAATTTTTAAAAAATTAGATTAATTAAAATGCAAAAAATATTAAAAGATTTTTGCGAGAAAATTTCTTATCAATTCAAAAATGATAAGCTTTTGCTTGAAGCAATAACTCATCCTAGCTTTACAAAATATAATCAAGATGCCGCAAATTATCAGCGTCTTGAATTTTTAGGCGACAAGGTTTTGTCATTAATTATTTCAGAATATTTAATGACAAAATATGAAAATGAAAAAGAAGGAGATCTTTCAAAACGCCACGCAGCGCTGGTTTCTGGCGATACTCTTTCAAAAATTGCTCTTGAAGTTGGCATTGAAAAAGTTTTGCGTTTAAGCAATGGCGAAGAAAATCTTGGTGGAAAAACCAATAAGCGAAATCTTGAAAACGCTTTAGAATCGCTAATTGGCGCAATTTATCTTGATAGCAATTATGAAAATGCCAAAAAATTTATTTTTCATTTTTGGCAAAATCTTTTAGAGCAAAATTTAACTCCGCCAAAAGATCCGGTTTCGCAATTGCAAGAAATTGTTCAGTCACATTCTAAACAATTGCCGCAATATGAAATTGTAAGGACCAGCGGGTTTGAACATTCTCCAACCTTTACTGCAAAACTTATAATTCCGCATTTAAATTTTGAAGTTGAGGCGCAAGGGAAGTCTAAGAAAGAGGCGCAAAAAGAGGCGGCGATTTTGGCGCTGAAAAAAATTGAGTTACACCATTTCCAATCTTAAATGATAAATTAGAATTTCGCGGGTCTTGCCTTTGCGCACCTATATTTAATAGGTTTACGCAGGCTCGCCCTAAAATTCATATCCCTCATTTAAGATTGGAAATGGTATTATAGATTATCTTTGTGGTTGTGGTTGAGATTGTTTTCTTGCGGCTACGGCATCAGTTTTTGCTTTTACTAAGCCTTGAGCAATATTGAACGTGCCCTCTTTTTGTAATAAATCCAATTTATCAATCACAGTTTCTGGCAAAAAAGTAAGGCGTAAACCAACTGACGAACCTTCGCGCGCAGTAAGAATGCCGCAGTCTTCACATTTTCTTTGAAATATTCTTGAGAATTTTTTTAATTTTAAAGCTTCTTCGTCACTAAATTTAGTACCGCCCGGAATATCTATGCCTAATTTAGTATTGGGATTATAGCGTGATCCATCTGGCGCAATTTCATTAGTAATACCTCCGTCGCGTTTTGCAATTTTTATAGCACTTCTTACGTCGTCAAGAGTCATAACAAGTTCTGTCATTGCAAGCTTTATTATGGAAAGCATCGTATCTTCTATTTCTGTCTGAGGTTTTTCTGTTTGCGAATAAACCCCATCAAGAACTCTAAATTTATTGCCGCGCTCTTTTATTGGTAAAACTGATGAATTACTCCAAACGTTTTCTGCGCCCAGAACATTTGGAGAAACCGTTGGCATGTATGCGCTAAAATTAGGGATTTTTTTTGCTTCTTCTACGGGCCATTTCGCTTTCTTCTCTTCCGCTAGAGCTCGATTTTTTTCTGCCTCCTCCCTTGCCCTTTCTGATTCCTCCATCTTTTTTGCTTCTGCTTCTGCTTCCGCTTTCGCTAACTCTCTTGCTAATACTTCCGCATCTCTTTTTGCCGCTTCCGCTTCCGCTTTCGCCTCCGCTTCCGCTTTTGCAGCAGCTTCTACTTCCAGCCTTTCTTCTCGCTCTTTTCTTTGTTGCTCTTCGACCCTTCTTTTTTCTGTCTCCGCTCTCGCTTTTTCAGCATCCTCTTGCTTTTTTCTTTGCCGCTCCAATTCCATATTCGCTCTTTGCGCTTCCATCTGTAGCAATCTTTCTCGCTCTTTTTGCAAAGCTTTTTCTTCCTCAACCTCTGGAATTGTACTTGTAGTTGATTGATAAGTTGAGGGGGGGGTTGGCGATGGCGCAGCCCTAGCCGAATCTGGCGAAGAAAACGCTGGCCCAGCAGCGCGAGCCGGCTCGTCACTTCTTGATTTTGCGGCAAGAACGAGGTCTAGGTTTATTGAAACAAAAGCGTGGTCTTCCTTTTCTACTCCATGGATAACGCCTGCTCCACGAGCGACCGAATACATAGCATTCCTAAAATCTTGGTCACTTGTATCATTGTCAAGAAAACGGTATTGCAACCCCCAAGACGGAACTCCAGCAGCAGCATCTTCTTTTTCCTCATGCACCACTACCCCCTCAACATATCCAAATCGCATTTTTACTTTACTAAATTGCTCTTGAATTATCCCCCCATATCCCTTACTCCCCATCACTTTCACAACAGAACCTCCAGCAACCCACATAAATAAAACACCCCCACCTCGAACATCTTAATAAAACACTTCCTCGCTATTTTGAAAATGCTGATATTAGCTCGATATGAAGCTGAAATTTTTTTTTAATTTCATCGACGTTATCATTTATATAATCGCCAATAAACATCATTAAAACCTGCGCTAAAGATACTAAATAAAGGACTCTTTTAAATCGATCATATTTTTTAATCTTACTTTTTTCGATATTAAAACCGGAACTTTTTTGGTCCTGAAACATTTTTTCACATTTAAATCTGCATCCATATTGTTTGATTATTTGATGGAAACTTGCCTCGTTTAGATTAGTTACAATATGCCACGAAGCATTATCTTTAGATGTTTTAAGCAATCTTACTTTTTTATTCCATGCTAAAATAATTACTTCTTTAAAATCGAAATCATTGTCTGAAAAATCTTTTAACTTTTTTATCTCACAAAATTCATTTTCTAATATTTTAATATTTTCTCTGATTCGTAAAATATATGAAAACCCTTGAGATTCACACAAGTGCGCAAATCTTTGATTGCCAAAACCTCTATCCGCAACAATTACAAATTTATATTTATTTGACAATAAATGTTGCAATTCCTTAATAAAACTTTCTTCCATTTTTATCTGATCAAAATTTGCTTTTTGTTTAGGATAATTTCTCATCGAAAAATATAGTGGCAAAGCCCTTCCTTCAAATGGAATTGATGCAGAAAGAATAAAAAAATCATCGCAAGAGCTAGTAAAATCAACGTTTATCGCAATTATCTTATTATTTTCTAAAAAGCCTCTTTCTTGTAATAAGTCAAATATTATGGCGATGTGGCTTCTCCATAAAGAATCGTCAATTTGAAATTCTTTTGATTGCAGGAAGCGACTGATGCGAAGCTCGTTGCTTGCGGCCGTCGCATCGTTAATAGAACTCATGGAAACTGCGATTTCTGGTAAAGAGCAACTTTCTGATTTGATTAATGAAAGCACTGATAATGCGATGTTTTTTTGGACTGATTTTCTTTGTTTAGAAAATCTGTTTTGCAAGAGAATCTGCGCTTCTTTTAGGCTGCGAGATTGATTCATGATTTAACTTATTGGTTAAATCATGTAGTTTTAGCTTGGGTTTGTTGTGATTGCAAGGGGTTTTTGAAAGTGATGGGGGGTAAGGTGTGACCCCTTTATCTTTATGTGACCCCCTTTAAACCTTCGATAAAACACTGCTGGCGGCATTTTAAGTGCTAAATTAATGCGTTTATCATTGTGATAATAAATCTGCAAAGCAATTGCTTCAATTCAACTCTTCCAAAAATATTTTCCCATAAGCTTTCAACTTCGCTTCGCCAACGCCGCTTATTTGGCGCATGTCGTCTAATGTTTTTGGTTTTGTTTTTATCATTTCAAGCAGAGAGCGATCGTGAAAAATAATATAAGGTGGCAAATTTTGTGATTTGGCAATTTCTAGGCGCTTGGCTTTTAGTTTGTCGAACAAGTCGTTTTCGTTGTCGCCTGTAAGCGTGGCAGCTATTTTATTTTTAGCAGTTTTAGTTTTTTCTTTTTTGCTTGCAACGACGGCAAGTTTGCGAAGATTTATTTTTTCTTTTTCGCGCAAAAATTTATGTCCTTCGGGCGTAATGTGCAAGCCGCCGTGGCCTGCTACGTCTACTTTAAGGAAATTCATTGCAACTAATTGACGAAAAATTGCTTGCCATTCTTGTTTGCTGAAATCTTTTCCAATGCCGTAAACACTAAGTTGGTCGTGGCGAAAATTTTTTATGCGATCATCGATTTTGCCAGTTAAAACATCGACTAAATATCCGACGCCAAAACGTTGCTCGGTGCGATAAACCGTTGATAGAGCTTTTTGCGCAGCAATTGTGCCATCAAAACTTTCGGGCGGATTTAAGCAAATATCGCAATTGCCGCAAGGTTCGCAATTGTCGCCAAAATAATTGAGTAAAATTTGACGACGGCACGAAGACGCTTCGCACAAGCCAAGCAGCGCATTAAGCTTTTGAATTTCGATGCGTTTTTGATTTTGCGAAGCGTTTCCTTCGTCAATAAAACTGCGCTGCATAACGACATCGCTTAAACTATACGCCATCCAAGCATTGGCGGGAAGGCCGTCACGACCAGCGCGCCCCGTTTCTTGATAATAGGCCTCGATGTTTTTTGGAATATTTAAATGAGCAACGAAACGCACGTCGGGCTTGTTAATTCCCATGCCAAAAGCAATTGTTGCAACCATTATTACGGCGTCATTAAGCAAAAATTTTGTCAGATTTTTTTCGCGCAGTTTGTTGTCCATTCCCGCGTGATAAGGCAAGACGTTAAAGCCCTCTTCCTTTAGCCACTTGGCATTTTCTTCAACTTTTTTTCTTGAAATACAATAAATAATTCCGCTATCTTTTTTGTGATTTTCTTTGATAAATTCAAGCAATTGTTTTTTCGAATTATTACTTTCGCAAATTGCATAATTAATATTTGGGCGATCAAAGCTTGAAATAAAAACTTTTTCATTTTCTAAATCAAGTTTATCGATTATGTCTTCTCTAGTTGGAACGTCTGCCGTTGCTGTAAGGGCAAGGCGCGGCACGTTAGGAAAATTTTTTGCAAGAATTTTTAATTCAGTATAAACCGGCCTAAAATCGTGCCCCCATTGCGACACGCAATGCGCTTCATCAATTGCAAAAAGCGCGATTTTTATTTCAGATAAAAAACACATGAAGTCAATTGAAAGCAGCCTTTCTGGTGCAACATAAAGCAAATCAAGTTCGTTATTTTTGATAAGATTTTTTGTCTCGTAAATATCTTTGGGCGATATGCTAGAATTAATCGCGGCGGCCTTTACGCCAAGTTCTTTAAGTGCTGCAACTTGGTCTTGCATTAAGGCGATTAGTGGCGACACAACAATGGTAAGTCCGTCCAAACAAAGTGCCGGAACTTGATAACATAAAGATTTCCCGCCACCAGTTGGCATCAACACCAAAGCGCTTCTGCCGCTAATTATATGATCGATAATTTCTTCTTGTTGGCCACGAAAGTTGTTGTATCCAAAAATTTTTTTCAGAATTTGTGCGGGTGATTTTTTCATTTAAAATTTTAATTTTTTCTTTTAATGGCGCTTTCTAGACACTGTTAGTTAATTAATTTTATTTCAGATTTTGTCATATTTTGAGCGCTTTTTTAGTAAAATTTTGATAAATATCTGGATATATTTTGAAAAATTTTACTAAAAAATAAGCCAAAATATGTAATAAAATTAATTAACTAACGGTATCTAAATCGGCAATGATTTGAATTAAATGCTTAATACCATTTTTATAAATTTGCTAAATATTTTTTAATTTTAATCTTTGCCTTAAATCCTTGATTTACAAAGATAAATCGCTGCTTTCAAACTAAATTTAGAATTAATAAATATGACACAAGCGTGTTAGTTTGTTTTTGAAAATGGTGCTATCTAACAGTGCCTAAGGCCATCAACAATAGCATTCGCAACAATATAAGCCAGCGCTTCTTTGCTAATTTTTTCCAAATTTTGTGTCGAATTTTTTGTGATTAAACATGCTCTAGACTCGCTAGCACCAAAGATTGCGCCACTTTCAATGTCATTTGCAATAATAAAATCACAATTTTTTTTACGCATTTTTTCTTGCGCATTTTTGACTAAATTTTCACTTTCTGCAGCAAAGCCAATCACTAGAGCAGGGCGATTTGATGAGTGTCCAACAAAGTCTAGAATGTCAATATTTTTTTCTAATTCTAAAGTAATATTTTGTGTATTTTCTTTTTTAATTTTTTTATCAGATGGATTTTTTATTTTATAATCTGCAACTGCCGCGCAACCAATAAACACTTGATGATTTGACAATTCATTTTTTGTAGCACTAAACATTTCATCAGCAGTTTTTACGCGAATTATATTTTCGTTTTTAAGTGGAATATTTTCATTAATATTTGCCGCAATCAATGTAACGCTTGCCCCCATTTCTTGCAAAACTTTTGCCAAAGCAATTGCTTGTTTTCCAGAAGAGTCATTGCCAATAAATCTTACAGGATCAATCATTTCGCGCGTTCCGCCACCTGTGATTAAAATTTTTTTTCCGCGCAATTTATTTTGATTAATAAAAAAATCTTCAATTTTTTGAGAAATTTCTGCAGGTTCACGCATTTTTCCAACACCCAATTCGCCACAAGCTAAAACGTCAGAAATGGGTGAAATTATTGACACGTCTGCCTTGGCAAGCTTAGCAAGATTATTTTGCGTCGCTGTTTTTTCCCACATTTTTTCATTCATTGCAGGCGCAATCATAATTTTTTTATCAGCGGCTAAAATTACCGTAGAAGCAAGATCATCGGCAATTCCATTGGCCATTTTTGCAATAAAATCTGCCGATGTTGGCGCAACAATAATTAAATCATTATCGCGCGAAAGCCTGATATGAGTCATTTTAGCCCCATCCTCATCTAAAAATAAATCAGTGTAAACTTTATTTTGCATAACTGATGAAACTTGCAATTGCGTAATAAATTCTTGCGCGGCTTTAGTTAAAATGCAGGTTACGATAAAAGATTTTTTTTGCAAAATGCGCGCAAGTTCAATGGCTTTATAGGCTGCAACGCTTCCGGTAATTATTAGAAGAATTTTTTTAGACATGATTAAAATAATTTTTCTTCACGGTTGATTGCCTCTAAACCCAAGTGTTTCAAGGCTTTGGCGGTTAATATTCTGCCACGAGGAGTTTTTTCAATAAAGCCTTTTTGAATTAAAAACGGCTCAATTGCGTCTTCAACCGTGTCGCGTTCTTCGCTGATTGCGGCGGAAATAGTTTCAATTCCGACTGGTCCGCCGCGATAATTTTTAGCAATGAAAGTAAGATAGCGATGGTCGGAAGAGTCAAGTCCGGCGCCATCAATTTCAAGGCGACGCAAAGAATTATCGGCGATTTTTTTCGTGATTAATTCAGATTTTTCTGCCGCAGCAAAATCGCGCACACGCTTAAGCAGGCGAATGGCGATGCGGGGCGTTCCGCGTGAACGGCACGCAATTTCAAACGCGCCATCATCAGCAATTTTTATGCCAAGAATTTTGGCGTCGCGAAGCACGATTTGCGCCAGTTCTTCGTTGGTGTAAAAATCGATGCGAGTTAAAATTCCAAAGCGATCACGCAGTGGATTCGCAATTAAACCAATGCGCGTAGTTGCGCCAACCAAGGTGAATTTTGGTAAATCAATTTTAATTGCTCTAGCTGCCGGACCCTCGCCAATTATAATGTCAAGCTTATAGTCTTCCATTGCCGAATATAAAACTTCTTCAACATTTTTGTTCAAGCGATGAATTTCGTCGATAAATAAAACATCGCCCGCCTGCAAATTTGTAAGAATTGCCGCAAGGTCGCCAGACTTAGAGATTACTGGCCCTGACGTGCTTTTAAATCCGACTCCCATTTCATGAGCGATAATTTGCGCAAGAGTAGTTTTTCCAAGACCGGGTGGTCCGTAAAATAAAGAATGATCTAAAATATCACCACGATTTTTTGCAGAAGAAATAAAAATTGCTAAATTTTCTTTCAGTTTTTCTTGCCCCAAAAAGTCTTTTAAATAAAGGGGTCGAAGCAGATTTTCATTGCCAAATTCTTCATCTTGAATTATTGGATCTAAATTTTCATTTTTCATTTTTAACAAACGGCAACTAATAATTAAATGTCAAAACTATTTTTGTTCCAACGCTAACTTCTGATTCTATATTCATTTCTCCTAATTGCAATTCAACAAGTCTGCGCACTAGAGGCAAGCCAAGTCCGAAAGAATCAATTTTACCGCTATTTTCATTTTCAACTACGCCAAAGCGCTCCATTGCTTTTTTCAATTGTTCGTTTGTCATGCCAAAACCTTGATCTTTTATAATTATTTCTAATTTAGCGCGACCATTAATGTTAACAGATTTTGCAATAATGTTAATTTTAGTTCCATCTTTACTATATTTAACTGAATTGCTAATTAGGTTAACTAAAATTTGCTTAATTCTTCTTTGGTCAAGATTTACATATGGAATGTTATTTTCTATATCGGTATTTATCTCGATATTTCTTTTTCGCGCAAAGTCACGATTGACGCGCACAGAGCGCATAATTATTTCAGAAATGTCAATTTTGTGAGACATGTCAACCGAAAATTCTCCAGAAGAAATTTGCGACACATCCATTAAATCATTGATAAATTGTAAAGCATCCATCGCACAAATTTCGATGTCTTTAGATACGTTTTCTTGATCTATTGCTAAATCTTTATTTTGGTCTTGAATGAGGTGGGAAAAGGAAATAATGGCTGAAAGTGGGTTACGAATATCGTGTGAAATTGCTGACAAAAATTCACTTTTATTAAAATTTTCTTGTGCAATTTTTTGATTGGCTAATTTTAATTGGCAAAGAAGCTCTTGTTCTCTTTTGTAAGAATTTCGCAATAAAATTATGGCATCAAAAAGATCTTGCATTTCTTTAAAGTCAGAATTTTTAACTTCGTAAGTGAAGTCTTTAGCGAGAGTTTTTTTGGCCATTAAAGATATTTCAGAAAGTGGATTAATAATTTTTTGGCGAATATTTCGAAATAAAAAAATAAAGCAAAAAACGATCAATAAAACGATGAAAGTTTTGCGCAAAAGCACGTTAAATAACTGTTCGCGATAAGCGTCTTTGTCATAAAAAGATATTATTTCAAGTGGATAATTTTTTAGCTGATGAAAATATGCTTCGCTGCCACTTTGCGAAAAAAGGCTTTGCGAAGAAATGTTTGTTTTATCAAGCGCCTGTCTTTGGCTTTCTGATTTTTCAGATAAAGATTGAATAATTGACAAGTTGCTATTATCAAAATTTTCTGAACCAAAAACAAAATTACCATTTTGCAAAAAAGCAAAACTTATGGCGTCGTTTGAAATTGTTTTTGATAATTTTAAATTGATTTTTTCAATGTCTAAGCCAAAAACTAAAGTGCCAAGATAAACGCCGCGAGCAGAAAAAATTCCAAGCCCTGCGGGGATTAAATAGCGTTGCGAAAGTGCTCCATAAATTGGTTTGCCGAAAATTATTTTTTCAGAAGTTAATCTCGTTTGTTGAATATAATCGCGCTCTGAAAGGTCAATTGCTCTTGATAAAATTCCAGAAGTTCCGTCAACCGAAAGTTTATTTTGATCGTCTATCCAAGAAAATGCGTTCCAAGTAAGTGCGACATCGACTTGATTATTAATGTTAGTTACAAAGGCAGATAAGGCTTTGTAAATTTTTTCTTTATCGCCATTCATTACCGATATTTGTCGACCCACATAAAAAAGTTGATATTTCACATAATCAACATCGTAAGTAACAATTTTGCTGCTTTGAATTGCGGCGTCAGATATTTTGCGTCTTATGCTTTCTCTTTCATAATCAAGAGATAATTTTATGAATAAAATTCCACATAAAGCAATGCTAATAAGAGCAACTTGATAAGTGAAAAGAAAGTTTTTAGTTAATGGATTAAATTGAAAACTGAAGCTAGATTTTTTCATAAATTTAAAGAGTTCGTTCGTTTGTTTCGCGCGATTTTAGCCATTTACGAAGTTCTGACGATGGCTTGTCGGCGATAATTGTTGCTTCATTGCTATCTTGTTCGGTTGTTAAAGTTAAGGTGTCAGAGTCACTAAATTTACTAAAAATTGATGAGGCAACTTTTGTAGAAAGTTTTCGCGCCACTCCTTCGCCACCAATTTTTATATTTATTACAGAGGGCTTTTCTGGATCTTTGCTTGAGTGAATTTTAACTCCTTGGGCTATTAGATCATCAAGACCTAGTCGCGGTTTTTTGTGGTCGCTATGTCTGCTAGCGCTAACATATTTGCTGCTAGAAGAGGCGCTGTCGTCAGACATATCTTCGCTGCTAGTGTGATGCGAAGAAGACTCTGCTGGAGAATATTCCCTTTGTCTAGTTTTTGGCGACATTTCTTTTGCCATTCTAGCTAGTGCCTCTGATGGATCGGTTATTTTATAATCCAACATTTCTTGTTTGGTATAGGCAAGAGGCAGTTCAGTGCAAACAAAAAAAACTTGCGCATTGCCATTTTCTGATCTTATTTCTGCAATAATGCCATTTAAAATTTTTTTAGCTTCCTCGAATTCTCCAGCTTTTATTTTAAAAATTGCTTCCATGCATTTTTCTTGTTGAAGTTGATTTGGAATAATGAAAGGGGGCACATAAGAATCTTTCCTCGAGTCATCAAAATATTTGCGGCGATATATTTCGTAAGTGCCAACAAAATCATCGCTGTCTCCAACTCTTCCAACCGAAGTGCTTGTGCCAATTAATATGACACTATCTGTATTGCTGCATGTTGATAAGGCGGCATTTCTTATGTCGATAACTTCGGTGGATAAATCTATTTTTTCTTCCCCTATTTCAATTGTACAAAATTCTGATAACCTGCGATGAACAGTGTTGCAAGGAATTATTATTGAGTGAAATGGCGGCGCAAATGTTAATTTAGGTGACTTTTTGCGTTTTGCAGATTGCGCTTGTTCTAGCCCTAAAGTTGCGGCAAATGTTAAAGAGTTTTGATGGTGCATAACATAGCTTGGTCCTTGCCCCATTTCAAAAAGATGCTTACCAGGGGCGTTGTTTGCGCTAATATGAATATAAGGAATTCCGCGTTGAGAAAAATTAAATGCTTGCGCTGCGCTTGCTGCAGGGCCGGCTCCACCTAAAATTATAAAATGCTGAAAATCAATATGCGCAAGCAGTGGATAGCCGCCATGAGCCATTCGCTCTTTTATTCTTCTTGTCGTGTCTCGCCTGTCTTTTAAAAGATTTTCTTCTGTGGTTTTTTTCGATATTTCACTTTCGCCATAAACTAGATTTGGTCTTCTTGGTTTTTCTAAGCTTAAAGCGTGGGTTAAAATTTTTTTAGCATATTCTTCAATACTTAATTCATCTTGTGAAAAAATTTCTATCGGCAATTGATCTTGTTGAAAGCCAATTTTAATGCGTTCTTTTATTTTAGAATCGCCAATTTTATGAGCAATGGCGATCAAGTCGCAACCATAGTCGGCGCATATATTAATAGCATCTCCAAAAAATTTAACATCTTCGGACGCAATACCAATTGCAATAATTTCAGGAATTTTTTGATCTAAATCAAGGCCCATTAAATTCGCCTGTCTTATTAATTCTTTATTCAAAACTGCAACTTCAATAGGATTAAGTCCTGCAATTCCAATCGTGCCTTTTGCTTTAATTTTTTCTGGTTTTGCTGGTTCTGGTTTTGACATAAGCGTGTGAATATGCTTAAATTAAGGTCTGGTACGTGACCAAGGGCTATGCTTTATTATTTATGTTCAAATTGCGTTTTACAAATTAGTAAAATTATTCAAAGCCACAAATAATATTTATCTATCAACTTCGCCAAATACGATATCTTGCGTCGATATTACGGTAACAACGTCTGCCAGCATATGGCCTTTGACCATAAAATCAAGTGCTTGCAAATGCGCAAAACCCGGAGCCCTTACGCGACAACGGTGCGGCTTGTTTGATCCGTCCGAAATTAAATAAACGCCAAATTCACCTTTGGGCGCTTCAACCGCGGCATATGCTTCTCCGGCGGGCACGTGATATCCTTCGGTGTAAAGTTTAAAGTGGTGAATTAGCGCTTCCATCGAATGCTTCATGTCATTTCTTTTTGGCGGAGAAATTTTTTTGTCATCAGTGGTAATCGCACCATTTGGCATGCGTTCAACGCACTGTTTGATTAGCTTGATAGACTCATGCATTTCTGCAACGCGAATTAAATATCGGTCGTAAGAATCACCGTTTTTTCCGATTGGAACGTCAAAATCTAACTCGCCATAAACCTCGTAAGGCTGCGATTTGCGCAAGTCCCAAGCAATTCCAGATCCGCGAATCATTGGGCCAGAAAAGCCCCAATCTAGAGCCTCTTGTTTTGAGACGATGCCAATTTCAACCATGCGCTGCTTGAATATGCGGTTTTCGGTCAACAAATTTTCCATGTCATTTAATAGGCGCGGAAAATTTTCGGCAAATTCCATAATTTCTTCAAGAAGTCCAGCTGGCAAGTCTTGATGGACGCCACCAGGGCGAATATAGGCGGCGTGCATCCGCGAGCCACTAACTTTTTCGTAAAATCCCATCATTTTTTCGCGCTCTTCAAAAAGCCATAAAAGCGGCGTCATTGCGCCAACGTCAAGGGCCTGCGTGGTTACGGCCATAATGTGATTTAAAATGCGCGTAATTTCAGAAAATAATACGCGAATATATTGCGCGCGCGGCGGAATTTTGCAGCCAAGAAGTTTCTCTACAGACAGTGCATAAGCGTGCTCTTGGCACATTGGAGAAACATAATCAAGGCGATCAAAATAAGGCACCGCTTGCAAATAAGTTTTATGTTCGATCAATTTTTCAGTGCCGCGATGCAGCAAGCCAATGTGTGGATCTGCGCGCGTAATAACTTCGCCATCCATTTCAAGAATTAAACGCAACACCCCGTGGGCCGCAGGATGCTGTGGCCCAAAGTTTATAGTCATTTGTTTATGTTCGGTCTGTGTCGACATCTTCAGCTTGTTTGAATATTAGTTTTAGCATGGTCAATGCCATTAAAATTAATTGAAATTCTAATATTGATTTTTAAAAAATACAAACAGATTTCTGCGTTAAAATATTATTTGCAATTTTCGCTTCACCGCCAATTAGCAGCGGCATGATATTTTTCGCATGTCCAAGGCAGTTTGATTTTTCTTGAAAAAGCGGAATTTCTAACTTATTTTCCTGCAAATTTTTGGCAAATTTTTCTATCGCAAAATCAATATTTTTTTTCTTTGCAGGTATCGTTACGCCTTGAGAAAAATTGCCTAGCAGCAAAGCTTTCGGTAAATTTTTTGATGTTAAAAAAACTTGAATTAATTGCGTAAAATAGCGATCAATTTTTTCGCCACTTTCGTCAATATCTTCCAAAAATAATAGTTTATCCTTATAAGAAATTTCGTTTGAAGTTGCGAAACTGCAGGCTAAAACGCTTAAGCATCCGCCAATAATTTTTCCTTCAATTTTATTTTTAAAACCAGCAGATGCGTCAGATAAGCAAGAAACCTCGTAATTTAATTCAGAATTTTTACCAAAAATTAAATCAAAAATTGCTTTTTTTGCAGATGTTGTAACCTTGTCAGAAGCAAGCTGCGTAAGCATTGGACCATAAATTATTTTCCATCCCCATT
>Ga0209597_1001885_pt1 | contig 13533 bp, 4 predicted proteins | sample M_140625_MF_Meta_FD_187316 | JGI IMG/M metagenome (GOLD analysis project Ga0209597, IMG submission 187316) | Freshwater microbial communities from Lake Montjoie, Canada to study carbon cycling - M_140625_MF_MetaG (SPAdes) (version 2) | ecosystem: Environmental > Aquatic > Freshwater > Lake...
AACCAAAGGCATCGGATGCACTGCTGCTAAATAAGTGGAACCCACGCTTAACAGAGTCAAGCATCTCCGCATCGGAAAAGTTAGGATACGATGCTGGTTCAATCGCTTTCGCATCCGATTTTTGATATGCCTTGAGAAGATCTTTTAAATAAAGTTTCACGAATTCCTGCAAGGTTTCCTTGGCGGGCTCTTCATCAGGAAGGAGTTCGAAAAGCTCACTCACACTGTTTTTCTTTTTAAGAAGGGTGCGAGTTGTTTCAAATTCTACTTCGCCCCTTAAGGATAAATGAAGCACATAACTGGTAAGTTGTTCAAGTGCTTGTTCACCCAACAACCCAAACGCAGGCATTGAAGTTCCCTCAACGCCCGCTTTTAGGCTGCGGAGAATATCTTCCCTGCGAGGTTTAATTTTGTTCCCACTGGGGTTGGAGGAGATGAACTTGAATTTCCCCTGCCTGAAATCTCTTGGGTGTGGGTTGACCCATGGGCCTGTGGGGCCACGACCATCGCCTGCCAGACCATGGCAATGCAAGCAATTCCTACGGTATAGCTTGCTCCCTGCTGCAAGGGTTTCTTCATCGAGTTTCAGGGCTTTTGCAAGAGAGATTATTTCTGTGTGGTCAGCAATTCCTACAGATGGCTTATAAGGCGAGCCAAAAGTTCGTTGAAGTTCGGTGTCTAATTCGGTTCGCAAGTTTTCAGGAAGATCTTTAGGATTGAAGGTCTTTCCGCCTAGTTCTTTGATCTGAGCGATGGCTTTATCTAATTGCCCCGGCCCAGGCAACCGATCGCGTGTAAGTTTTGGTACCTCGTCTACAATTAGATCTGCACGGAATGGATACACCACATCATCAGGATAACTATCAATATTGTTGCTGCAACCTGAAGTCGAGAATATGCAAACTACTAATGAAAGCATAATCATCCCAAGAAACTTGGGCAGGGCAGGTATCACACTTTTAGAGCACTTTGCCATAAGTCAGGCAATCCTTAAATTTAAAAAGGCTTAAAAGGAAGATTCTCCATTAAAAGCACTTTACCATTTAATTGATCAAAAATTAATCAGTTAAATGTTAAACCGAGCAAAACCAATGCCAACTAACATTTTATTTACAATTGCAAAAGATGGGAGAAGAAAGAGAGAAAAAACTTGTTAAGTCCCAATGTTAAGAAGATAGTAAAGAGGTTTCTTAGAAATAAGAAACTAGGTGTAGTAGAGCGGGATTTGTTTTTGAAAGTAGGAACATTTAAACTTTTAACCCGCTTGCGACTTGGTAGCATAGGGCTTAAGTAATTATGGGGTCCAAATTAATGCTAAAAAGCCTAGGTATTGTAGCCCGGGTTCTAATAATCCTAAGTCTAGGACTGTTCGATTGTTTGCTTTTTGCCCAGCAATCGATTCAGTCAGATAAAGAGCTTACTTCAAAAATAAATCAATTGGCAGACAACTTAGTAGGAAAAGACGGGAAAGTTTCTCAGGAAAACCTTTTTAAAATTATTGAAACAAATCCTGATGTGATGGTGATGAATAGCAAAAATCATCCAACAAGGGCATCATGGCTTTGTCAAGTGTTCCTCTTGGGCAGTGATAAGAACTCGCAAGAATATAAAAAGCAGGAGGCGTATGTTAAAAAGCAGTTCGATATTGCTAAAACGCAAAAAGATTCGAATGGGCTTTATGAAATTGTTCGGAATGGAGTTTTTTGTAAGAGCGGGTTAGATGCTTGCATGCTTCTGGGTGATAGGTCTTTTGAACAATCCAAGATTGAAGAAGCAGAGTACTGGTGGAATTTGCCTATAGCACTTTATTTGGAAGCGCAGCAAAAATTGAATCTGGATGCGCCCCTTTTTTTTGAGCAGCTTCCCTTGCTTCGGGCCCGGTTGGTTGCGAGTTCTTTAGTAAGGGATGGCTTTGGTAAAATTGCAAAGGAACGATTGGAGCAATTTGCATCGGACTTCCCCAAAGAGGAGGGAACCATAGCATCAAAAAAAGGCAACCTAGTTAAAACCCTTCAAGAACTTTCACAATCCAAATCATTTCGATTGAGCAGCACCGACTGGAATTCATACGCCATAAACAATGAGCGAAATCCAATCATTGCGCAGGGGCCAACCGTGCACCAACTGGGAAACTGGTGCGCCAACCCACCCGTTTGGAAAACCTCGACTGCCTCAATCGATAATGATGAGCCAGATGCTGTTTCTGCAAAAAACCTTTTGGCTCCACAAAAATCTGCTGATCTGTCTTCACATCCTTTGCGGGTTGGTTCGCACATTTTATTTCAAGATGGCTCGAGACTGCTTTCTTTTGATGTGGTTTCTGGTGTCAAAAATATCTTATACGACCCTAAAGAGATGCTTCCAAAAGATAATTTTAACAAGCAATCAAGCTTGGGAAGAAGCATGGCTCTTACTTTTTGTCCACCCAACAAAGTGTTGGTAACCCTTGATAAGCCCATTAAAAACAAGGATGGACTTTTTGCCAATGTGCCAATGGGGGATATGGATTGCGAAAGTTTCCTTGCCTGCTTGGAAGTAAATCTGGATGGGCCCCGCCTGCTTTGGGAAGCTAAGCTTCCTTCGGGGGATAGCAGTAGATTTGAAAGTGATCCGTTGGTTCATGATGGAAGGGTTTTTGTTCTTGTGGGTCAAAAGGTTAATGGCAGGGAGGTACCTAAAGTTCTTTGTTACAATCTGAATGCAGGTGCACCAGATTTGCTTTGGTCTTGTGAGGTGGCAGGTGAAGTAATTGGAGGTAATGTAGATGAAAGTAGGCAGTCGTTTTTGACACTTGCAGGTAACCTTGTAATTACAACCAGCAGAGGTGGAGCTGTTACTGCGGTGGATCAGAAGACTGGTAAGACAGCTTGGTTAAGGCTGGTTACACCCAATGAAAATGCACGCAGCATAAAAAATCCAACACCGCTAAGGGCTATTTTTCATGAAGCTATTGTTTATCATTTAAATTCAAGAAGCAGAGTGGTTCAGGCATTGGATAGTGCAAGCGGCGGTCTTATTTGGTCTCGTGATGTTGAAAATGTAAATCAATTGATTGCGGTCAAAGATGGGGTTTTGCTATTAGGGACAGAAAATGGGTTGAGGGGATTAAATGCAACCAATGGTTTGGATCAGCAAGGGTGGAGTATTCCGTCGGATGGGAGTTCCCTGCCTTCTGCGGGCAGAGGATTCGTACTAGGTAATAATTACATCTGGCCCACGGTCAAAGGCGTTTTTGTTGTTGATATGAAAACGGGTTTGCCCGCTGCAGACCTTTCGTTATTTCATCGGTTGCAACCGGGAAATCTTTTTCTCTTTGATGATCTTTTATTGAGTGTCGATCGCAGTGCGATCCGCATATATCAGGGAACCGCCAAAGAAAAACCTAAAATACAAGATGAGGTGTTTCCCTTGGGTTCCCAAGTGAAGAGGGCTGAGCAAAACAAAGCAAACAATTCTAATAATAATAGCGAAAAAGAATCTTCGAAAAGTGGTGATATCAAGTGGGTGGTAAGGCACGCTGGATCGGGGAATTTTTTTGATCAAGGTTCATTACAAGTTGCCAAAACTTCGAATTTGACTGCGATTGCTTATTCCCACGCCTTTAAGGTTGTTCGCAATTCAGATGGAACTTTACTTTGGGAATCGAAACTAGGGGCTATTTGTTCCTGGATGAAAACGATGGGCGATACTTTGTTGCTTGGTTTTGATAAATCAGTTAGGGCATTCGATTTGGAAAAGGGTGTGGAGCTATGGTGTTTTGCACCAATCAACAAAAGTAAGAACTCCTTTGAGTTTGTACTTTTAGGCGGCAGAATCTTTTGCCACGATGGTTCTTGGAAAATTTATTGTCTTGATTTCAAAGACGGGAGGGTTCTTTTCGAATCGCATTTTCCCATATTTGAAAGCGATTTTTCTGACCATCATCTTCTCTTGCAGAAAATGATTTCGATTGATCAGAATGCCTGCATCATTCCGGATAGTAAAAATAATTACTGGTATTTGGGAGTGGGAATTTCGCAACCTAGAGGCGTGCCCAGATTGAATAACGCGCCTTGGGAAACCATGGTGACTGTTGGGGATAAAATTCTTGGGCTCAACTCAGAGGGAAAGCTTTGCCTGATGGAACCGCAGGGCTTTCAATGTGTCATGAAAATCGCATTGCTTCCCGCGTCACTTAAAACGGGCAAACCAGGGACGATTTTTGCCTTTAACAATCAAGCAATCGTTGGTGTTGAAGGGAATGCTGCAACCTTTTTGTTTTTCATCGATCTGATTAAAGGAAGTCATATTTGGAGCAAGCCACTTTTGATATTTGAGAAAAATCTCAACCTTGATTCATGGCGTTTTTTGGGTGATAACCTTTACGGATTTGCAGGTAATCATTTTAAATCATGGAGTTTGAGTACCCAGCAAGAAACCAAATATTTTGAATTATCCCCCGCCTTTTTGCTATATGATTGGTGTATGAGTTTTCATGGTGAGAAGATTCTTGTTTGGGTAAAGCCTCCCGCATGCACTAAAATTACCCTGAAGCTTGGTTCTTGGGTTTTGACTAGGAATTCAGATTTTATTTACCCAAAGGGGCAGGGCATGCCTTTGGTTATTTTGAATGGGGCAGTGCAAAAGAAGATCTTTTTGGAAACCTACCCAGGCGGAGCGAAGTGGGATTTAAAAGTTGGGAAGGAGTTCCATCTTTTTCCTGAAGTTTCTTTTGGTAATGATTCGCAGACTGTTCATCCTCCTAAGTTTTTGCTTGATAAAAATGAGATACTGGTGGGGTTGGCTTCCGAGGTTTATTCTCTAGTTCCTTGAATTTAAAAGAAAGGTTTGGTTGCTGTGCCCGATGAACAAAACATGATTGAAGTGTTGTTTGAGAATGAACAGGAAAAAGCAGGCGACATTGAAGGCATTAAGAAGATCCAGCAGGCTGGTGCTAAAATCCGGGAAGAAATTTCCAAAGTTATTGTTGGAAGTTCTGAGGTTGTTGAGCAATTGATGTTGGCCCTTTTTGCTCGGGGGCACTGTCTTTTGGTGGGTGTGCCGGGGTTGGCGAAAACCCTGATTGTTAAAACTTTGGCATCAAGTCTGGGCCTTGTATCTAACCGCATTCAATTTACTCCTGATTTAATGCCCTCCGATATTACTGGAACTGAAATCCTTCAAGAAAATAAAACCTCGGGAGAGCGTGTCTTCCGCTTTATCAACGGCCCTGTTTTTGCCAACCTAGTCCTTGCGGATGAGATCAACCGGACTCCGCCTAAAACCCAATCCGCACTTCTCGAAGCAATGCAAGAACTTCAAGTTACGGTAGGTGGTCAAAGGCATGTATTACCCAAACCGTTTTTTGTGCTCGCAACTCAAAACCCTATTGAGCAAGAGGGTACTTATCCACTGCCTGAAGCGCAGTTGGATCGTTTCATGTTCATGATTTTGGTGGGCTATCCATCGGAAGCCGAAGAGCTTGAGATTATTTCCCGCACAACTTCAGGGCATACTCATCTCGTTCAGCGTGTACTTGGTGAAGCTGAAATTCAGGGGATGCAAGAACTTGTTTGCAAAATTCCCGCTTCGCCCCATGTTGTCAAATATGCGATGGATATTGTGCGTAAGAGTCGCCCGGATCGTGATAAAGAATCTTCTTCCGCTGTTCCAGATTTTGTGCGGAAATACATTTCTTGGGGTGCGGGGCCCAGAGCTGGTCAAGCCATGGTGATGGCTGGGAAGGCACGGGCTGCGCTTGCTGGTCGCTTTTTTGTCTCCCGTGAAGATATCAAAGCAGTTGCAATGCCCATTCTCAGGCACAGGATCATTACCAACTATCATGCAGAATCTGATGGCATGACCGCTGATAAAATTGTTCAGAAACTGATCGACTCCATACCGTTTGCGGAAATCTAATCTCGGGAGTTTGGCTTGGGTAATAACCGGAAATATCTTGATGCTGATGTATTGGCCAGGCTACGGCTTATCGAGTTCGAAGCCAGAACCATTGTTCAAGGTATTATCTCGGGCAAACATCGTAGCCCAATGCGGGGCTTCTCGGTTGAGTTCGCAGAACATCGCGAATATTCAGCAGGCGATGATCTTCGCAGGCTTGATTGGAAAGTTCTTGCCAGAACCGAAAAACTCTACCTCAAACAATACGAACAAGAAACAAATCTTGCATGCTCTATACTGGTGGATTGCAGTGAATCAATGGCTTTTGGTTCTGTTCCTTGGCAGAAAACAAAGTCTGGCCTCCGCTCTAAATTTGATCATGCTGCCATTGCTTCAAGCGTTCTTGCTTACCTTTTGCAGCACGATGGAGATGCCATCGGCCTTTATACTTTTAACGATAAGGTGTTAAACAGATTATCACCCTCGGGAAGGGTATCGCAATTGGAGGCGATATTCGAAATACTCTCGTTGGGCCCCACCACCGGGAAAACCTGCCTCTCACCATTGCTTCATGAAGTTTGTGAGAGAATGACTCGCAAGGGCGTTGTATTTATCTTCAGTGATTTTCTTGACGATATGGATTCTCTGATGGAGGGCATCAAGCACCTGAACCATCTTGGCCATGAAGTCATTGCTTTTCATCTAATGGATCCTCAGGAGATGGATTTTCCTTTTCAAGATCCTACTTTGTTTCGAGGTTTGGAAGGCGAACCGCAACTCGATGCAGACCCGGTTTCCCTAAGGCAAAGCTATCTTGAAAATCTTGATCGGTGGCGCACAAGCCTGCGTGAAGAATTAAGAAAGCTGGATAGTGATTATGTTTTGCTAAGGACGGACGAAGTACTTGGCGAAGTATTGTCGGAATATTTACGGGGTAGAAAGTCGCGGATAAGAAAAGAGATGCGGGGGCCACTTACTTGATTTTTCCGGTGTTCGCATTTCTGTTTGAAACACCTTTTGCTGCGCTTCTTGCGGCTTCGGGTGCTGTTGCAATTCCCGTGGTCATACATCTCTTGCGCAGGTTTCGCAGGCAGATTGTCGACCTGCCCACCATTCGTTTTCTGTTAGAAGCTAAAAAAGTTCAAGAGAAACGCTGGCGCATCGAACAATGGTTGCTGCTCGCCCTGCGTTGCTTGATGGTTTTCTTGTTGGCTTCCGCTTGTGCTGCTGCAATGCCTTGGGCGGAACCCTATTGGCGTAAGTTATTCCCCGAGATGCGCGGGCAACGAATTGCTGGCGTCTCACGGACTCACACCATCCTTGTTCTTGATGCTTCTCTTAGCATGCTGGCGCAAAAAGAGGGTAAGTCTGCCTTCGAAAAAGCTAGGCAAAATGCGGATCGCTTTGTTCAAGCTTGCAACCCGGGTGATGCCATCAGTTTGGTGCAAATGGCATACCCTCCGAGGATAATCATCAACGAGGCTGCTGAAGATTTCGATAAAGTGCGGGAAGAAATATCCGCTATGGGCGCTACGCATGGTTGCGCGGATCTTCCCGGGACGCTTGCTTTGGTTGATGCCATTTTGCAGAGATCACCTGCTCGGTTTAAAGAGCGCAAAGTTCTTTTCGTTTCTGATCTTCAAAAGAGTTCCTGGCTTGGTAATGGTGCAGGCCCTGCCAACGCCTTATTTACTAAAATTCGAACCAGAGCTGCCCTTGGTGTTGTTGATGTAGGTGCCGAAATACCCGCCAACCTTGCTATTACAAATCTCGAAATCGATGGGCAAATCGCGGGGGTTAGTGCCGAAACCAGATTCATTGCAAAGCTTCAAGCTTTTGGAGATAAGCCACAAACAAGGGTGAAGGTGCGATTGCTCGCAGGTAAAATCGCCCAAGGTGCAGATTCCGTCGCACTTGCACAAGTGCTCGAGGAATCGGTCGATATGCAGACTTCCTCGCAGGCTACGGTGTTACTCAAATACAAGTTTAAAGAGCCGGGCGATTACGCAGTTCAAATGCAGTTGGATCAGGATAATCTTGCAGTTGATGACTCCTGCAGGGTGATCGTTCGAGTCAGCAAGGAGCTTAATATCTTGTTGGTGAATGGGAGGTATTCTGCGCGTGAACTGGAAAGGTCGACTGGGTTTTTGCAGATCGCACTTGATAACGATGGGGTTGATTCCATCCCTTTGAAGTTTAAGGCACGATCGATTGATGAACCAAGATTAGCGGATGAATTAAATCGCGGGCTGACCAATTATGATTCTGTTTTCTTTTGTGATATCGCCCGATGGCGTGCAGCAGAAGCGAAAACAGTTGCGGAGTATGTGCGTAAAGGTGGCGGTGCGGTTTTCTGGTTGGGTGAGCAGGCTGAACCAGCTTCTTACAACGATAATCTTTATCAGGAAGGTAAGGGGCTTTTACCTGCGAAATTGATCAAGCCACTGTCTGCGCTTCAGGGTTCACTCTTTCAATTCCAAGCGGAATCCTCTGCTTTTCAAGTGCCACCTCTTAGCGCATTTCGTACCGCAGAAGATAAGCAATCGTTGCTTGGCCCACGATTCACCACTGTTTTTCAAACCGAACCACTCTCCAAATCTTTGGTTAGAAATCTTGCGAATTTCAAAACTGTTATTCCGGGCGGGGTTGTTGATGAAACTAAAAACACCTCGTTGACTGTTCCTGCATTGTTGGGTTGGCAACCTCCCATTGCTTCTTTGCAAAAGAATTCCAAGGCTACAGATTCACGATCCAAGGGTTGGGTCTACCTTGCCTGTACCAGTGCCAACACCGAATGGAACAACTGGCCTGCGTACCCTAGTTATCTGCCTTTTATTCAAGAACTGATGTTGGCAAGTTGTGCGGGGAAATTAAAAGAGCAGTCGCAACTTTGTGGAACAGCGATTGAAGATTTTCCCACGCAGCAATCAGGCGAATTTAAAATCTCGCTCCCTGATGGCGCTTCTGAAACATTGCCTTTGATTCAGGATCAGGAATTTACGAGGATGAACTATAACAATACTTCCAAGTCAGGGTTTTATTTTGCAAGGTATCTTTCGACACAGGCCAGCAATGGTTTTGCTGTAAATCCAATGTTAAGCCCGATGGGGGAATCAGGATCGGAATCAGATCTTACCCGCACTTCGCTGGAGGAGATCAATGTGTTCTATCCGGAGGCGAATTTTTCGCTCGTTAAGGATGCCTTAGACTTCACCAGTGAAAATAACTCTGCTCCTGCTTCTGAAAATGAAGACAAAGGGATGTTGAGAGAGAAAATTGCGGGGGTATTTCTTCTATTGTTCCTCATCTTTTCGATAGGGGAATTTTTGGTTTCTTGGTTGATGGGGCTGGGCAGGTCGCTTACGCCAAGCACTAAAAAACCATGGTTGGTCATGGGGTTGGGTTGGCTCGTTTTAATTCCTGTTGTATTTTGTGTGGTGGGTATTTTGGGCACATCTTCAAGTGTAAATGCGCTTTCGTTTCTTCCTGCAAGTGTAGTTGAAAGTTTTGAGGCAATGCGTGGTCGAATTGAAGTTGGAGAAGGGGAAACATTGCAAACCAGATTGATAACTCAAAATGAATTCTCTCCTGTGATCAACACAAAAACGGTCAGGTTATCGCTTTTTGGGGTTCTGGCTTTTTGCACAGGAATGGCTTTTGTAAGGTTGATATTCAATCGTAGTGCGTTGGGTGCGATCACTCTAACGGGCTTGAGGTTGGGTTTTTGGTGGATTCTTTTATGGATACTTATGCCTCAGATTGGCTTGGGGTTTGAAAGGTTTACCTGGCCCGACATTGCGATTTTGATAGATGATTCTCAAAGCATGTCGGTTGCAGATAAATACCAAGACGAGGCGCGTGAAATGTTTTTGCGTAAAATTGCAGATGCTCCCAGCCAACAAGTTACTCGGATTGGAATTGCCCGTGCCATTCTCACAGAAAATCAAGGCAAGTTTCTTGCCAATATTCTTGAAAGAAAGTTCCGGATTCACCTTTATCACCTTTCTGCCCGGGCAGAAAAAATCGCTCTTATCACCAAACCTGAAGAAATTCCTGAAGCCCTTAATTTAATCCGTGCCCTCAAGCCTGATGCTTCCCATGACAGCAGCAAAATAGGCAATGCCTGCAGGCAGGTACTTAATGATTTTCGAGGCACCCCCCTTGGAGGCGTAGTTCTTTTTTCTGATGGAGTTGTCACTGATGGCGAAGAATTATCGAAAGTAACAAAGTTTGCGGTTCAGAGTTCGGTTCCTTTTTTCGTTGTAGGATTGGGCGAGGAAATGGAACCCAAAGATCTTGCAGTGTTGGATGTTCAAGGGCCTGATGAAATTGCATTCGGAGACCGGGTGGTTTTGGATGTAAGGGTTTCTTCCGCAGGCTATAAAAACTTTCGCACCCAAGTGCTTCTTAAGGAAAAAGGGAAGCCCGATGTTATTGATCGCCAAGAAGTTACACTTGATGAATCAGGGGCGCCTTCGGTGATAAGGCTGGTTGACAAACCAAAAACTGAAGGGCTGAAACTTTATGAAATTGAGATCCCCTTGCAGAAGGAAGAGTCGCAGACTGCAAATAATCGTATTGAAAAAAATGTGCTTGTTCAGCAGGCTAGCACGGTCAAAATTCTCTTTGTCGAGGGCTGCAGGCGATACGAATATCAGTACTTAAAAACACTTCTCGAAAGGCAGGCAGAAGTTCCTGGTGGGAGAAAACTTTTTTCGTTGAATGTGCTTTTATTGGAAGCAGACCCAGATTTCCCTTCACAGGATCGCACTGCGATTGCAGACCTTCCCACTCGAGGGGAGTTGTTTCTTTACGATGTGGTGATTTTTGGAGATGTTGATCCGAAATCCCGGGAAGCTGCAAAATTCAAACGATTCCTTTCAGATCTCAACGACTTTGCCCGCGAAAAAGGTGGGGGGGTGCTCTTTCTTGCGGGGCAGAGGTTCTTCCCTCAAGAGTACGCTGCATCTCTGCGCGATTTATTACCTGTCGAAATTAATACCAATCCTTTGATTGAATCGCCCGAAGGTATCAACCAAGGTTACCATTTGGTTCCTGCTGCCTCTGCAACCACTCATCCTATTTTTAGATTTCACTCAGAAGATAAGGAAAACAGTACTCTTTGGAATCGCATGAAGGAGATGTATTGGTGTTTTGCAGGTGTGGTGCCCAAAAAAGGTGCAGAAGTTCTTGCCAGTACAGAGGGGGGAGGCCTTGGGTTGGCAGGCAAAAATGTACCACTTATGGTGTTGCAATACTATGGTGCGGGCAGGGTTTTGTTTTTCGCTTTTGATGAATCCTGGCGTTGGGCATATCGGGAAGATCAGGCCTATTACAATTATTTCTGGCTTCAGACTTTGCGTTTCCTTTCCCGGAATTCTGTCTCGAAGATGTCACTTAAACTCGATAAAACGGGGAACTATAGGCGTGGTGATTCCATCCGTGTACTCGTGAGGCTTCCTCTGGATGCTTCAGGTGCGGAGGTTAATTCCTCGGTTAGGGTTTCTATGGAAAGAAAAAATATTCAAGATGGAAAAGGGAAGGAAATAGTCACGCTTGAACTTGCCAAAGTTGCGGGCAGTAGGGGTGCTTTTGAAGCCGTCATAGATAATGCCCGCGATGGAAAGTATCTTTTTCAGGTGTTGCAACCCCTTAAGCAGGATGCTCCACCCTTTGTTGAGTGCAGCGTTCTACCTCCACCGGGTGAAATGGAAAAACTGACGATGGCGCAAAATGATTTAACGAAGTTTGCCCTCACCTCGAAGGGAAAATTCTATTTTCCCGATAAGGCTGCATCAGTGCCTTCCGACCTTCCTCGAGGGTTTCAAATTTCGTCGGGTTCCCCTTCGCCTCCCTGGGATTTATGGAACCATCCACTTGTTTTTATCCTCGTTTTATTACTCCTAACCTTGAATTGGTTTTTGGGAAAGCGCTTGCAACTGTTATAGTTAAGCAAGCACTTTAAAAGGACTGGATGCACCATGACTTTACTTACCAAAGAAATCGAAGCTTCCCCCGATGCAGAGCGCTTGCAACGCCTGATGTCTTCCATCTTGTTGCAAAACAAAGTCTATGGATTTTTTCGGGCGGTCTTTCTCTGGTCCCTAATCTCTGGATTCGTTTTAACAGGGATTGTTCTTCTGGAATACCAACTACATATGGAATCTTGGTTGCGTGCCTTCTGTTTGATTTCATGGCTTGCACTTTCCACCTTTGCATTTATGGTTTTCTTTAAACCCATCAACCGCTGTTCATTGACTGCAACTCAGTTGGCTTTGCAAATGGAGGGTATTGATCCGCGCTTAAAAGATTCCCTCGCTAGTGCTATTCATTTTCTCGAAAAGAATCAATCCATCGAAGGGGCCTCAGCAGAATTGGTGGTAAAGGCGATTACAGATGCTTTCGACAAAGTGATGATTGCGGATGTTTTTTTCAAGGTTCATGTTCGTTTTGTGGGTTTAAGTTTTCTTGTATCAGGGATATTTTCCCTTGCGATGTTATTGGTTTTTCTGGGTTACATGCCTTTTTCTGGGGTGGCATTGGCCCGGGTGATCTTTCCTTATGAAAACATTGCATGGCCTACACTCACTCAAATTGAAATGGTTGCCCCAAAACCTAAAGTTGGGAAAAATGAAACTCTTCGTATAGCTGCAAGGATCAAGGGTAAAATCCCCCAGCAAGCAACGGTTCTGCTTCATTGTGATGGTGCCTTGCATTCAAAATTAATTGCAGATATCCAGACCAACGAGGAAAATGTTTCGGAATTAACCGGGAGAGTAGATGTCTCTGCAATAGGTCGTGATTTTTCAGTGCAAATTTTTGCAGGCGATGCTTCTTCTATTCCTTATCAAATAACGGTGTTGGCTCCACCTGTATTCTTAGACATCAATGGAAATCCCTCGCCCACGGTAACTTGCCTGCCGCCCTTTTATACGGGATTGCCTTCGCCTCTAAATGTTTCTCCAGGTACTTTGCAATTGGATGTACCCCTTGGAAGTAATTTGTTTTTTAAAGGGTTGTCAGATCGGGCGTTGAAATCCGCCCGTCTCGAATTCCAGCCCGAGAACAAAGATGTACTGCCCGGGATAGTCGGTTCCTTATTTTCTGCAGGCGAGCATTGGGCAGCTTTGGTTTTGTTATCAACTGCCAAAACTGTTGTTTCAGAAACTGCAATTCCATTAGACAGGTTGAGTACCGGGTTCGAAATTTCGTTTGCTCCAATTGCTTCGGGAATTTATTCGGTTGTAATCGAGGATGAAAGTGATTTATATGCGATCAGGAGTTTTGATTTGCAGGTTCGTACGGATCCTTCTCCTTTGGTGAAAATGGATTCTTCACTTGTGAACAGTGGTTTTTTACAGTTGTTTCCTGAAGCTGAATTGCTGCTTAAAGTATCCGCAGACGATGCTCTTTACGGATTAAATACAGTAGGGTTGGAATTTAAAGGGGCCCAAAATAGTGTTAAGGCTTCAAGTTCGAATTTTTGGAGCCAGAGCTTGTTAGATAAGAACGGGGCCCGGAATAAGCCTATAAATAGTCTTGGCATCGATCACCTAGTACGGTTGAAGGATTGGAAAAATTCAGATGGTTCTTCTTTCAAGGCAGGGGATCGATTCTCCCTCCGTTTCGTAGCCAATGATCATGACGATGTTTTGC
>Ga0209597_1001895_pt1 | contig 13472 bp, 8 predicted proteins | sample M_140625_MF_Meta_FD_187316 | JGI IMG/M metagenome (GOLD analysis project Ga0209597, IMG submission 187316) | Freshwater microbial communities from Lake Montjoie, Canada to study carbon cycling - M_140625_MF_MetaG (SPAdes) (version 2) | ecosystem: Environmental > Aquatic > Freshwater > Lake...
CTTTCCAAAATCCAACACTGAATTAAAATCTACAGGCCTTGAAGAGGCCACGATTTTAAGTTGCTCCAAACCATAAGGTGGTCCGATTGGCCCTAAAATGATTGATCTTGATTTCCTTGGTGCTAAAGGATCCATGCAAATTTTAATTGGACTTATTGCATCAACTTTCGATACTTTATTATTCGGTTCTATATCCAATATATCAAAGACTATTTCTTTTTTTCCGGTATTTTTCAAAGTCAATAATATCCTATCATAAACTCGAAATTTAGCGAATGAAAGATCAACATCCAACGTATCAGAATTATTAGCTAAAATTCTTTGCATTTTGATTTCAAAATCAAGGTTATCTGATTTCAATATCATTGCTCTAAATAGTTCAATGCGTAAAGTGTTTTCCAAATATAACCGCAATGTATCATAAGAAAATTTATTCCAAATGATTTTATAAGGAAGAGCCTGAACCAAATGTCCTGAATTTGCCATACTTGCTATAATTCCAATTAGTTTTGACTTTTCACTAATTAAAGTATCTCTTAATATTACTTTAGCACCTTCATTGACAATTTCAATATTCTGATTAATATTCAATGATTCTACCAATTGTTTTTTAATTTTTTTATCAGAAAAAAATATGCCAACTCTTAATTTTTGCGATAATTTAACAGGCGATTGAACATAGCCTTTTAAGTTATATTTATTATATTTTATCGATGAATTATTTTTCCAAGAAATCATATCAACAATTGCTTCAATAGGTCCCGAATTTGAAATAACACCGATCGCAATTGGTTTTGCAACATCCCTTGTTTTTTTAATTTCCAGAGGATAAAATGCAATTGTATCACCCATATTTAAACCATTTAACTGGCCCGAATTCAAGAATATTTGACTTTCCCTTATGTCATTAATTTCAACAAACAAATCATGTTCCACCAATGTTCCATTCAAGACGGAAACGTCTAAATAATTTCCTTCAATTTCTGGGTGTTGAGCATTATTAAACTCCATAGTAACAAATTGATTAACGCGACCATACCAGTCTTTATAGGTAGAATTAACCGTAAGTTCAGACCAAGACTGAATTAGGGAGTAAGTCAATGAACCGTACCATTTTTGATCTGGGGGATAGTAATATTCGCGATTTTCTTCATTCGATTTACAACCAGAAAAAACTATAAAATTTGCTAGAGATGCATCTGGTGAAAAACTAAAATCCATTTCTAACCCTCGATTGTTGATTTTTGAATTTGTAGATTTTAAACTAGGTGAATTGCGCTGTTGGATATAACAAATTTGATTTGTACCACGAACTTTTTTTGTTTCAGCACCTCGGGTGGCAGTTCCAGAATGACAGGCATCTAAAACAGCAATTATTTGACCATTTGGACCTAATTTCATCTTTAATTTGTTAAAATAATAATTCAATTCATCATCAACAATATGGTTTTGCATGTGATAGCCTTCGTATGATTTAAAAGGCGCGTCATATGGCACAAGCGCTTCATCGAAACCGTCTAATTCATCCTGTAACAATAAATCATTTTGACCATCATTGCCTGTTAAATCTGAAACTTGTTGGCCATGCCCTGAGTAATGCACGTAAACCATATCTCCTAAATTCGAGTTTTCAATTAAACTTTTAAAAACTGATCTGATATTGTTTGCGGTTGCGTCTTTTTCCGATAAGGAAACAATGTTTTCTGAAGGAAATTCTTGAATACGCAGTTGTTTCAATACTAATTGCCTATCATTATCAGAAGACAAATCTGACCATATTTGATTTTTAGAAATATTGATAGGATAATCTCCAATAGTGATAACCAATGCCCTTTTATTTGGCTGAGCATCAAGGATTGATGAAATAAAAAATAAAGTAAAAAATGTTAATCTTTTTATCATTATAAATGTATTTCGCATAAAGGTTATAATAAAATTTATTTGCAAATTAATAAGAAAAAATGAATTAATTTTAGATTTCGTTTTTTTATAATTATCTAACATTAAATTTATGGTAAAATTCTAATTGGGGTCCCAATAGATGTATTCTGATACAAATAATCAATCTCATCATCTGTCACAGCAATACAGCCTGCTGTCCAATCGACAAACCTATGTAATCTACCAAATTTTTTAAATTGATTCAACAGTCCATGTATTTTAATATCGCCACCAGTTTTCGTGCCTTTATGAAATGAATATAACTTATCATTATTGTTTGGATAGGATATTCCTAAATTCTTATAGCAAACACTCTTTGAATTTTTACCGTCAATTTGATATAACCCTTCTGGGGTTTTACCATCTTTTTCAATTCGCTTTTTCCCATTTGGGCAAAAGCCTAATGAAATTCGAAATTCACCAGAGGAAAGACCATTTCGAAAGAATATTAGCTTTCTTTTTGATTTGAATACTTGGATACTATCGATAGTACCATTGCCTCGAATTATCGCTGTCCTCAATTCCTCTATACCAAGATATATAAAAATACCTAAAAACAGCAATGATAAAACTATTAATCCTTGTTTCATATTGTCATTTTCAAAACTACTACCATTTTCCTTAAAACAATAAATGACAATTGAATCGACCAATCCTTAAATGAGATTATTCAATAATTAATTAATTTGATCTCTACACCATTTGTAAAGTCTGATCTTCTCTGTATTAGGATTTCTAAAGTGGGGTATTTTATTTGTCAAATTATTCATATCATATTTTATTTCAGGTTTTTTTGCCCAACCTTAAAATTAGGAACATAACGAGAAACACATCGAGAAAATTCAGCTCTGCCCTCCCATGCCTTAAATATATAATAATTTGATTGGTTATTTTCATTGGCTAAATTAATCCAATAAACGGAATCAAACATTATTTTTTAGCAGAAGGATTTATAAAAAAAAATCGTTTATATCTTACAAAACATTAATTTTGTACAACAGAATTTAATAATGCGAAAAATTTTATTTTATTTTTTATTTGTACTAGTTTACAATTGCAACTACGCTCAAAATAATAATTTGGGTTTATTAAAAGAAGATTTTGATTCTAGTAAAATAGCATACAAGAATTTTCCAATAACTAGAGGTAGTTTACCCAGTTTCTTTTCTTTACAATCATACAGTCCTTCTCCATCGTCACAAGGGCCACTTGGGAGTTGCACATCATGGGCAGGCGCCTACTGCGCTCTTACAATCGTAAAAGGTGTCGAGAGTGGATTTTCCGTAGGAGCATATGATCCACTGAATTTACACAATCGTTTAAAAGCGTTAAATAATGAAGAACCATGCTCATACGGAAACTATATAAGTCAAGCTTCTTTAATGCTTAAAAATTATGGTTGTCCAAAATATAATAATTTAAGTTGTGGTTTAGCATATTGCAATACAAGCTATTCAGATAAATTATATAATTATGAATATCTTGCAACAAATACAAATAGTTTTAAATACGCACTTTCACAAGAAAAAAGTCCTATTGTGATCGCTTGCAAATCCTATACAGATGGTTGGAATAATACAAATAATTTAACAAATGGTATTTGGAATGGCTCATGCAATGGTAGAGAAGATGGAGCTCATGCAATGGTAATTATAGGTTATGATGATAATAAAGATGGAGGTGCCTTTCTTATTCAAAATAGTTGGGGTTCTTTTTGGGGATTTAATGGTTGTTTTTGGATGCGTTATTCCGATATTAACAAGGTTATTTACGAAGCATATCAGTATATCCCAGATCCTAACAAATTGAATAATAATAATATCTACAACAATAATTCTAACAATAATCCTAAACAATACTATCGATTTTATAATAATTGTTCACTCACAACATATATTACATTAAGCCAATATAAATCAGGTAGTTGGATAACAAAAGGTTGGTACCCAATTTCTGCCGGAAATTTTTTAGATTTGGATATTACGCAACGTGAGGCTGATAATGTTTATTGGATGGCTACTGCCAATAATAATGGAATATATATTGACTGGGTTGATAATTATAATGGAACGGATATGTGTTTTGACAGAATAAACTCGCATGAAATATACGACAATACCGCACCTTCATGCCCTAACATAGCAAAGTTTTTCAAAACAGAAATTAAATCTAGGAATAGTATGGTTTCAACGAATTTGAATTGTCCAAACAATACTACTCGTGGGGGAGAAAAGATTAAAATTACAACTCAAAGTCCATTAACATTATCATTTGATGAAAAATCTAATATTCAATGGGATGGAAAAAGTAGCTTAGTTGATTTATATAGTACAAGAATTATTGAGCCATTAATCGAAAAAAACAATATTGAACAATATAATCTTTATTATATAAAACGAAATAAAATCATTCATTTTAAAGGTTCAAAAAGTGAACTAGTTAGGCTGTCTTATCCTAAGTTTTCTAGTAACAAGAATGCCGAATCTTACCTGGAAGTTTCAAAATCGGTTCCACAACATTAATTCACATAAAAACTATTGCTTTCTAAAAAGTCACTCAATAGTATTTTTTTTGCATCCACGCTAAAACATCCTTTACAACTGTTCAATTGGGTATTAAAATCAAAAATTTCTTTTAATTTTAATTTTTTTACTGCTATTTCAGGCACGGAAAAAGTATTTTTAAATGACACCTTTTTGCCAAGTGATTCGATTGTATAAGTCCAATTATATTTGCCAGGTTTTAACTTATTTAATTTGACTTGATTAACAAGAGGTCTATCATCATATACTATTTCGTTTGTGTTTTCAATAGTTACCAAAATGTTTGAAGATAATTTCGAAACTTCACTGTCAAACAAAAGTATAACTGAATCAGACAAAATGATTGATTCGTCTTTGGGTAAATAGTTGAACACAATATCACCAATACCCCTAGAAGCTGCCCCAATTGAAGCTCCATATGAATGATTTTTATCTTCAATATCTAAATACATTTTGTCTAAATAAGCGATAAAATTAACTGTGATTGATTGTTGTTTTATTTTTTTCAACGCAGTGTTTATTTTTATAAAAGACAATTCCTGCTCCTTGGTTCCTCCAAATTCAATTTTAACCTTACTATTATAAGCAATGATGTTCGAATTAGGCAATAATTTAACTTTCGCATTTTTTTGTAACGTTATACGGTTAGATTTTTCTAATTCTATGCGTGAACCTGAATTTTCAATAATAGCAGCTCCTCTAAGTAATACAATTTGTATTTTATCATTTTGCGCTGAAACCTTGCTTGCGAATATAATAAAACATAGAATGATTTTTGATTTTATATTTTTCATGATTATTTATTTTTACTGAATTTCTTTTTAAAACCATCTGCAATATCAAGGAATTCCTCTAAAAACGCTATTTGCATAAATAAACTACCAATTTTAAAATAAATATTCAATTCCATTAAATAAACACATGAAATTAATATAATTGGAATGGTAGAGCCAAGAATTATCAAAATATTAATTAATTTACCGAGATAGAACTTATGATGTATGGTGTAAAATAAAAATAGAAACCCAAATAAAATAAAAGAACATATTAACTCATATATCCAACCCTCAATTGCAAAAACTTCATCCTTGTCAATCATCATTTGAACGGCATTTGCATGAATTACACAACCAGGCATAGTCAAATCTCGATTAAATAATGCACTATTATTTGGTACCCTAAATTTATCTTCCACATCAAATTTATTGTCCATATTACCTTCCCCTAAATGTCCAATGATAACAATTTTATTTTTTAAAATTTCCTTAATTTGATCAGATTCTAAATCATTTAAAATTGCTAAAGCTTCTATTGCTGGAAAGTTTCGAATTTCAATTTTCTGATTTTTATCTAAAATATCATAGAAACCTTTATAATCCGATGAGTATTTCAAATACTCATACGAATCATGTCTATTTACACCAGCTAGTAGAGCTGCAAAAGATGGTGTTTTAACATTGTTATTTTCAACATAATTGTAATATTCTCTTACCGTTTCACCTTCTTTTATTGGGAAATTAACAATTCCTATTTCTTTTGATGTGAAAATATTTTTATATTTTCCTTTTATATCATTGGCTAGAATAACATTGTTTTCAGTAATAGCGTTTTGCAACAAACTGTCATTATCCCTTGGTTTTTCAAAAACAAAGTCCAACCCTATTCGTTTAGGGCTAAATTGTGACACCTTTTTGATTAAACTCGCTAATTGAGTTCTATATAAATCATCTTTTACAATACTACCTGTATTGATTAATATTACATCTTTTTTTTCGATTTTATCATTGATTTTAGAAGAGTAATAAATGTCATTAAATTGTATATCTTCAGTAGCAATGTGTTCAAAATGAAGCAATTGAATCCTACCTACATTTTCATAAACTAATGATGCAATTAAGACGGTTATTTTGAAGGCAATAAAAATGAAGATAATTTGTTTAATATTTTTCATTCTATTTTTTGATGTGGGACTAGACATCTTCAAAAATATCTAATTTTTTCTGTAAAACCACTTTAAAATATTTTATACAATTTAATCTTGAATTGCACAATTGTGAGAAAGTAATAAAAAACTAATTTTGATATGCTTCAACTATTCTTGTTATCTCTAATTTATCACCAATTAAAGATAGCGTGTAATTTTTGTCTTTTGTTTCAATTGAAATATTATATCCAATCGCTCTCCAAGTAAAACGAATACGAATAACATCACTCTTTTGAATAATAGTATCTGAATTGTTAAAAATCCTATTCCAACCATTAGGAGACGCTACAATTTTATCCTTGTAGAATTTTATTTCAGACGCAATTCTTTTAGACAGTAAACCTGTTTTTATATCCCCTTTTTTAATAATAATCAATTCACTCATGATGTTATGTTGTTGCTGTTTTTGTCGTTATTGAAAAATATTAAATACAAAATTAGATCATATTTACTAACTATTCAAATTAATGTAAGTATCATTTGATTTTATAAATCGAGACTAGAACTATTTTTTTATTGCCCCATTTGAAAATCTAATTACCTTAAACACCAATCCAAATCCATTGTTTCTTGACGCGAGGTAGGTTTTTGATTGCCGGCGGTAATTTGATATACCCTATTTTCCACATACAACTTCAACTTATTTACAGTTATTGCCTCAATTTGAGATTTGTTTATTTTTAAATACTCTAAAACACTGTAAGAAAATGCTCCGTTTTTGATTATTTCCCCATCCACAAAAATTGCCTCAAGAGCACTTTCTCTCCCCCCTGCTGCTGAAATTATTACTGATCCAGTTTTGTTTCTGACATTGATAAATAATTCATTCATTTTTTTGAACTTTGCTTCGTTTTCAGTTTGAATTTCAAATACTACTCCGCGATTCGTGAAAAAATTATTGGTTTCTAAAGTTGTTCGGTTTATTTCACTTTCTAAATATTCTGATTTATCGTTCTCCCCGCTATTACATGCATCTAATAAAAGCAACTTTTGACGTGACGGTATACTATCTAGAATCATTTCAAGTTCTTCATATTTTAAACCTCTTAATTTCGGAATATTAAAATTCATATCATGGGTGGCTAAATAAAAATCTAAAGATTCGTCCAATACACCATGTGAACTACATGAAATTATTACCTTGTCATGAACTGTTGTGCTGTCTAGTAGATATTTTTTTAAACCTATAATTTTATCTCTCGTTACATCTTCATTTATAAAGAGTTTTAAAACGGTATTCTTTTGGGTAAATTCATTAGCCAAATCATTTATGTCCTTTACGCAATAAGTTAGGTTGTATTTTTCATTTTTAAATTTATTTACGGCAATACCGATAAAAATAGTTTTTTGTATTATGACATTGTTAGTCGGTTCATAATTTATATAAATTGGATATTTAAAATTCTCTAAACCTAATTCATTTAAAACTGATACTTGAATTTTATTTTCTCCTAAACTTAATGGAATTTTTAATGTTGTATCAAATTTCCCACTATTTAAATGAGCAATTGATGCACCTGTACTGCCGTAAATTGGAACTTCATTAACAAAAACATTAAACCTCCGTAATTTACATTTTAAATCGATTGCCCTGAACGTGATATTTAAATTTTCATTTTCATTGATAACATCTTTAGGAAAGATGTCGACAGTGGGCATTGAAATTTCTCCTTTACTTATATTTCCGGTGTCTAAACCTAATTTTTTTATGCGCTTAACCCAAAACTTATGATAACCACTAATGATTTTACGATCATATACACCAAAGTACCTGCTTACACTATCCAAAACAATATCTGGTCGATTAAAAACTGGATCTAACTGATCAAACCCAATTATTTTATAGCTAGGTGTAACATAGTGAATCATTTTGCTCGCATCTTTTGAACACATATAAAAAGGAGAATTTGGTAATTTAATTAACCAATTATTATTTTGCAGCGGCATGTATTGATATATGATATTACCTGTGTTTATATCCCAAAATACTATTTTATTATCGCCAACTATTAGCCCATGTTTACCATTTGGGCTAAACACGGCTGAATTAACCCAAGAATAATTATTATTCAAACCAAACAAATTGCCTCCAGTGGATGAACTATAAATGGATATTGTACGATCAATACTATAAGTCATTACTAATTCGCCTGAATAATTGTATTCAGCAGATTGGATAGACTCTTTGTGTCCTTTTAAAATATGTATAATTTTACCTGAAAATAGATCGAAAATTCTAGCGTAATTATCATTTGATGAAGTTAATATATATTTGCCATTAGGGCTAAAAACGGCTGAATTAACCCAACCAAAATGTCCCGAATAAATTTTTAATAATTTACCAGTAAACACATCAAATAGTCTGGCAGTTTTATCCCAACTCGCGGTTAGAACGAATCTACCATCTGGACTAAATTTAGCACCGGTTAAAGGCCCAGCATGTCCGCGTAATTTATGCAAAAGTTGACCTGAAGAAAATTCATATATATGAGCCGTTTTATCCCAACTAGAAGTAACAAACATTTTACCATCTGGACTAAAGTTGGCCGAAACGATACCATTTGTATGATTAGAAACTAGCAAAACAATTTTTCCATTTGAGATATCAAAAACACGAGCGGTACCATCGTCACAAGATATTAGTGCGTATTTGTTATTAGGGCTAAAAACAGCTGCGGTAATTTTGCCTGAATTTCCAAATAATACCTTAACAGCGGCTGTTTTCAAATCGAAAATACGAGCGGTTGAGTCCCAACTGCCTGTTATTACCTTATTTCCGTCGGAACTAAATAAAACAGTTTCGATTAAATCTGAATGTCCTTTTAAATCATGCAACAAATTACCATTTTGTAAATCAATAATTTGAACAATAAATTCATCATTATTTACAGTTAAAACAACTTTTCCCAATGGATCAAAAATTGCCCTGTCAATATTTTTACTATACCCTTTTAATGTCAAAGTCTGCCTACTACTTTCTAAATAAAATATTCTTGCAGTTTGATCCTTACTGGCACTTAAAACCATTTTGCCATCGATACTATAAACAGCAGACATTACAGGACCATTATGGCCTTTAAGAACATTTTTAACAAGTCCGGTTGAAGCTTCGTAAATTAAAATTGAGTTATCATAACTCGCAACTAAAATAGAATTACCGTCTGGACTGAAAACTGCTGAATTAATCCACCCTGTTTGTGATTCAAAAACACGCATAGTTGTACCAGTCAACAAATCAAAAAGTCGAGCTGTTCTATCCCAACTTGATGTAAGTATCGTTTTACCATCGGGACTAATTTCTGTAGACATTATATCATCTTTATGACCACGTAAAACCTTTATTAATTCCCAACTTTGAACATCATAAATACGGCAGGTTTCATCGTATCCAGTTGTAATTAATATTTTACCATCTTTACTAAATAAAACATCCTTTATCCCTGCACTATGCCCACGTAATACTTGTATTGTTTTTCCTGTAATTACATTGTGGACTATTGCCGTTCTATCAAAACTAGCTGTAACTACTAACATACCATTTGGACTAAAAATTGCCTTTTGTACAGCATCACTATGATTATTGAAAATTTTTAATTCCTTTCCACTTTTAATTTCAAAAATTCTTGAAGTATTGTCATCGCTCGAAGTAAGTATTGTTTTGCCATCGGGACTAAAAACTGCTGAATTCAACTTACCTAAGTGACCTTTAAAGATACTTATTTCTTGACCTGTGATAACATCAAAAATTCGTGCTGTTTGATCTACACTCGCAGTAAGTATCCTTTTACCATCTTGACTAAATTCTGCCGATTGTATTAAATCAACATGACCTTTAAAATCTCTCAACTCTTTACCTGATTGAACATCAAATAACCTAAAAGAAACATCCTCCGAAATGGATAATGCAAATCTACCATCTGGACTAAATTTAGCAAATTTGAGTTGCGCAGTGTTACCTGTAGGCAAAACCAATCTCATGCTGTCATGGTTAAATTGGCAATAAATTTCGCTTCCTCGAATTAAAAATGAGAATACTATTATTAAATACTTTATCATTTTTTAAATTTATTAATTAATTTGACTCGAATGTATCATTAAAAAATGGTTGAAATAATAATAATTCCCCCCCTCACCCCTTCAAATACCTAAACTTCGATATCACCATAAACGGGGTGCATTCAAAGGTGTGCACGAAGTTGTCGGGGACGCGCACTTTGAAGAGGAATAAGTTGAGCGTGGTGTGGACTTTTCCGGTGGTGTCGAAGGCAATCCATTGGGAAATGGTGTAGCCGTCCTTCGAGCGGGAAATGGTGAAAGGATTTAACGCATACGATAACCTGTAATCATGGTATTGCTTGAAGCCAATGCATTTTTGGGTTTGGCCAATTTTCAGTTTTTTGGCATATTTTAAGATTACTGGAGAGCGTTGCAAGTAACTCGAATCCAAAATCAACGTGTCGGTATGGTGGAAGCAATAATTTGTCAATACTGCCGATCCTTCTGGCGAGACAAAATATCCCCCAATAATACATAACAAGACCAAAATTTTGTACCTCAAAATATAGAGGATGGCCAACAATAAAGTAACACCAAGTATCTTTTTCATATTGTAAATTATTTCTTTTAGCACAAAAATATAATCAAAAAAGCCAAAGTCACAAAATGGATTTCGAAAATGGTCTTGTTCTTTATAGATTTATCAATCTACTGAGCGAGAATCACAGATTGCCTCTATTATAGCCTCAGGTTTCAATAGCAGTTATGCGCTACGAGTTAGTTTGTTTTTATTTCTTATTTTTATATTAATCCATTCAAAATTTACCTCACCAACACAAACCCGGCCCACTTCTCAGGATCTGTTGGATATTTATTTCGCATTTCCTTTTGGGCGTTGGAGAAGGAAATGAAGCTTTTGCTTCTATTCATTTTTTTGTTTACACTTTTCATCACGATTGTCAATGCGTTCTATTTCGGATTGAATGGATTGCACCATAATTTCAACAAGCTCATCTTCTGATTTATTTTTAATGGGAGGGAGTACAATTGCTTCTCCCATCTGCTTATCACCGAAGTAAATTTTAAAACGAATTTGTATTTTTTTCTTATCTAATCTATAACTTCCTTCAATGCGGTATGATTTATCGCTATTCTTTGAATAAATTAAGCTGCCTCGGCTACTATTTTTTGTAAAATGAGACTTTATTTTTTCATTTAAAGTTGGATAAATAGCTTCTGCATCACCTGTTGGGTCTGTTATAACACACAATCCTATTCTTATTTTGGGACATGAGATATCGATAATACTGCGTACTTGCGCGGTAACATTTCCTATCTCAAATCGACCATCTCCATAACTATTTGGTTCTTGTTTATTGCCATTGGCTCTGGAATATTCGATTACGCCGTCAATGGCTTCGTCAAACCACTGTCTGACCATCAAGGTTGTATCTTCTGCCTCTTTTATCGCTTGCAGCAAATAATAGGTCAAGACACCTTGATTGAGTGTTTCGTCTTCATACGCACTCTCATCATCTGCTGATGCAGCCAAAATCATCATTCCATTTTTATCTTTGAGTTTGTCCAACTGACGTATTCGTGCAGCATCATCATCCCCTCTACCATTGAAGGCCATGGTTTGATTGATGATTTGACCACTGTGACAGGCGTCAAATACGAAAACACGTTTTTGTGCCTTGATGTTTTGTGGATGGCACCAATCTGAAAGTTCATCCACTCCAAAACTGGATGTTTTTAAATTTCGTTTATCCGCATTGTGAAGAATAAAACGAATTTCTTTTTCTCCATTGCCTTCTGGAATGTCGCCATGTCCGGCAAAGAAGATGTATAAGATATCGGAGGCCTTGGCTTTTTCACCAATTTCCTTAAGTGCTTTTTGAATGTTTGCTTTTGTAGGAATGTTCTCAGCATTTCCTGTACCCGTTAAGTTGTAGATATAACAATCTTGTTTGAAGAGATTTCGAGCAGTACCTTGAACGACTTTAGATAGGTCGTTGGCATCCTTGGCTGCAAAATCTAAATTCCTGTAATGCAACTCATTGTATTCTTTAGTAGGATTTCCATAGTCGTTTACTCCTATAAAAAGCCCATAGAATTTAGGATTTTCTTCGTTGGTTTGTTTAATTATCATCGAAGTTAGCCCCCGACTATAAATTCCAGATCCTTTAACTTTTGATTTGACAAAAATCGGATTAATAGCACCTTTTTCCCCTGTAAGAAAATCCTGCAGGCTATCCGAAAGTATACTCAAATAATAAATATCATTGTTTTGTTCGCGTTTTTTTTCAAGTTGCTCGGGTTTGAATACATAGGTCAAATTCCCATTTATATAAACTTCTGTTTCACCCAAACCACCTTTTCTTGGTGTTATACGATAGCGAAACAAACCTTTATCTCCATTTTCCAGTTCCTCAATAAGCGGTGTAAGTTCACAGATATTTAGATCGTTTAGTTTTGGAGCAGGATGATCATTGATTAGTATAGAATCACCGTTCATGATTTTCTCCGCTAATCCAGGAACCCAAAGCGAATCTTTTACTTGTGCTAAATCAATTACTTCTAAACCGCAGGTTAGGTACAGATAATCAATCGCTCCTGCGGTACCATCGAAACGATAGTGCTCGTCGTAAACCAGCCAATCGTTGCCTTCTAATTGTATACGGGTATAAAGGGCTTTACCAGTTGTTACATCCCAAAAGATGCTAAGATGATCATCAGCCATTGTGAGCGCCAGTTTACCATCGGGGCTAAATACGGCATTTCTTACATATTCTTTATGACCACTTAATACCTGTAGTTCCTTGCCCGTGGCTACTTCATAGATCCGCGAGGTATAAGAATTTGTCGTGATCACCAGTTTACCATCGGGACTAAATACGGCAGAAGTTAGAATATCATTATGTCCTCTTGAGGACATATAATGTCCTCCACTCAATACCTGCAATTCTTTACCAGAGGCTACTTCAAACACCCGAGCGGTATCATAA
>Ga0209597_1001896_pt1 | contig 13470 bp, 5 predicted proteins | sample M_140625_MF_Meta_FD_187316 | JGI IMG/M metagenome (GOLD analysis project Ga0209597, IMG submission 187316) | Freshwater microbial communities from Lake Montjoie, Canada to study carbon cycling - M_140625_MF_MetaG (SPAdes) (version 2) | ecosystem: Environmental > Aquatic > Freshwater > Lake...
AAATTTTTAGATTTATATTTTGCAAGTAACCCTTTATATAAATTTCACATTGATTCATTTGATCAGTTTATAAACGATATTGTTTTTCCTACATTAAAAGAAAATCCGAATATAATTACGGAAAATATATTTCAGGATAAAATTTATAGACATAAATTAGAGTTTTCTGATATTACACTAAAACCACCTGTTAATGAGATTGACGATGAATTAATTTTTCCTGAAGATGCGCGGATTAAACATTTATCATATTCTGGAAAATTAATTGCAAATGTAAAACAGGTATTAGAAATTGTAGAATCTCAAACTGGAAATATTACTAGACGTGTAATTGCTGAGGATAAAGAAGTACCTGTAGCAAGAATTCCTATTATGATAAAATCAAGATATTGTAATACTATATTAAGACCAGAAATTAAAAATACTGAATGTCATTTTGATCCTGGATGCTATTTTATTGTTGGTTCAAGTGGTCATATTGGTGAACGTATTATTTTGACTCATGAACGTATTTGTGAAAATAAATCATTAGTATCAACAAAAAGAGATCCGAGTTATGCGAGAGGTAAAATGTATATGGTTCAGATAAATTCTAAAACTCCTGATGTTCTTGGTGTTGTAAATATTTTTACTATTAAAATGAATAAAAATAATTCATTAAATTGTTTAACAAGACAATTTGCAGAAATTCCATTATTTGTATTATTTAGGGCATTAGGTATAACATCTGATAGTGATATTATTAAATACTGTGTTTATGAAGAAACAGATATTGATATGGTAAATATATTAAGATATTCATTGGATGAAGGTTTGTATGCTAAAATATCCGATGAAGCAAAACCTAAAGAAATTAGAACACAGGATGATGCAATTAATTTTCTTGTAGCTAAATTAAAAAGTAATAAAAAATATAATGAAACTGATCCTGTTATAAGAGATGCACAAAAGAAAATACATGTGCTTAAAATATTAGAAGTTGAAATATTACCGCATGTAACAGGTGGATTATTTCAAAAAGGATGTTATATTGGATATATGGTAAATAAATTATTATCATGTTATTTAAATCGTATTGATGAAGATGATCGTGATTCATATGTTAATAAAAGATTATGGTTACCTGGAATATTATTAGGAACTATATTCAAGTTAAATTATCAAAAAATGATTAATAATATTTCTAAATTTTTCAAGAAGAAGAACAATGATGATAATAATCCTATTAAAGTTATAAATCAAATCAAACCGAGTATTATTGAAGATGGGCTAAAGTCTGCCTTATTAACTGGTACATGGTCAGCCAGAAGCAAAGGTGTTGCACAAATATTACAACGTTTATCATATTTACAAACTATTGGTTATTTCAGGAGAATTATTACACCATCACCTGATGCATCTAATAATAAAATTACAAGTATGCGTCAAGTGAATAATATTCAATTAGGATTTGTGTGTGTGGTAGAGACTCCAGAAGGACAGAAAATTGGGTTAGTAAAAGGAATGGCTATAACTGCGGTACCAACATTAACATTATATTCTCAAATTACAATTATTAAGAAATTATTGGAAGGGAAGATATTAAATTTAAATAGTGTATATACATCACAATTAAAAAATTATGTGAAAGTATTATTAAATGGTGATTGGATAGGCATGACTGATAAACCACAAGAATTGTATGAATCTTTATTAGAAAAAAGACAAAATCAAGAATTAGATTATACGGTTAGTATTATGTTAAATTATACGACTAAAGAATTAAAAATTTATTGTGATGGTGGTCGTTTAGTTCGCCCTTTATTAAAAGTGAGAGAAAATGAATTAGTATTAAAATCTGAAATGTTAGATGAAATTGATTTGGATGATATCTCAGGAAAAAAGATTAGTACATTTAATGATTTTACTATTAAATATCCTGATGTAATTGATTGGGTTGATGTTGAATCTACTGAAAGTACAATGATTTCTATGACATTTGATAAATTAAAAGAGGAGAAGAAAAAGCAATTGACACCAATTAAAGATAAAAATTTACATATTTCAGGTGATCCAGTAAATAGGTATGAAGAAATATATGTAAAATATACTCATTGTGAATTACATCCATCAATGATGTTAGGAAGTATTACATCTAATATTCCATATGCAAATCATAACTATGGTACTCGTAACATTCTATTTTATTCTCAATCTCGTCATGCAATGGGTATTTATGCGACTAATTATAGATACAGAACTGATATTTCATATTTATTATATCACCCACAAGTACCATTAGTTGTAACTAAAGCTGCAAAATGGTTACATACACAAGATATTCCTGCTGGTGAAAACTGTGTAGTAGCAATTATGTGTTATACTGGATTTAATCAAGAAGATTCTAAATTAGTTAATAAGAGTGCAATTGATAGGGGATTATTAAGGGCAACTGCATTAAAGAAAGAAGATGCAAGTATTGAGAAGAATCCAACTACATCTCAAGATGATATTTTTATGCGCCCTGATAAGAGCAAAACGGTTGGGATGAAAGATGCAAATTATGATAAATTAAATGAAAAAGGCTATGCACCTGAAGAAACAGTATTAGAAAATGGTGATGTATTAATTGGTAAAGTATCACCTATTCAAAAGGATGAATCTAATAAAATTTACCGTGATGAAAGTAATGTATACAGATCTACTGTACCATCTACAATTGATAAAGTATATACAGTTTATAATGGAGATGGATATGAGATGTATAATATGAGGTTACGTAGTGAGAGAGTAATTCAGATTGGTGATAAATTATGTTTAACAGAAGATCATGAAGTATTAACATTAGATAGGGGATGGGTACCGATTAATGAAATTACCTTAAATGATACTGTAGGTCAATTAAGTAGTGTATCAAATCAATTGGAATTTGTAAAACCAACTGAATTATTTGAATATGATATGAATGATGAAGATATATATGAAATAACAAGTGATCAAATTAGCTTAAAAACAACATTAAATCATAAGATGTATGTAAAATTAGTAGGTTCAAGTAAATATGAATTAATTGAAGCCAATAAAATTATGGATACTGATGTAGAATATGTTTCTGTTACACATAAATTTGATGGTATTAATAATACTTATACTAATAAATCAATTTTACCTACTAATAAAAAAGAAACAGTAACTAAATTTACAGGTAAAGTATATTGTATTCAAGTCCCAACACACATATTTATGGTACGTAGAAATAATATGATAACATGGACAGGTAATTCAACGCGCCATGGTCAGAAAGGTACCACAGGTGCCCTCTTAACATCTTGTGACATGCCATTTTCTGCATCTGGTATTCAGCCTGATGTTATCTTAAATCCAAATGCGATTCCATCTCGTATGACAATTGCACAATTATTAGAAGCAATATTTAGCAAAGTAGGTGCATTAGAATGTAATTATATAGATGGTACACCATTTCAAGATAATGCAAATATAGAAGATGCAAATGAGATATTAAGAAAATATGGATTTGAAGATTATGGATTAGAAACATTATATTCAGGTATTACTGGAGAAAAGATGGAAGCAAAGATATTTATTTGCCCTACATATTATTTGAGATTAAAACACTTGGCGATGGACAAGATGCATGCAAGGGCATCTGGTCCAAAACAAATATTAACACGCCAACCACCTGATGGCCGTGCCCGTGATGGTGGCTTACGATGGGGTGAGATGGAACGTGATGTAGGTATTGCACATGGTTCTGCATTTTTATTACGTGAAAAATTATTGGAAGCATCAGATAAATATGTAACATATGTATGTAATATTTGTGGATTATTTGCAACTAAGATGTTAAAGAAAGATGTGTATCATTGTACCAGTTGTAAGAATTCGACTAGAATTAGTAAAGTAATTTTACCATATGCTTTTAAGTTATTGATGCAGGAATTAATGAGTGTGAATATTTTGCCGAGGTTGAGGGTGAGGGAGGACGAGTTTACCTGATGAAATCAGGTAAACAGGATTAAAGTAATTTTCTTAAAATTACTTTAACGAGTTTAACTAGCATAGCTAGTTAAACAGGATTAATAAAATAATCATATTTTTTTATTAACGAGTTTACCTGATGAAATCAGGTAAACAGGATTATATTTTTTTACAAAAAATATAACGAGTTCAATTAGTGTTTACACTAATTGAACAGGATTAATAAAATAATCATATTTTTTTATTAACGAGTTTACCTGATGAAATCAGGTAAACAGGATTAAAGTAATTTTCTTAAAATTACTTTAACGAGTTCAACTAACGAAGTTAGTTAAACAGGATTAATAAAAATTAAATAAAAAAATCTTATTTAATTTTTACACCTTTGGAGATTTAAAACGCCGATTTTTCATAAAATAAATTAATTTATTCTTTATAGTTTTTTAACTTTTTACTTGATTTTTTTGATGCTTTTTTAACATATATTTTATCTCTTTTATATGAACCGATTAATAAATTTTTATATGTCTCTTTTGGTATCTCTTTTATTACTTTGGTTATATTTAATTTTAATTCATTATATGTTAATCCTTCTAATTTTTGTAATCTTGATTTTAATATACTAAAATAATGCTCTATCGCATTCGTAAAATGTTGATATGGTATTGAATGTATTAATTTATTATCTTTATTTATTAAGTCTTTTATTATTTCATTTCTATGAGAACTCGCATTATCTAATATTATTATCTTATTTTTGTATTTTGTTATTATATTATCTTCTAAAAATATTTCTAATCTTTCACTATTTATTCCGCTCTTTTCGTATAAAGTCCATCCTAATACTCCTTTATATCCAATAGCAAATATTGCTGTATATTTCTTAAATACTTCTTGTGATTGTGTTGTTATTACACATCGTTTTCCTACATCATTATAACAATGATGTCTTTTTTGTAATGCGTTTATACTTGTTTCATCTATACATATGATATCTTTTATATTATACTTTTTAATTTCCTTATAGAATTCTTTTAATTTTTCATTTATATTTATATCTTTACCAAATCTTTTATTTGGTTCGTGTCTTATATGTGTTAATTTTAATGATACATTATTATCTTTTATTATATCTGCTAAATGTCTTCTTGATAATTCTATATCTTTAAATTTATCTTTTAATTTGCTTAATAATACTTCTATTGTAATTGTTTTATTCTTTTTAATTTCATCTAATACAAATTTAATATGTTCTTTTTTAATTTTATATGATTTTGGTTTTTTATTATGTCTCTTTATACTATCTTCATTTTCATATCTTTCAACCCATCTCATTAAACTTCTAACTGAACACTTAAAAATATTACATATTTCTTCTTGTGTTTTATTACTATCTAAATAATAATTAACAGCACTAATTTTATAATTTTCACTTTTATGTAATGGCATATTGTATTATAAGTATAAAATAATATATAAAAAATAATAAATTTTTTATATGTTAATAAATTAAATAAATCTTAAATCTCAACATTATTATTTTTCTTAACTTTTTTCTTGATAATTTTTTTATTAATTTCAATTTCTTTGTTATTATCATTTATAATTATTTTTGTTGGTATTATTTCAGTTTTTAATAATTCATCATTATCAATTTTAATATTTTTCCAAAAATCTTTTTTAAATTCTGCTATTACTTTATAATTAATATGTCCTTGACCAAATGTAGATAATTCCATTAAATTACGAAATTCTTTACTATCAAATACTTTTTTTATTTTACTTATATTTTCAGCTTTATCAATAATTGCATAAGCAAATTGTGTTAATCCATAATCTCCTTTATCATCAACAAAACTTCCTGGATTACCTCCATTACTCCATATAAGTTTATAAACACCATAATGTCCTTTTTTTTCTGATGAATAAAAATATGTTAATTCGCTTTTTGAATTAACTGTATAAACACATGGATATTTATATGTTGTGTCTTTAGTTTTAGACATCCATTTTTTATCAGTTCCATATTCAGAACGACTATATACAACATTACATTTTTCTTCATTATCTTTTGCTATTAATGAAAATATTTTTTCAAATTCACCATTTGGTATAAATTCTAATCCTATAACATTTATAATACTTGTTTTACCATCTTGAAATTTAATAGTTGTATTTGTCTTATTTATTTTTTCATTTTTAATAACATACCAATCATATCTTGTAGAACAATTAAAAGTTTTAATTCCATCTTTTTCATTATGAATTTCTAAATATTGTAAATTTCTATTTAATATTTCTTTTTGAATATATTTTAATTTACCATCAATATTTCGCCATAATGATGGATGAATAAATGTTAAATATCCATTAATTTTTAATATTTCAAATGATTTAATTACAAATTTATCCCATAATGACTCTGTTTTTTTAGGTCCTACTTTTTGTTGATATGGTGGATTTCCCATAATTATATCAAATTGTTTAATCTTAAATTCTTTATTATAATCTACTTTTAAACTATCACCTTCATAAATATTTAATTTATATTCATTATTAATATTAAATATTTGCTTACATATTAATACATTCTTTTTATTTAATTCACTCATATATAACATATTTTCTAAAATATGTTTTTTCCGTTCTTTAGTATCTTTAATAATATCTTTTAATGTTTCCATTAACCTTAAATATACTGCTATTGGAAAATTTCCCATTCCACAACAAGGGTCTAACCATTTAAGATTTTTATTTTTCCATACTTCTTTTGGTAATTTATCTAACATTTCATTTACTAATTTTATTGGTGTAAATACTTCTCCATTTTCTTTTTTCTCTATTTCTTTTGGTTTCAAACAATCATTTATTAATTCTAATAATTCTTTTGGATTATCTATTAAACTTTGTAATGACATCTTAAATTGTATTGAGATATTAAATGTATTTGAATTCTTATCAAAATATTTACTAACTATATCTTTTATTAAATCTATTAAATCTTTTTTATTCCACCATATTAAACATTGGTCATTAAATGTATCTAATAATTCAGGATTTTCCTTTATATCATTTAACATCTTTACAAAATCCATATTTGAATTTTTTATAGTTAATATACAAGTTAATGGTATTACATATGGTAATACATCTTTTGTAAATGATATTTGTGTTTCTTTTTCATATAAACTTTCATCATCTTCATTTTCATTATCATTATTTTCACTATCATTTTTAACTTTTTCTTTTCCATTTGGTAATTCTTGTATTTCATCATCTTCATCTTTTACAACTACATCTAAACCTATTTTTTCATCTTTCATTGATTTTGTAAAAGTTTTATTTATTAATTTTTGTGTTGAATTATCAAACTCTTCATAATCATTATCTAATTTTCTTAATAATGTTCTAAAACTATTTATCGGGTCTTCCTTCCATATATCCATTAGTTTTTTGACAATTGTATCAGAATTTATTTTTTTATTTTCCATTATATCTACATCTATATTTATTAAATGATTTTTAATTAAATATTTCATTTTGTCATCTATACTTTTTTCATTTTTATAAACTGTATAATTTACACATGTATTTAATACTCTACTTATATTTAAATCTACAACAAAACCTATTTTTTTATTTTCTCCTTCAGTCATACATCTATACATCTGTTGTAAAACTTTATCTGATGATAAAGCATTATTCATTAATATTACTAAATCACATAAATTTAATGTTATACCTAAAGTTAACATATTACCAGCCAAAAGAATTAAACCTAATTTTCCTTTTGATTTTGCTTCTATTTCTTTTTTATTAATTTCATCTTTAACATCTTTTGCTAATTCTTTATTTTTACGATTAATACATAATACATCGTAATGTTTAAGTATTAAATCTTGAGCCATTAAAATTTTTAGACATTCAGATATTTCATTAATGTTATCTGATGGTAAAAACCAAATTTGAGTAAATGGAATACGTGTTTCTTTTTCTGAACATATATTATTTATTCTTGTAAATATAGTTTTTTCACCATCTTCTTCTTTGTGAGAACCTGATATATATCGTAAAATTGTTTTAACTTCATTTTCAAAACTAAATTTTGTTTTATTTTTATTAAGTCCAAATAATGTATCAAAACAAAAACCCATTTTATTTTCATTATTTAATTTTTCTTTGATTATTTCATATCTTTGACTATCAAACATATTTGTTATCAAATGTAAATCGGGCATTTTTTCATAACATTTAAATATTTCATTTATTGATAAACCTAAATCAATATAATATTTAATAGTTTTTGTAATATATTCTTTTCCATGTTTTTCTTTTAGTCTTTCTAAATTAGTTTCATCTTGTAAAATACTTTTACATATTTGTTCATCTTCAATATCCCAGAACATTTGACATTCATGTAAAATATTCCATTCTTTTAATGGTTTATTATATGTTGCTGTTAAATATATTTTAATTGTATTTTTAGAACAATATGAAGTTAAAATATCTTTTGATAAATCAGTTGTTCCACTAAAATGGTTTTCATCAAAACCAATAATATCTAACTTTAAATTTTTAATCTTCATAATAGTTTTATCATTAATATATTTTTGTAAAAGTTGTTTAGACATTACAAATATATTATTATCACTTGTTTCTATACTTTCAATTGATTTAGAGCCTTCAATATGATGAATTTTAAATTTATCAAAATTTTTAAATTTATTGAACAAATCATTAGTAAATTGTGGTGCTGTTTCAGTAGGTGCAGGTGTAATAATAAGAATATTTAATTTTTTCTTAATATTAAATTGTTTAATAATAACACCACCAAACATATAAGTTTTACCACTACGACATTTACAACCCCATAAAAAAGATTTATTACCTTCTTCAATTAAATTACTAGTTTTTTGAGTAATTAATTCTTGATGAAATCTTAAAATTAAATTTTCTTTAGTTGTTAAATATACTTCAGACCAATTATTATTTTTATTTTTAATTATATCTTGTTTAAATGCTAAAAAATATTTGTTTAAGTCATCTTTATCTAAAATATTATTTTCATTTATGTATTTTGTAATATATTCACTTGATTTATTAGCAGATTTAACTTTATCCAAAACTTTCTTTTTATTAGGAACAACTAAATATATTTTGTAATTTTTATAAATATATTTATTATTATCAATCATTGCTATAAGTTTTTGAATATCATAATAATCAACTGATTTTTGTTTATTAATGTCATCATTTGATTTAGGATATTTTGAACTAATAAAAATATAAGTATTATCATTTTTATTTTGTAATGAAATATCAGAACAACCACCAGAATTGCCACTGAAAACTTTTTCATTAAGGTATAAATTTAAATTATCTAAAATTTTAAGTTTAGCATTATTAGAATTACCAATTAAATGATAAAAATTAGAATTAGTAAAAATATTACAAAATCCAAATTTAATAACAATATCAAATAATCTTTCAAAAATAAAGCCCTTATCAGATTGTAATTTACATTTATCTAAAATATCATCAATATTATCAAAATCAATTATATAATTAATAAAATCTATAATTTTCATATTGTTAAATGTCATTTCTTTATTCATATTATATATTATTAATATATACTTTTTAAATGTGTATTAATCAATTTTTTTATAAGTTTAAATTTAAATTTATAAAAAATCGGCGTTTTAAATCTCCAAAGGTGTAAAAACATGAATAATTAAAATAGTAATAGTTATAATTAACAAAATAATAAATAATTTATGTCGTGACGACATTTTTTTAATATCAACAAACGTTTCTTTTACATTTATAGAATTAATTTGATCTTTTCTAAATTTTGTTATATTTAATATATCAATTAAATCTTTTAATGTATATTGTGTAATATCAACTAAATTTAAATTATTATCATATATTTTTGTTAATTCATATTTACAATTATTTTGATTATAACAACCATATACAGTCCAAGAATTCTTAATTACTATTTTATCAAATATTCTATCTAAGTTTCTATTATCAAAGATATTTAATTTTGCAACTTCTTCTATAACTCTCTCACGAATAAAATATTGATTTTCTTGTGTTAAACATATATACGGCATCATTAAATGAATACCATCTTTATATAAATTATTTATAAATGGTACATGATCTTTTTCTAAAATAAATACTTGGATATTATTTTCATCAGTATTCACATATTTTTTTACAACATTTATATATATTTGAGATATTGTTGTAACAAATTCAGGGGGATATATTTTAGTTATTGTAGAATCTTGATAATAGATATCAATATCACTAATGATTGGACCATATTCTTTTGTTTTTTGTGTTAAATATTCTTTGTTATTATCATCTAATGAATTATATAAATTAGTATAAAATGTAGGGATATCTGTTATATTGTAATATGTATCTGTATATGAGTTTCTATAATTATAATTAGTTTCATCTGATATATATTTTTTTAAAAATACATTTAATATAATTTTATTATCTAATACATTATATATCTCTAATATTTCATCAATATTACTACTCATATAATATAATAATAAAAATTAAATAATAATAATAATATATTATTATTTAATTATGGGCAATTAAATGTTGGCGTATTAGTATATTTAGCAGCACCATTTAATCCGCATTTATATATTACTTTTAATGGTTTGTCTACATATGGATGAGGATCAAACGCTGTATTCGTATGATCTTTCCAATCCCACGTACATGTTTTTGCTCCAGCTGTATTTGCTGCTTCAAATGTTCTTTGTATACCACCATATGTTCTAAAATCATCTTGCCATCCTTGCCAGAAAGATGACCATGATGCATAAATTAAATAAAATGAATTTGGATTTACATTACCAGTAACTATTAAATTATTTTTTGCACCACCATTAGCTGCACCAATAAAAACATTACTACTACCTGCACCAATTTCTAAATTTGAAGTACCTTCTGCATAAATACCTCCACTTGTCCATATACCACCTACCCGAGTATTATATCCTTCAACTGTTCGTGCATTTAAATTTCCTGTAACACCCAATGCACCACTTACTTCTGTTACAGGTGCATTTAATAAAATTCCCTCAGGTCGTCCCATAATAAATGCATTTCTAGTTGTTCCATCTTTTTGCATAAAATTAATATAAGGTGGTTCTCCTGCTGCTCCAGTTGTTTCAGTACCTTGTAATAAATTTAAAGTATTCCCCCATTTATCCCCTGATTTAATTGTGAGAGGTTTATTTAAGGTAGTCACACCATCTACATTTAATGTTCTTTTCATCGTAGTCGTCCCAGTAACATCTAAATTACCCATTACACTAGTATTACCAGTAACACCCATTGAACCACCTACTGTTAAATCAGGATAATTAGTAATATCAGAAGGAACACCTGCAGCATTAATTACAGCCTTACCGCTAACCCCTAATGTCCCCGTTACATTCAAAGTCTTATCACCCATTGTAGTAGACCCAATTGCAGTTTTCCCAGTAACCGTTAGGTTACCTGATGATGCACCGACATCCTTACCAATCTGTAAATTTCCAGGATTAGTTAATGTACCATTTCCATTAACTAATTTTTGAGCAACTTTAGCCAACGTAACAATAGAAGAAACAGGAACTAAAGAAGGATCAAAATTTTCTTGTTCAACTAAATAGTTTTCTAAAACATACGTAAATAAAAAATATAAAAATACACCCAACAATAAATAAAAATATATATTATTTATATCCATAATATATATTTATAAAATAATTAAAAATTACTTGGATCACTTGTAACAGTTCTTTCTTTAATTCTAAAACCATTAAATTTACCACCAATAGCAGGTTGTTTTTTAACACCCACTTCAATTTCAAATCCTTTTCGATCAAATGGTACTTTAATATTTTTACTATCATGACACCAAAATTTAAAATCATCATATAAATCAGTAGATAATATTTTATATGATTCATTATATTCTAATTTATCATTTAAGTATTCTAATATAAAATCACTCTTTTGTTGATATTCATTAGTTTGTTCTGTAACCTTTTTAGGTTCACTATTACCATCAGTTTGATATTTTTTATTATACTCAACTAATATACTCATAAATGCTTGGTGCCATGTTTCAATTTCTCTTTTTAAATTATTATCTTTTTTTCTTTCATGGGGTTCAACAGGATTATCTACGAATTGAATTTCAAATGGTACTACACGAATACGTCTCCATGTACCTCCATCAGTTGATGGAATTTCAGGTAATTTGTTACAGGCTAATAATGTTTTGAATTGTGGATAAAATTCAACTGGTGCTCCATATAAAGCACGTGCTTGAATTTTATCATTACCAGTTAATTCTTTCATTAAACCTACTTGAATAACATCATCATTTTCTGGTTCTTGAAATACACAAAATCTTTTACCTTTTAATTTTGCTAATTCAGGTGAGGCTACATTAGATGCAGCTCTTTTTCTTGTTAATAAAGAAACAGGAATAATTGTTCCATAATCACCTAATGAATCTAATAATAATCTAATTGTCAATGATTTACCATTACCACCACCACCCGTCCAGATATAAAATTTTTCATCAGGGACATGACCTTGTAAACAAGTACCTAAAAATTTTAATACATATTCACGTGTATGATCATCGGGTAAAATATCAATAAAGAATTTTTCTACTTGTTGAATCTTTTCATCTTTTGCATCATATGGAAAGTAATTAATTTTAGTTGTAAACGTTAAATAATCTTCAGGGTAACCATCACGAAATTTCATATTATCTAAATCCAATATACCATTTTCAAATCCAATTAAATTGCGTTTTTCATCTAATTTCTGAAAGAAATCTCTGTCATAGAATAAAATAGCACATTCAGTAATAACATCTTTTTTAAATTTTGTAGTATGTAGTGTTTTAGAAAATGTTAATGTTTTAATTTGTAAATCTAATAAATTTTCTTTATCTTTACCTGATGCATTCATTGCCATTTGTTGAAATAAATTGGATACTTTTAAATATTCATCATAAATTTTCTCATTATAATATTATTGATGGAATAACCATTTTCTTCTGGTATCCATCGATGTCCTCTAAATACATACCATTCATTATGTTTTAATGAACCACAAACATAATCAAATCTATGTAATTGATGTATAACTTTTGCTACATCATAAGAAGTACCAAAAGATGCAGATTTAATACTTTGTTTAATAATATCTGATACTTCTGATTCTAAAAATTTAATAAATTCTGTGTTATTATCTTCTCTTACCCATCTATATAGTGACGCAATTGTAAAATCATTATTTCTAAAATTTACATTCCATAATTTTTCACATTCACCTTCTTTAAACTTTGCAGATTGTCTACTAAAATCAATCCAAATATTTAATAAACTAGGATCTATATTGTAAAGACAAAACCCTATGTGTAACCAATCTTCATATGAGTCTGCA
>Ga0209597_1001898_pt1 | contig 13464 bp, 9 predicted proteins | sample M_140625_MF_Meta_FD_187316 | JGI IMG/M metagenome (GOLD analysis project Ga0209597, IMG submission 187316) | Freshwater microbial communities from Lake Montjoie, Canada to study carbon cycling - M_140625_MF_MetaG (SPAdes) (version 2) | ecosystem: Environmental > Aquatic > Freshwater > Lake...
GCACTGGCGGGCAGTAAACAAACATCACAATGCCGGCGGCAAAAAGCCCAAGACCTAGCCAGGCTGCGCGATTACGGCCAAATTTGTGAACTAAATAAGGGTTTAATGCGCCAGCAATAATTGAAGCGAGCCCCATTGCGGTTCCATGAAGCCCAGCAATTGTAAGTGAGGTGCCTTGGTCTTCGCGAAGTAGTGGTTGGGCAGGGCCGAAGCCACCTAAATAAAAATTAACTAGAGCGATCTGAGCTGAGATTGTCCAAAAAATCCGATCGCGTTGCAGCGTCATATTTTAAAGAGCGGCTACAACGTAATCAATACAAGCAGTTAAGGCTTTAACATCACTTGGATCGATCGCCGGGAACATTCCGACACGCAACTGGTTTTTACCTAACTTGCGATATGGCTCGGTATCAACAATGCCATTTGCTCGTAGTGCTGCAGCAACTGCCATTGCATCGATTGATTCATCGAAGTTAATGGTGGCAACAACTTTAGAGCGCATAGCTGGGTCTGTTACAAAAGGTGTCGTGTATGAAGTTTTTTCAGCCCAGTCGTAGATATGAGCTGCTGATTCGGCACTACGGCCAGCTGCAAAACTTAGGCCGCCATTTTCATTCATCCAGTTAATTTGATCTGCCAGCATCATCAAAGTGACGAGTGCTGGAGTGTTGTAAGTCTGATCTAACCGTGAGTTTTCAATTGCGATTCCGAGGTCAAAGAAAGCTGGCACCCAACGACCGCTCGCTTTAATTTTTTCAGCTCGAGCAATCGCAGCGGGACTCATAAGAGCGATCCAGAGACCGCCATCGGATGCGAATGATTTTTGCGGAGCGAAGTAATAAGTATCAAATTCCTTAGCATCAACAGTTAAGCCACCGGCAGCGCTAGTTGCATCAACTAAAACAAGTGCGCCATCAGTGCCAGCTGGACGAATGATTGGCATCGAAACGCCAGTACTTGTTTCGTTATGGGTTTGGGCATAAACATCGATGCCGGCTTCAGCCACATTTGCCGGATGAGAACCTGGCTCGGACTTAATCACAGTTGGCTCGCCTAGGAATGGCGCCTCTTTGGCAGCACTTGCGAACTTTGATGAGAACTCACCGAAAACTAAATGTTGTGAACGTTGCTCGATTAAACCAAATGTTGCAATATCCCAAAACGCAGTTGAACCACCGTTACCTAGGACTACTTCATAACCTTCAGGAAGTGCGAATAATGAAGAGAGACCTTCGCGCACATTTTTTACTACGTTTTTGACTGGCTTCTGTCGGTGCGAAGTTCCCAAAATTTTCGTGCCACTTGCGACGAGTGCATCTAATGTGGCTGGACGAATTTTTGAAGGACCGCATCCAAAACGACCATCAACGGGCTTAATATTGTCAGGTATTTTAATTTCGCTCACCTGAGTATTCTAAGGGTAGTAGCGGTTTAACGCCCAATTTTTACTTGTGGCATCAAACTCATAACGCAATCGATCATGTAATCGCGAGTAACGCCCCTGCCAAAACTCAATGCTCTTAGGTGCAACTCGATATCCACCCCAATGTGGCGGAAGCGGAACCACTGACCCTTCGGGCCATTTTTCTGCAGCTCCTTGCCAACGTTGTTCTAATTCTTCACGCGAAGCAAGCGGCGCTGATTGATGACTTGCCCATGCGCCAATTTGGCTGTTCCATGGTCTGGTCGAAAAGTATTCAGCTGATTCAGATTGCGCAATCTTTTCGGCAGTTCCATTTATTGATACTTGGCGTTCCATGGCAAACCAGGGAAAGAGCAATGTCACTTGCGGATTAACTTCGATGTCATGGCTTTTGCGGGAATTGTAATTAGTGAAAAATGTGAATCCACCTTCGGAAATATCTTTTAACAAAACAGTGCGGGTAGAAATGTCACCATCGGCACCGAGAGTTGAAAGGACCATCGCATTAGCTTCGACAATGACCGGATTAGCACGCGCTTCGGTGAGCCAGGTCATGAATGCCGCAAACGGGTCTGCGGGCAAAGTCACTAATCCAGCCTCGCCATATGAGCGGCGCATTGCGGCTATCTCGTTACGAGTAAGTGAATTCTCCATAGCTGTATCTAACGTCACTTTCGCCCAGTAAGCATCTTTAGCCCTCTTGGTAGAAAGCACCCCCACCTAAGGGGCAGAATTACCCTATAAGAATGGTTCGCGAAGCGGGCCTAGCCCGCAGATCAGCCAAAGCTAAAGGGAGCTCAACATGTCTGATGATTTCAAGCCAGGTCTTGAAGGTGTAATCGCATTCGAATCAGAAATTGCTGAGCCCGATAAAGAAGGTAGCGCACTTCGCTACCGCGGCGTTGATATCGATGACCTAGTTGGTCGCGTAACTTTTGGAAATGTTTGGGGCCTATTGGTCGATGATCTCTTCAACCCAGGTCTACCTAATGCAGAGACATTCCCACTGCCAGTTCATTCAGGTGATGTGCGCGTAGATGTGCAATCTGCAATTGCGATGTTGGCACCAGCATGGGGATTTAAACCTCTTCTAGATATTTCTGATGATGAAGCACGCAGCAACTTAGCTCGCACATCAGTGATGGTTCTTTCTTATTTAGCGCAAGCAGCTCGCGGAATCGTGGCACCAGTTGTTCCAGAATCTGAAGTTGATAAAGCGCATACTGTTGTAGAACGAATGATGATTCGTTGGCGCGGAGAGCCTGATCCACTCCATGTTCGCGCGATTGATGCTTACTTTGTATCAGCTGCTGAACATGGAATGAACGCCTCGACATTTACTTCTCGCGTAATTGCTTCAACTGGCGCCGATGTTGCTGCTGCAATCTCGGGTGCAATCGGTGCGATGTCTGGCCCACTTCACGGTGGCGCACCAGCACGTGTGCTAACCATGATTGAAGATGTTGAGAAGATGGGTAATGCGGAAACTTATGTAAAAGGCTTACTTGATCGCAAAGAGCGCCTAATGGGATTTGGTCACCGCGTATATCGCGCCGAAGATCCACGTGCGCGCACATTGCGTCGTACCGCAAAAGAACTTAATGCGCCTCGATACGCAGTTGCCGAAGCGCTTGAGCAAGCAGCACTTAAGGAACTTCGCGAGCGTCAACCAGATCGTGTGCTAGAAACTAACGTTGAATTCTGGGCCGCAATTGTGCTCGACTTCGCCGAAGTTCCAGCACCATTATTTACTTCAATGTTCACCGCTGCACGCACGGCAGGTTGGTCTGCACATATTCTCGAGCAAAAGCGCACTGGTCGCCTAATTCGCCCTTCTGCTCGCTATGTTGGAAAGCCACCACGTCGCCCTGAAGATGTTGCTGGCTGGGATCCAACCGTCGGAATGATTCACAACTAATTAGTTGAACCAATCAATACTTTGAAGATTGTGTTTGCTGGCGACAGCATTACCGCATCGGGCAATTGGGAAAAGGTAATTAATTTTGCAGATGTTGAAAACTTTGCCGTCCCTGGTGGCTCTACTGATGGTTTACTGGCCGCAATTCCAGAGATCGTTGCCAGTAGTCCAGATGTAATCTCAGTTTTAATTGGGACAAATGATTTCGGCAACCCCGAGATTAATCGCGAAGGCGCAGATGTTGGTGCTCGAGTTATCGCGATCGTAAATGAATTCAATGCACAAGCATCGAGTGCTCAAATTATTCTGCACTCAATCTTGCCACGTGGCGTTGAAGCAACTGGAGTTGATTTACGGCCACGAGTTATTGCAGCTAATGATTTTATTAAAGCTAACCTTCCTGCCGGTATTGAATTCATTGATTTATGGCCGATCTTTGTCGCTCCTGACGGATTATCCCTAGCAGATCAATATGTAATGGCCGATGAGCCAATCTTGAAATTACATATTAATGAAAGTGGTTACCGAGAATGGATAACTGTTTTGTTACCAAAACTGCAACGCATGGTAAACGCCAAATAATTCGGTTGCGTCTGTTAGCCTTTGCAGATTATGTCTGATTATAAATTCATCGCTGGTGACAAAAAATGGTGGCGCCAAGCTGTCGTTTATCAAATTTACCCACGCAGCTTCGCTGACTTAAATGGCGATGGTATTGGCGATCTAGCCGGCATGATCGATCGGGTTCCATACCTAAAATCATTAAGTATTGATGCGGTTTGGCTGAGCCCGTTCTATCCTTCTGAGCTAGCCGATGGTGGTTATGACGTTGCCGACTATCGCAACGTCGATCCACGCATTGGCACTTTAGAAGAATTTGATAAATTAATTGAAGAGTTACACAAAGTTGAAATTAGAGTCTTCGTAGATATTGTTCCTAACCATTCATCTGATCAGCACGAGTGGTTCCAGGCTGCACTAAAAGCTGGTCGCGGTTCGGCAGAGCGCGATCGCTACATATTTCATGATGGTTTAGGCGAGAACGGCGATATCCGCCCTTCTGAATTAGTTAGCCACTTCGGCCCTACGGGTTGGACTCGCGTTACTGAACCAGATGGCACACCAGGGCAGTGGTATCTGCACTTATTCGCACCAGAACAACCAGATTTCAATTGGGATAACCAAGAAGTTCGCGATGACTTTATTAAGACTTTGCGCTTCTGGTCAGATCGTGGCGTCGATGGTTTCCGCATCGATGTGGCGCACGCGTTAACTAAAGATTTCTCTGATGGCTTACCTGCGCGCAACACCATGGATATTGATCCAACCAAGCCCGACGGTAGTGATCCGCTTTTTGATCGCGATGAGGTACATGAGATTTATCGCGAGTGGCGCAAAGTATTTAACGAATACGACCCACCACGTGTCGCTGTTGCCGAAGCAAGTGCACCTGCGCACCGCCTGGGTGCATATGCAAGTGAAGAAACACTAGGTCAAGCATTTAACTTTGATTTATTACATGCCGATTGGAATACCAAGCGTTTCAAGCACTTAATTAGCAACAGCATGAAGCGAGCTGATAAATCTGGCTCTTCAAATACTTGGGTTCTTTCTAATCACGACGTTGTGCGTCACCCAACTCGTTACGGATTGCCGGATAAAACAGATTTAGTTAAGTGGTACATCTCAGAAGGAAAGTCAGCACCACTTGACGCAAAGCAAGGTATTGACCGTGCTCGTGCATCAACGATGCTGATTCTGGCTCTTCCTGGCTCTACTTATCTATATCAAGGCGAAGAAATCGGTTTATTTGAAGTAGCTGATACTCCCCGCGAAGCTATGCAAGATCCACAATGGTTTAGAAATCCTGGCAAAGCACGTAGTCGCGATGGTTGCCGCATTCCATTGCCTTGGACTACTACAGGCTCATCTTTTGGCTTCGGCCCCGGCGGTTCACACTTGCCAATGCCAGCTGATTTTGGAAATTATTCAGTTGAGGCAAATGAAGCCGATGCTAACTCGGTCCTAAATCTTTATCGCACAGCAATTGCTATGCGCAGAGGGTTGCAATGTGCCGAAGAAATTAACTTCATATTTAATTGGAATCGCAGCGTGCTGCACTTTGCTCGACCAAATGGTTGGCAATCATTTACTAATTTTGGTAAGTCACCAGTAAAACTTCCCAAAGGCAAAGTTTTACTCAGCAGCCAACCACTAGTTGGCAATCAAGTGCCGGGTGAAACAACAGTCTGGTTGCAGTCTTAGCCTTTAACTGCGCCACCTGTTAGACCGTTGGTTATGTACTTCTGTAGTGACACGAAGATAATCACAATTGGCAGTGATGACATTACCGCACCAGCTGCAAACATCGCCCATTGCTTTGTCCAAGGATCAGCAAGCAATGATTGAAGGCCAACAGCGACGGTATATTGATCATTAGTATTGAAAACAATTGATGCTAAAACGTAATCACCAAATGTTCCAATGAATGAGAGAAGCGCCATAACAGCAAGAACCGGCGCAACTAAACGAAGAATAATCTGGAAATAGATCTGAGTATGTGTAGCACCGTCGATTTTGGCAGCTTCATCTAATTCTTTTGGAATGGTGTTAAAGAAGCCATACATTAGGTAAGTTCCGCCACCAAGTGAGCCACCAAGGTAAACCAGAATCAAGCCAGCCTTGGTACCCAGACCAATAGCTGGCACGTAATCTGTTAACTTACTTAAGATTCCGAAGACTGCAGTTAAACCCAGAATAGACGGGAACATCTGAATCAAAATCAGAGCTAGTAAACCTGGACGGCGACCTTTGAAACGGAGGCGAGAGAAAGCAAAGGCCGCTAGCGCACTAATAAATACACTAATAACGGCAGTAGAGCCCGCAAGTATTAAAGTGTTTTTCATCCATTTTACAAACGGATAATCAGTCGAAGTCAGTAAGTCCTTGTAGTTGCCTAAATAGAACTGACGAAACAGCGTGAAGTTTTCAATATTTCCCATTTTGGTGAGGGAAGTTGAAAGGATGTAGACCAATGGAAATGTTGCAAACACGATTACAACAAGTCCGACTAGGTGCTTCCAGCCAACTTGTGTGAACCAACGGATAAATCCGCCGCGCTTTGCTTTAGGGTGACGTGCGAGCAAAGTTGTCATTATGCGAGCTCCTCTAATCCTCGAGTTCGTTTAAAGCTAAAGAATGAGATCGAGCCAATTAACATAAAGATTAGAACCGAGAACGCACTCGCTAATCCGTAATCTGCGCCAATTGATCCGCTGAATGCAATTCGATAAACGAAAGTAATCAAAATATCCGTTGCACCTACTGAAACCTTTAAGGTCTGATCTAAGAATGGACCACCGCCGGTGAGCAAGTAAATCGCACCGAAGTTGTTAAAGTTGTACGCAAACGATGCAATTAAGAGCGGTGCCAAAGAAATTAGCAGTAGCGGCAATTTGATTAATCTAATGACCTTCCATGCGGAGGCGCCATCAATGCTAGCTGCCTCAGTTAAGTCATTAGGAATAGCTTGAAGCGCACCAGTGCAGATTAAGAACATGTATGGGAAGCCCAACCACAGATTAACTAAAAGGACTGCTGCGCGTGCAGCGCCTTGTTGCTCAAACCATTGAATTTTGTTGTCGCCCATGAAGCTCAAAATGGTGTTATTAATAAAACCATTCTGGGTATTTAACATACCCTTCCAAACATATGCCGATAAGAACGCTGGGAAGGCATAAGGCAAGATGAAGATTGCTCTATATATTCGTAGTCCTCTAATTCGCTGGTCGTTAAATACCAACGCAAGGGCTAATCCCAGAATAAATGTGGAAAGTACTGATCCAAATGCGAACAAGATGGTCCACAGAATGATGCCAGTTAACGGTCCACGAAGCTCCTTATCTCCAAAAATTTTTGCATAATTCTTCCAGCCAATTCTTACTTGCCAGCCAACCTCACTTAGCAACTCACCATCATCTACATTCTTAAAGAAACCTACTTTGTCATCCGCGATAAATTTCTTATTATCGCTGAGACGGGTCATAACTCGGCTTTTCTCATCATAAATATATGAGAAGCGATTTTGCTGAGCAAAGAATGCATCAGCGGTTGCAATAAATCCATCGGTACTTAGATTCGGGCCAAGTGGAATTTTAATTTTTGTAATTATGGAGGCAGCATCATTAACTTGGCTATCATTTAAGAAAGTTTGGCCAGTAACAGCTTCAGGGTAACCATCTGCGTTAACTACTAAACCTTCAGCTGCGGTGACCTCATGCCAAGGGTGCTTTGCGTAATCTTCGCCACCCATATAAACCTTTTTTGTGTTTAAATCAAAGGCAACGAATTGAAGTGCGCCATCTTTTGATTTAACAACTTTAATCTCATATTCAGTTGCACCTTCAATAGGTTCTACAGCTGCTTGCTGAATCGCATCGAGAGTTTCGGTATAACTTCCATTATGGAATGAGCCGTAGTTAGTAAAGGAGATGTAACCGCTATAAACCACAACATAAACTTGAAATGCTAAAAGAAGAAGAACTCCAGGAGCTAAATATTTGGCGGGCAAACCACCGCGACGAAGATAAATCCAGTTAACTACTAATGCGACAATACCAAAGAAAATTGCAAAGCCGTATTTTTGCTTTCCAAAAAGAATCATTAAGACAAAACCAACACCGGCATCAACTATGCCTAAGATAAAAATCTTGGCTAAGGTGCCTCTTAAACTTGGAGTGCCGCCCGAATAAAGTTCGAAATTCTTATTTCGTGTTCTCATGGGCGTATTGCTCCTTCGAATTTTTAGTGTTTTCGCTATTGCTAATATTAAAACCTTTTAGTGATAAAAGTTAGGGGTTCGAAACCATTTCTGGCTTCGAACCCCTAACTCATTACTTATATCTAAACGATGCTAATTAAGCAGCGTCGATTGTTGACTGTAGTGCCTTCATTGCAGATGCAAAGAAAGTACCTGGGTCACCCTTAGCTGTGCCTTCAACAAGTGCCTTTTCAGCAGCACCGATCTTGGCCCATGTTGTGTCTTGGAATACATATGAAGCCATTGGCCATGCATTCTGACCAGCAGCACCAAATGCAGCAAGACGCTTATCTGTTAGTTGTGCAAGTGCATCAGAGTTCGCAGGAATGCGCTCGGCACCCTTGATGTTTGCGAACTGGCTCTGGAAGTCTGCTGAACCGATGTAACGTAGAACCTTTCCTACGTTAACTGAGTTCTTAGCTCCAGCAACCTTTACTGACTGCCAGTATCCGTATTGACCTGAGAACTGGTGAGGAGTCTTTCCACCTGCTGATGGGAAGCTAGCAACGCCAACATCTTCTGGCTTCATTGCTGCGCCAACGCAATCCTTCTTTGATCCATCAGGCATGATCAACTTAGTTGAAGTCTTTTCAGCTAAGCCACCAAGAATCCATGGACCAGTAATTGCATATCCACCATTTTGGATGTTGCAACGCATTTGATCCCAGCCACCGTCGATGAACTTAGGACCGTTCTTAGCTAACCATGCAGCATAAGCATCTGCTCCTGCGCCGGTGTAACCAATTGTCTTTGTCCAACCGCTGTTGTTACGGGTGTACTGTGAAATTCCGAATGATGTTGCGATTGGTGATAGGTGGTATGGATCGTTAGCTGTTCCGCCACGTGCCCAAGGAAGAGTTACACCACGATCTGATGCAAGAAGTTGTTCCCAAGTCATTCCCTTAGGATCTTTTGCAATCGCCTTGTTGTAAACAAGAGCAATGTTCTCTGTGTAAATTGGCATTCCGTATAGCTTGCCACCTACAGTGAAACCAGACTTCATGTCTGTAGAGAACTTAGTTCCAAGTGAACCAACCACGATTGGTGCAACTACACCAGCGCCAACAAGTTGACCAGTCCAGTCGTGTGCGCCAACCATTAGGTCTGGGCCTTTTCCTTCTGGGACAGCCTTGATGAATTCGTTGCGAATATCTTTCTTATATACAACGTTGATATTGATGCCTTGAGTCTTAGCCCATGCTGCAATAATTGGTGTCTGTGCGTCCTTAGCTGCAGTTTCAGCGCCATTCCAGATTGTTACTGTGTTGGCGGCATTTGCTGCTGCAAATGAAGGAGCAACAATTGCACCTGAAGCTGCTACGGCAAGAACCAGAGCAGTTGCAAGGCTACGCTTACGTAGAATCATTGTTTGCCTTTCTAACTTTTTAGAGGGATGATCAAACCCGTTAGGGATTGGCAGGAGTTTATTAGCCGTTAATCGGCGCTTCTAGCCAAAATTGGATTTGTATCGAAATCGTTGTAATTAAAGGCTGTTACATAGCCTGCGTACAGCCACAATTAGCACCCTGACCAACGCACCTTTCTATGAGGAAAAAAGCGTGGGCAAACAGGTACTTTTAGGGCTAAGCCAGCCAGGTACCGCGAAATACAAGGGGAAGAAATGACCTTCAAGAATTCCTTCAATGACGCCCATCTAAAGCCTCACCATGACGGTTCTGAACTTTATGTAAGTTCCGATGCGCCAAAAATAGGCTCCGATGTAACGCTGCGAGTACGCGTACCGAATACCTATACCTTCGATATCGGGCTAGTCCGTTATTACATGGATAGCGAAGCAACTGTTTCTGAGCTATCGAAGGAAAGTGATGGCGAAGTTGAGTCCTGGTGGTCGGCCAAGATTCCGGTTAAGAACTATGACGTTCAATACCGTTTTCTATTTTCGCGTGCCGGAAAGTATGAGTGGCTAAATGCCTCGGGTCTATTTGCCCACGATGTTCACACCAACGAAGATTTCCGGATCATTGCTCGCCCACGTACAACAACTTGGTTGAAGAGTTCAGTCTTCTATCAAATTTTTCCGGATCGTTTTGCTAAAGGCGTTGAACGTCCAGCACCTGAATGGGCGCTACCAATGGAGTGGAACTCATTGCCACACGGTCATGGCCCAACAACCGGAATTGAACTATTCGGTGGTGACTTTGAAGGCATTACTGCACACCTAGATCACGTAATTGATTTGGGAGCAAACGGAATTTATTTCACTCCTTTCTTCCCTTCAAAATCTAATCACCGTTATGACGCAACATCATTTGACAAAGTAGATCCACTACTAGGCGGCGATAAAGCATTCTTTGAATTTATGAAAGCTGCCAAGAAAGCTAAGATCAAAGTTTTAGGTGACATAACTACAAATCACTGTAGCAATGAACATCCTTGGTTCTTAACTGGGCAGAAGAGCAAGAGTTCGAAAGAGAATAAGTTCTTTTACTGGGACAAGAAAACGCCATTTGGTTACGGTACTTTCTACGCTGTAAAGCAGATGCCGAAGTTGAATTTTGCATCGGCCGAATTGCGTAAACGTTTCTACGAAGCAAAAAATTCAGTAATTCAAAAATGGCTTTCACCTAAATATGCCCTAGATGGCTGGCGTATCGATGTCGGCAATCAAACTGGTCGATATCGCGAAGCCGATATTCATGATGAAGTTATGCGTGATATTCGCGCCGCCATGGACAAAATGAAGCCAAATACTTGGTTAGTAGCTGAGAACGCTGATATGTGGCCAACTGATTTAAATGGTACCGGCTGGGATGGCACCATGAACTACAACGGTTTCATGCGGCCACTCTGGGCTTGGTTTAATCACAATCCAAATCTGGCAGCAGGCGGCTTCCATGGTTTGCCAATTGCGATTCCTAAAACAACTGGTGAGCAATTTGTTAAAGCGATGATGGTGTTTAACTCTTCAATTCCGTGGCGCAACTTAATTGACAGCATGACACTTCTTGATTCGCATGACACTGCGCGTATGCGCAATGTTGTTGGTGGCGACAAAGAGAAGCACATGGCAGCTATGGCTCTATTGCTAACTTATCCAGGTGTGCCATCAATTTTCGCTGGCGATGAAATTGGAATCGAAGGCGCGTGGGGCGAAGATGCGCGTCGCACCATGACTTGGGATGATGCCCATAATTGGGATCACAACTTCTTAAATTCAGTTAAAGACTTAGTAAAACTTCGTCGCACAGCGCCAGCATTGATCGAAGGTGGTCTACGTTGGATTGATGTCCAAGATGATCATTTACTTTTCTTGCGCGAAGCCACTGATCAGAATTTACTTATTTTGGTAGCCCGAGATAAAACTAAAGTCGATGTTGATCTAGGTAAATTTGGATATTCAATTATTGGAACTCACTTCGGACCAACTGCAAGTGGTTCACGCTTGAAGTTGAAATCAAAGAATGGCGTTGCTGGCATCTGGGAAGTTGCTTGATGAAAAAAGTAGTTGCTCTAGTCACTCTTGCAATATTAGGGATCTCTGTAACCGGGGGTTCAGCTGCTGAAAATATTGCGGCTCTTGCCACCAATATCGCCCGCGGCGCACAAAGTGATGAATCTGCCTACTTTGTAATGACTGATCGCTATGCAAATGGCGATAAAACAAATGACAATGGTGGGCAAAAGCCAGATTCATATGAAAGCGGTTTTGATCCAAGTGATAACGGCGCTTTCCACGGTGGCGACTTTAAGGGGCTAACTAACAGCCTAGATCGCCTAAAAAAGCTTGGTTTTACTTCGATTTGGGTGACCCCGCCTGTAAAGCAGCAGACTATGCAAGGAAACTCCGCGGCTTATCACGGCTACTGGGGCTTGGACTTCACAACGATTGATCCACACCTAGGTACTGAGTATGACTTTAAAGAGTTTGTTGTTAAAGCACATGCCATTGGCTTAAAAGTGATTATCGATATCGTGGTTAATCACACTGCTGACATCATTCAATACTCAGATAACAATGCATACGTGAGCCAAAAAGCCTCACCTTATTTAGATGCAAATGGCAAAGCGTTTGATGTGGGAGCAGTTGCCGGCAAGGATACTTTTCCAAAGTTAGATGCGAATGTTTCTTTTGCTAAGAAGCCTTCAGTTGATGCAGTGAATGCGAATATCAAGAAGCCAGCATTTTTAAATGATATCACTAACTATCACAATCGTGGTGATTCAAATTGGTCAGGCACATCAGTATTCGATGGCGACTTCTATGGCCTTGATGATGTGTTCACCGAAAAGCCAGAAGTAGTTAAAGGCTGGATTGATGTTTGGAGTGCTTGGGTAACCAAGTTTGGTATTGATGGATACCGAATCGATACTGCAAAGCACGTTAATCCAGAATTCTGGCAAGCATTCATTCCAGCGATTTTAAAAGCTGCAAAAGCTGCAGGCAAAACTGATTTCCCTATCTATGGCGAAGTTTATGATTCGAACCCACTTGCAACTGCGCAGTTTGTTCGCAATCAAGCTTTCCCGGGAGTTCTAGATTTCCCATTCCAGAGCAATGTAACTTCATTTATAACTGAAGGTCGTGGAGCAGAAAAATTAGTTGAACTTTTTAACGCAGACGATCTTTATACAACTGCGACTACTTCGGCTTACGGTCTAACCACATTCCTCGGAAACCACGACATGGGCCGAATCGGAATGTTTATCGAAAGTGCAGCGAGTAATGATGCTGACGCGTTAGCTAAATCTAAGCTCGCAAATTCATTGCTATTCCTACTTCGCGGTGGACCTGCTCTTTATTACGGTGATGAGAAGGGAATGACCGGCAGAGGCGGAGATAAAGCAGCGCGCCAAGACATGTTCCCTACGCTGGTTTCCTACTGGCAAGACGAAAAACGTATTGGGTCTGACCCAATCGACACCCGCAGTGCTTTTGATGTGCCGAATCCACTCGAAGATCAGATCACCGCTATGCAAGCAGTGATCAAAGCAAATCCTGCACTTCGTTCTGGCACTCAGCAGATTCGATATGGAAATGGCGTTGTCTTTGCGACAACTCGTTTTCTAAATGGCCAGGAATACGCTGTCGTATTTAACTCTGGCGACACCGCTCAAGAAATTAAATTCAATGTGAGTACCTCAGGATCGAAGTGGGCACCAATTCTTGGGTCTGCACTTTCCACTTCAGCCTCTGGGGCAAATTTGACAGTGAAAGTTGGTCCAACTAATTACGTTGTTCTCAAAGCGGCCAGCAAGTTCACTGCGAAATTAGCTCCAGCCGTAACACTTAATGCACCACGATCTGATTTTGCAATGGATTACTTGCTGGAGTTAAGTTCAACT
>Ga0209597_1001899_pt1 | contig 13462 bp, 15 predicted proteins | sample M_140625_MF_Meta_FD_187316 | JGI IMG/M metagenome (GOLD analysis project Ga0209597, IMG submission 187316) | Freshwater microbial communities from Lake Montjoie, Canada to study carbon cycling - M_140625_MF_MetaG (SPAdes) (version 2) | ecosystem: Environmental > Aquatic > Freshwater > Lake...
AGCTCAAATATTTTTTTTCCAGTCATGTCGACACTGATACTGGCGGCGAATGTTCTTCCATAGCGATACGGGCCATAATTAAAAAACTGGTTGCCGCAGAGAGCTCGCTTAAACCTCTCAGTGACAACAAAATTGCGGCTATCCTAGCCGATAAGGGAATTATGGTTGCACGACGTACCATTGCCAAATACAGGGAAGCAATGGCCATTGCGCCTTCTAACGAGAGGAAACAACTGTGCTGATCTCACCAAATTTATATAGTTACGCCTATTGTGCAACCTACCTGCAATGAACCGGTATTCTATTTTTAAATTTGCAGTCAATTTCTGTGTTAACTCTGATGCAGCGGTCAGCTTACTGTTGCAAATTTATACGGTCCCATAGGGTTGCACTTCACCGGATTAAGTGAGGTTAAAATATGAAGCTCATTATTATCAGTGGCAGCTCCGGTTCTGGCAAAACCACTTGTTTGCATGTGCTGGAAGATCTCGGCTTCTACTGTGTAGACAATATTCCGGCCAGTTTGCTTGCGGTTTTATCAACCCGGTTGAGTGCTGACAACCTGAATCTTGATCAAGTGGCTGTAAGTATTGATGCCCGCAATATATCCGATGACCTTAAACAATTTCCTCAGATTTACAGCACTCTAAAGACCCAAAAGATTGATGGCCAAATTATTTTTCTAGATGCTGATGACAACACCCTACTCAAACGTTTTAGTGAGACTCGACGCAAACATCCCCTGTCAAATGACAAAATTGGATTACTGGAAGCAATCGTTTGTGAAAAAGAATTGCTGGAACCCATCACCATACTTGCAGACCTCACAATAAACACCACTAATATGTCGTTACACCAGTTACGAGACATCATAAAAAACCGTGTAGCTGAACACGATAGCAAAGGACTAGCGCTGCAATTTCAATCTTTCGGCTTTAAACACGGAGTGCCTATGGATGCTGACATGGTGTTTGACGCCAGATGTTTGCCTAATCCATATTGGATACCGGAATTGCGCCCCCACACCGGATTGGATTTGCCCGTGATCACTTTTTTGGAACAGCAAGCCGATGTGCATGAAATGTTTACTGATATCAAAGCTTACCTAGAACGCTGGTTACCAAGAATTCAGGCCAACAATCGCAGTTATATCACGGTGGCCATTGGTTGTACGGGCGGCCAACACAGGTCAGTTTACTTGTGTGAAAAACTCAAGCAGCATTTTAATTCCTCCAGTTATAATGCCCAAGTTAGGCATAAGGAACTTGCATGATTCTCCTCACCACCCACACAGATTCCTTTAATTTTTTATCATGATCAATACCACTATTACAGTACCAAACAAGGCGGGATTACATGCCCGTGCCGCTGCAAAACTGGTGGCAACTGCCTCCGCATTTCGCAGTCGTATTGAATTGAGCAACGGCGATCGAAACGTTGATGGCAAAAGTATCTTATCCTTGATGCTATTGGCTGCCCCACTAGGCAGTGAGTTGATGCTAATGCTGGATGGCGAAGATGAAAACGCTGCGCTCCAAGCAATCCTTACTCTTATCGCTGACCGTTTTGGCGAAGACTAAAAATCTTTTTTACAAGTGTGTTTGCATTCATGTGCCACTCATTTCGGCTGTTATAATATTTAACAGTTTTCTCGCGCTCTTTGGTAATACTCGTGGCCGAAAATTTATTTCAAGATAAAACTCTCCTTACTCAGGATCATCTGAGGGCTCTCACTGATGCCCTGGACAGCGGTGCATTCGTTCAAGTGCGGCGTATGCTCAATCATTTGCCCGCGCCTACCATCGCTCATCTGCTGGAATCTTCGCCCATAAAAACTCGCGAAGTGTTGTGGAAAATGGTGGAGAAAGATAATGAAGGAGAGGTGCTGAACTACCTCAATTTCGATATTCAAACTGACATTCTAAACAAACTCAGTCCAGAAGAAGTCGCCAGCATCACCGAAGGTCTGGATACTGACGACATCGCAGACATTCTGCAGAACCTGCCTGAAAAGGTTATTTATGGCGTTCTACATGCCATGGATGCCCAAGACCGCAACCGGTTGGTAGCTGTATTGTCGTATCCTGAAGACAGTGCAGGTGGCCTTCTCAATACCGATACCATTACTGTTCGGCGCAGCCATACACTTGACGTAGTGCTGCGCTATTTGCGTCGCCACGATGAAATTCCTGAAATGACGGATAACATACTTGTGGTCGACCGCGATGACATCCTGCTGGGTATCCTGCCTTTACGCAAATTGTTGGTGTCGGATCCCGATCAAACTGTTGAAGATGTGATGATTACCGACTTCAAGGCGATTCCGGTCGCTATGGACCAAAAAGAAGTTGCGCATTTGTTCGAGCAAATGGACTGGATTTCAGCTCCAGTTGTGGATGAAGCAGGCAAACTACTGGGCCGCATCACTATCGATGACATCGTGGACGTTATCAGGGAAGAGTCTGACCACTCCATAAAAAGTATGGCAGGACTTGGCGCTGCAGAAGATACTTTTGCACCGGTATTGCGTACCGCCAGACATCGAGCCGTGTGGCTCGGTATCAATCTGATCACAGCTTTTGTCGCCTCGGCAGTTATCAGTCAGTTTTCCGCTACTATCGATAAAGTGGTGGCGCTCGCAGTATTAATGTCCATTGTAGCTAGTATGGGCGGAATTGCCGGCAATCAGACTCAAACTATGATCATTCGCAGTATGGCACTGGGACAAATCGGCAGTACCAATTCCATGTGGTTGATGAAAAGGGAAATTGCAGTGGCGACCATAAACAGCCTTCTTTGGGGTTTTGTAGCTGCAGCGGTTACCGTGTGGTGGTTCAACGACATGACACTCGGTTATATTTTCGCAGCAGCCATGGTCATTAATCTGATGACAGCCGCACTGTCAGGGGTTTTTCTGCCACTAGCATTAAGATCGATAAACATCGATCCAGCACTCGCTGGTGGAGTGATACTGACCACGATTACTGATGTGACGGGCTTTCTTTCCTTTCTGGGACTTGCTTCATTTTTTTACTAGTAGCACCACTCATAACAAAAAAACACTCATAAATCTTCACTCGGGACAGTTTTACCATGCAGGATTTTGACTCCGACATACTGCCGGAAGGCCCCAGTAAAAGTCAGCGCAAACGAGACATGACGGCGTTACAAGGTCTCGGTCTGCAACTTACTGAAGCCAGGGATGCCCTGCTTAAAAAATGTAATTTGCCTGATCGTCTATCTAATGCAATCGCAGAGTACAAAATGCTTCATCAAAATGGCGCAAAACGCCGACAAATACAGTATATCGGCAAGTTAATGCGGGATCTGGATGACAATGAAGTGGACCATATTTTGCGCCTCACCGATCAGAACGCAATGTTGCAGCAACGCCGACATATTGAAATGGATCAGATGTTGATCAATTTTCTTGGAGGCGATGACAGCCCCATCGAGGTGTTACTACAACGCAATCCATTGCTGGATATACAGCAATTACGTCAGTTTATTCGAATGGCCCGCAAGGAACAAAAACAAGAACAGGAAAAGGCGCAGCAAAAAGAGTTACAGAATGTTCATCAAAAAGATCCAAAGCTTGCAGCACAACGAGCTGCAGGTCATTTGTACAACACGTCAGGAAGTCGAAAATTGCTGAATTACCTACGAGAAATTACGCAGATTTAGTTTTTTGGCGTGAAAAAAATTTGTCTGTAAATGCGAAATAATTTACAGAACGGAGTAATCTAAATTTTTAATCATCCGATTCGCTGATGTTGGGTATGCTACTCCCAACTTTGGCAGTTCCAGCAAGTTGTTGATTTACGCGCTCAGCTATACGACCGTAAATCTGGGCAATATGCCCATTGGGCTCGGCAGAAACTGCTGGATTACCCTCATCACATTGTTGCCTGATGCTAGCGTCCAGAGGCAAAGAACCCAACAATTCCACCCCGTAACTATTGGCTATACGGATAGCACCACCTTCGCCAAAAATATGTTCATTGTGACCACATTTGGAGCACACATGAATCCCCATATTTTCTACTACACCCAAAATCGGTACTTGTACTTTACGAAACATTTCAATACCACGTTTTGCATCCAGCAAGGCTACATCCTGCGGCGTGGTGACAATCACCGCACCAGTGACCGGCACCGACTGCGCTAAACTCAATTGAATATCGCCAGTTCCTGGCGGCATATCGATTATCAAATAATCCAATTCGCCCCATTGGGTATCGTTGAGAATTTGATTGAAAGCACCTACTACCATCGGCCCCCTCCACACCATGGCCTGGTTATCATCCACTAGAAAACCCACAGAGTTGCATTTGATGCCGTGCGCCGTTATGGGTTGCATCTGGTTACCATTAACGATCTGGGGACGTTTACCTGCAACGCCCAACATCAAAGGCTGGCTGGGCCCATAAATATCCGCATCAAACAAACCTACTTTATGCCCTTGACGATGCAGAGCCAGCGCAAGATTGACAGCAGTAGTTGATTTGCCAACTCCGCCCTTGCCAGAGGCAACAACAACCACATGAGTGACCTGGCGCAAATTGAGACTGATATTGGGTTGGATCTTGGTCGCACTCATGATTTTTTCCGATTTGGTTTGTGCAAATGTGCTGGTTTCATAAAGTAAAAAGGGGGCGCAGCCCCCTCGTTACACTTGCATTCATTGCAACTGCAAGGATCAGAACAGGTTAAGTAGGATGCCACCATGATTCACAAAGAACGGTGCAAACACCAGGCTGAGGATGGCAGACAATTTGATCAGGATGTTCAAAGAAGGACCTGAAGTATCCTTCATTGGATCTCCTACTGTATCGCCTACCACAGCTGCTTTGTGCGGCTCGGAGCCTTTGCCCCCATGATTGCCTTTTTCAATATATTTTTTGGCATTATCCCAAGCACCACCACTGTTAGATGAAGAGATGGCTAATACTCCACCGGTTACTAAAGAACCCGCCAGTAGACCTGCAACAGCTTGTACACCAAACAGAAAACCAGCAAAAAGTGGAGCACCAATAATCAGCACACCAGGAGCAATCATTTGGCGCAAGGCAGCTTGGGTAGAAATTGCTACACACTGACCATATTCTGGACGACCAGTGCCTTCCATAATGCCTGGGATTTCGCGAAACTGCCGACGTACTTCTTCAATCATGTCGAAAGCTGCAGCACCCACACTTTGCATGGTCATAGCGGAAAACAAAAAGGGCAACACTGCGCCTAGGAACAAGCTGGTATAAACCATCGGATCCAGCAAAGTTATCGCAGCAGTCAAATCGTAGTCAGGGCCAAATTCCGGCAATGCTTGCATCAGGTTTTCGGAATGTGTGATGAACGCACTGAATAAAGCCAGTGAAGTCAGAATTGCAGCGCCAATGGCAAAACCTTTGCCAATAGCTGCAGTGGTGTTTCCAGCTGCGTCCAAAACATCCGTACGGCGTCGCACTTCTTTATCAAGACCCGTCATTTCTGCAATACCACCTGCGTTATCTGCAACAGGACCATAGGCATCGATCATCAATGCAATCACTAAAGTTCCCAACATGCCGAGCGAGGCAATAGCAATGCCGTACATACCGGCTAAATGCCACGATGTGAAAATGCTGATAGCAATAGCGATATAAGGCAATACCGTGCTTTTGTAGCCGAGTGCCAAACCAAAAATGATATTGGTTGCTGCTCCGGTTTCGCAGGATTTGGCGATTGCACGTACTGGTGCGTAGTCAGTCGAAGTGTAATATTCGGTCAATAGCCCTACTGCCAGACCTGCTAACAAACCTGAAAAGAAACACAAATACACACCCATGTTGCTAAAAGTTTCACCATTAATCGCAAAACTTTCAGGGATCATCTGCATAGTCACAAAATACATCACCACTGCCATGATGCCGCTAGAAATCATCAACAAACGTTTTAATGCCGGACCAACTTGTGCTTCAGAGTTAACCGAAACCAGCAGTTTAGTGATCAAACTCACTGGAATACCCACAGCAGTAATCATGATGGGATACAACATGGCATCCAAATCTGCTGAAAATGCCAGCGCACTGATCACCAAAGCTGCACAGGTACTTTCGGCGCAAGAACCAAACAAATCTGCACCCATACCTGCAACATCACCAACGTTATCACCAACGTTATCAGCAATTACAGCCGGATTACGGGGATCATCTTCCGGTATTCCTTTTTCTACCTTACCCACCAAGTCAGCTCCAACGTCTGCAGCTTTGGTGAAGATACCGCCACCCACACGTGCAAACAAAGCGATAGAGGAGCCTCCCAAACCAAAACCAGCGATGACTTCCATCAACACATTATTAGGCACATTGCTCAACATGGCCGCCATGAAAATATAAATCAGAATCATACCCAGCGCAGCCAAACCTACCAAAGCAAACCCCATCACCGCTCCGGAGTTCAACGCCACAGCAAAAGCATCAGCCAGACTGTTACGCGCAGATACTGTAGTGCGCGCATTGCCAGCTGTGGCTACCTTCATACCAATGTAACCGGCGAGGATCGAAATCAAAGCGCCAAATAAAAATGCAATTGCAGTCCACAATCCTTCGCTTACATCCGGGGTATGTTGATCATCAATTAGCAGGGTGATGATTACAGCAAAACCTACCATGAAGTATGCCATGATGCGGTACTCTTGCTTGAGAAAAGCCATGGCACCTTCGGCTATAGCGCCGTGAATTGAACGCAGGCGTTCGCCCTCCTCTTTGTTCAGCCCCATGTCTATTGGAATGCTGATTACTTTTTTCATGTAGAAAAAAGCTGTGCCCAACCCAAAAATGGACAGCAAAATAATTATTAAAATAGAACTCGGCATGCAGCTTTCTCCTACTGATTGATAGAGGTTAATTTGGCTTGTAAAAAAGGTTCGGCACTTTACCACACCCCCAGTAGACAAACCAATCTGGAAAGCCAGAGAAAACAGGTGTTAGTAGCGCTAATCTAAGTTAGAAAAATTCCAGAAAATTCAGGGCCTAGGCGGGTGTTTGGATTTGAATATAGAGAGCAATTTCTTAGTAGCTTTAGTTTGAGATTTAGCTTTATCTTCTGATTGAAAATCTTGCCTTGCATCCCGTAAATCTCCCCGTAAGGCATCGGCACGGGCATCTTTGTGTAGATGTATTTGTTGATCTCGACGGGATTTAATATCTATAACATTAGCCATCTTGATTCCAGGCTTAAGGGGTTGCAGACGTCAGCGCAGCAGCTTGCGCACGCAACTTCACAATCTGTGCCTTGAGTTCTTCAATGCGAGCTTTGGCAAGTGCTTCGACAGTTTCACCTGTTACCGGATTAGTGGATGCATATTTTTCTTGTTCTGCAGCAAGTGTTGCCGAAAGATTTTCAGCAGTTGTGATAGCCTCACTCAACACAGCATTAGCTTTGTCCAAATTGGATGCTTCAGCTTGATTGGTTGTTATTTGTGTTCTTAATTCCGCAATACGCTGTTGTTGACGCGTTACGGCTAGGGCCTGCTCTTCTTGTTGACGTAAGGCTTCCACGGCAGCATCTGCTTTGACCCGCGCGTCTAGCAAAGCCTGTCGGCGTGTAGCTTCAGCTTCTCTGGCTGCGCGAGCCCGGCCGTCTGCTAGGGCTTGTTCCTGCAACTGCGCTGCACGAGCCGCCTCTGCCTGCTGGTTGCTGTCTGAATTTGTATTCGTTGTGCTGGCGCATGATGTCGTCAAAATTAACAAGCCAATAGTCAGCAAATTAAGGGCGGCTTTCATGTAGTGATCCTCTTCGGTGCAACATGCGTAACTGCCCGCATAGTATCGCAACTTTTATGCAATAGCACTGGGAAAAACCAGTAAAATCAGCGGCTCACAGTGTATTGATCAGGGCTCAATCTGACCATAGAGCAGTGGAGCAAGATGCATGATCCGAGTATGATGCGCGCACTTTTGACAGAGGCTTACCTCATGAGCAAAAAACATTTCACTACGACTTCCCTGCATGCAGATCGCAGGGACAACCCCGAGCATGGGGTGCTACACAAGGCAATTAATACTTCCGTGGCCTTTGGTTACGCCGATGCCCGTGAACTTGCTGCAATCTTTCAGGGGAAAAAATCCGGCTACGCCTATGGCCGACAAAGCAATCCCACGGTAGAAGCTCTCGCCCGTAAAGTGACACAGATGGAAGGAGGCCTTGCTTCTGTTGTTTTTGCTACCGGCATGGCTGCAATAAGTTCGAGTTTGCTAGCTTTACTGCGTAGCGGTGATCACATCGTTGCCAGCGCTTATTTGTTTGGCAACACCAACAGCTTGTTTGCAACACTGCAGGGGCTGGGAATCTCCGTGACTTTTGTGGATGCAACTTCTGCCATAAATGTAGCCCAGGCTATCCAAAACAATACTCGGTTAGTTTTTGTAGAAACTATTGCCAACCCTGTAACACAAGTAGCAGATCTGGTGGGCATCGGCCTTTTATGCCGCGCCCAAAACCTTATTTATTTTGTAGACAATACAATAACCTCGCCTTGGCTATTCAAACCGATTGAAGTAGGTGCAACATTGATAGTGAATGCACTCACTAAATATATTGGCGGTCATGGCAATGCATTGGGAGGCAGTATCACTGATAGCGGCCTCTTCGACTGGACTCATTTTGCCAATATCAATGCCAGCTTTAAAAATATCGATCCCGCCTTATGGGGTATTACCCAAATCAGGAAAAAGGGCCTGCGTGATTTTGGAGCAGCGCTGGCACCGGAAGCGGCGCACTTGTTATCAGTGGGGTCCGACACCATGGCCTTACGAATAGATAAGGCTTGCGACAACGCCCTTGCTATTGCCACTTTCTGCAGCTCCCACCCCAAAGTGCGCAAAGTGTTCTACCCTGGACTCTCTACACACCCACAGCATGAGCGAGCTCGCACCCTGTTTAAAAAAAGTGGCGCTTTGATGAGCATAGAACTAGATGACAGCATTGATTGTTTCGATTTTCTGAACAAGCTGGATATAGTAATTTGTTCAAGTAATTTGGGAGACAACCGTAGTCTTGGCATTCCTGTGGCCCACACCATTTATTGGGAAATGGGGGCGGAAAGACGCCAATCTATGGGGGTTGCAGATTCGATGGTGCGATTATCTATAGGCATTGAAGATCAAGCAGATTTACTGGCTGATTTTGCACAGGCATTGGCGTAATCAACTACACTTGTGAATATTAGTCTTTGTCCAATTTCCGCAATAGATGAAGGAGAAGCACGCAGCTTTATCTTGCCGCAAACTCGATTATTCGCTGTAAAAAGTGTTGGCAATATACATGTCTACATCAATCGCTGCCCACACTTAGGCATTCAATTACAATGGCAAGAACATGCCTTTCTCACCAATGAAAAAGATTTCATCAAGTGTAGTAATCATGGAGCTTTGTTCGAAATAGATACTGGGCTCTGCATCTCAGGCCCTTGTCGTGGTGAAAAGCTCTGGGCAATTGAATCGTCGATAGTCGCAGGCATTTTAGAAATAGATGATGCCGAACTGCCCCTGGCTCAGAAACTAGAAAATTAATTGGTTGTAATGCTGGCTAAAGACATTTATAAAATGTGGTGTGCTAGCTTAATTACTCAGCATTATTCCGTTTGATTTCAGCAGTGCATTTACGACCTTTTTTTATGGCAGTGGTAGGCGGAATCTGGTAGCGTGGCGCGCTTTCTGAAAACAGGAATATAGCTGTAATTTTCTGTTGGCTGTGATGATAATTGTTCGAATAAGTTGGTCAAAACTAATAACCCAAAGTCGAAGCAGGTAACTCAGAGATGGCAACCAGCAAAATTACTTTACCCAAGACCACGGCTAAAAATGGCTCGAAAAAATTGGTTAAATCTGTGCAGAAATTGACCGCCAAACTCAAGACAAAATCAGCTGTTAAAGTTGTGGTGAAATCTGCAGCCAGTAACAAAGCCAAGCCAACTCCCAAAAAAGTTGTGGTGAAATCTGTAGCCAGCAACAAAGCAAAGCCAGCTCCCAAAAAAGTTGTTCTGAAATCTTCTCCTAGCAAGGGAACTAAGGTTGTTGCAACTGCTGGCAAAAAAACAAAAACAGCAGCAAAAAAATCCAGCGTAAAAATTCCTGCAAAAAATATACTTAAAACACCACAAAAAGCACTCACAAAAAAAAATGTAGGCCAAAACAAAACAAAAGCACCTGGCAAAATTACGCCCTATAAGAAAGCGACCAAAAATAAAACATCACCACCACAAGGCGCCGGAAAAAAAACAACAGCAATCATCAAAAAATCCTTAATCAAACCTAAATCCCAAGTCACGAAAATCAGCAACAATATGAGTAGCATGAGCAGTATGAGTAGCACCAAAAGCACAGCAGCACCCAAAACCGGAAAATTAGCCCCCCCAAAAGTAAGCAACATTAAAAACGCAAACACAGATAAAACTTCAGGACATAGCCACACAACTAAAAAACCACAGATCAGAAAACCTTCAGCCAATTACGATGCCACCATAAAAGGATTTACCCCTTATGAAATCAAAAAGGGGGAACAATACATGAACGAACTACAGCGCAAACATTTCAGACATATTCTGTTGAACTGGCGCAATGAATTAATGGAAGAAGTAGATCGCACTATGCATCACATGCAGGACGAAGCCTCAAATCCACCTGATCCGGCAGATCGCGCCACTCTTGAAGAAGAGTTCAGCATAGAACTACGTACTCGAGACCGCGAACGCCGCTTGATCAAAAAAATTGACAGTACCATTGAGTTGATCGCTAATGACAACTATGGCTATTGTGAAACATGTGGCGTGGAAATTGGCATTCGCCGTTTGGAAGCGCGTCCCACTGCTAACAAATGTATAGATTGCAAAACCCTGGACGAGATTAAAGAAAAACAGCTTGGCGCTCCTTAATACTCCAATCCCGACCACTTACCGAGGGCGCTTTGCGCCCTCACCAAGCGGCCCGCTGCATGCGGGCTCCATCCTTGCCGCCCTCGCCAGTTATCTGGACGCAAAAGCTCACCACGGCTTGTGGTTTGTGCGCATTGAAGATCTGGATCCGCCCAGAGAAAGTCCCGCAGCTGCAGCCGCCATCCTTCACACCCTTGAAAATTTGGGCTTACACTGGGACGGACCAGTGTTATATCAAAGTCAGCGCCATGCAGCGTATGTAGAAGCCCTGCAAGAATTGATATCACAACATCTAGTTTATGCATGCGTATGTAGCAGGCAAACACTAACAGTCTCCAATTTTAGCTATACAGGTATCTGTCGCAACCTTAATCTTCCCCTCCATACGCCAGCTGCGTTACGGTGCCGAGTAACTGATCAAAAATTTTTATGTAACGATCGCATCCAAGGCCAGTTCATGCAGCGGCTTGAACATGATGTTGGTGATTTTGTCATACGCCGTAAAGATGGTCTGTTTGCATACCAACTGGCTGTTGTGGTCGATGATGCCTTTCAAGGTATTACCGATGTGGTGCGGGGCATTGATTTGCTCGACTCAACCCCACGCCAGATTTATCTGCAGGAACAACTCGGTTTTACACCCCCCCGTTATGCACATGTGCCGATACTAATCAATTCGAAGGGCCAGAAACTAGGCAAGCAGCAATATGCGAAAGCCATAGACAATGTATTTCCGGCTGCAGAGTTAATGGCTGCCCTAACACACCTCCGCCAAGAACCTGACCCGACTCTAGCATCTGCAAACCCTGCAGAAATTTTGGCCTGGGCGATAACACATTGGGATATAGATAAATTAAAAGGAATCATACAGATTCCCGAAAATTAGAAGCCCACCCGCTGTTTTGAGCACACGCAAGACCTAATTTCTCCTGCCAAAGGCTTCCCACCCAACATCATGGCAGACAAACATGATGTGCCATCACTCATGAGCACGCTTAGTGTTGGTGCATTAAACACCCCAACTTGTTACTGTGTGTAACAAGGGAAGTAGCGTATTAGTAACATTTCCCTGTTATGATCAACTGGTATTCGTTTCCTGAAACCCTTAATTTCCAACAAAAATATCCGCTAATATGAGCCACATTCTCATTGTTGAAGATGAAGAAATCACCCGCAGCGCATTGCGTGGTCTGTTGGAGCGTAATGGCTACAAAGTGAGTGAAGCTGTATCGGTGCAAACAGCCCGTACAGAGCACGACTTGGATGCCATGGACGCCATCATTAGTGATCTTAGGTTGCCTGATATGCCTGGAACTGAGCTGATTAAGCTCACGGCGACCCCCGTCTTAGTCATGACCAGTTATGCCAGTTTACGCAGTGTTATCGACTCATTGAAGATTGGTGCCGTCGATTACATTTCCAAACCCCTAGAACCTGAAGAAATTCTCGCTGCCCTCAACCGCGTCTTTGGCGAAAACCTCAAAGCCCGCAACCTGAGTCGACGCCAGCCACGCCCAAATGAAGAACCCGTTAAAGGCATGGTGGGCAGTTGTGCAAAAATGCTTGAATTGTTTCGTCGCATTCGAAAAGTTGCCCAGACCAATTCGCCTGTCCTTATCCAGGGCGAATCCGGGACCGGCAAAGAACTAGTTGCACGCGCACTGCATGAATCCAGCCCGCGCTGCGGATCCAATCTGATATCAGTAAACTGTGCTGCCATTCCCGAAAACCTGATCGAGTCTGAGTTGTTCGGCCACGAAAAAGGCGCCTTCGCCGGTGCTACATCCACCCGCACAGGGTTGGTGGAAGCCGCCAATAATGGCACACTTTTTCTCGATGAAATTGGCGAATTACCGCTTGAAGCACAGGCCCGTCTGCTACGCGTATTACAAGAACATGAAATTCGCAAAGTAGGCTCCGTTTTTTCACAAAAAGTGGATGTTCGTTTGGTTGCAGCCACACATCGTGACCTTAAACAATTTGTTCGCGAAGGTCGCTTTCGAGAGGATCTTTTTTACCGCATTAATGTTGTGCCTTTACTTCTGCCACCATTGCGAGAACGGGGCAATGACATCCTCGAACTTGCCGACCGAATTCTTATCGCTACCTGCAAGCGTATTGGCACCAGCGCGATGTATTTCAGCGCCGATGCCATCCAGGCCATCACCACCTATCATTGGCCCGGCAACATTCGAGAACTAGAAAATGCTATCGAACGGGCTGTCATTCTGACGGAAGTACCAGAAATTTTTATCGAGTTGCTTGGCTTAGAAATAGAACTTGTGAAAATTGACGGACTGGCTAACGTTGGCTACCTAGAAGGAAGTAAAACCCAAGCACCTTCTATTGATATCGAAAACGATCCGCAGGAAGATCTGTCGTTGGAAGATTATTTCCAACGCTTTGTGCTCGAACATCAGGAGCAAATGAACGAAACCGAACTGGCACAAAAACTGGGAATCAGCCGAAAATGCCTGTGGGAACGCCGCCAGCGATTTACTATTCCAAGACGGAAAAAAAGCAGTTAAAGCAACCTGACAAATTTATTAA
>Ga0209597_1001902_pt1 | contig 13454 bp, 27 predicted proteins | sample M_140625_MF_Meta_FD_187316 | JGI IMG/M metagenome (GOLD analysis project Ga0209597, IMG submission 187316) | Freshwater microbial communities from Lake Montjoie, Canada to study carbon cycling - M_140625_MF_MetaG (SPAdes) (version 2) | ecosystem: Environmental > Aquatic > Freshwater > Lake...
GATATTATTTAATAAAAACGGTCAAGCTGCACTAATTTTATTTTTAGCTTTATATATTGCTGGATTACTTGAAAAAATCTAATGGAAAATACTGATTATAAATTCTCAATAGACGATTTACTAGTAAAACGAAAATACAACCCAGACTATACACCAAACAAAGAAAATATTGTATTTACTATTGGCGGCAAGCACGTAGGTAGTTTACAAAATTTCTGTGTGTATTCTGGGTTGCCGTGAGTCAAAAGCTGGAAAATCTACGTACATAGCTGCGCTGATAGCGTCTGCATTTAGTACGTTTGACATTTTTACTATGAAACTACACTTACCAGTAGATCGGCGCAAAATTTGCTATTTTGATACTGAAAGCAGCGACTATGACTTTTACCGTCAAATTGGTAAAATAAAGCATTTTAGCGAATTGCAACAGCTGCCAGATTACTTTAATGCGTTTCAAGTTAGGGAAGACGGTAGCGGCTTAATTAGACGAATGGTAGAACGATATTTAGAACTTAATGCAGACTGCTCTATACTTATTATAGACGGTTTACTGGATCTATTGAATGATGCAAACGATCTGCGCGAAAGTTCATTATTAACAAAATGGTTAAAAAAAATAACCAAAATTCACAATATATTGATAGTTACCGTTTTGCATCAAAGTAAATCAAATTTGACTACTACCGGACATATAGGATCAGCTAGTGACCGGTACGCGCAAAGTACACTTGACATTATTAAAGAAAAGGATAAAAGTACTTATGTATTGACTAGTCGCTTTATGCGATCCGATAGTGACTTTGAACCAGTTACATTAATGAATTTTAACGGTATATTTCAGCAAGTACAAAATGAAACAGCTGCACCAGTACAAGGTAAAAAAGCAAGTGATCTGGATGAAATGGAAAGTAGGCGCTTATGCAACCAGATAGTTACTATACCAATGCTGTATAACAATATTGTAGATGAAATAATAGAAAGAACAGCACAAGGCAAAATTTACGCTAAAAATTTAGCTAAAATATGGATCAATAAAAATTATATTGTAAAGGATCAAAATAACAAATATCAAAGTTTATGATAATACTAAAAGATAATCAAACAATACGAAATGGTAAAATAATTACAATAGGTGATAAAAGTATAAAAAAAGTTTCTGCTAAAGCAAAGAAAAAAACAACAAAATATTTTAAACAAATAAAAAATATATAAAATGAAAACTGCATTACAACAATTAGATCAAATTATTGGTACAAATACTGATAAAATACCAGTAAATTTTATTAAAAGGAAAATTGAATTATTATTAGAAGATGAAAAAAAACAAATTATAGAAGCATATTTAACTGGTGCAGACTATACTTGTGATGAAGAAGTTATTTTAGCAAATGAATACTATAATCAAACATATAAAAAATGATAACTTTTTTAAAACGTATGTATTTAATATTTATACTATTGCCGCTGGCAATTTTATACGCTTGTTTAACTATGGTCTTTGTAGTAATAGAACACATTTATAACATTTCAGTAATAAAATTCAAATGAAATACATTCTAGCTATAATAGTATGGGAAATTTTAAAAATAATATTCTATAAACTTATAAACAGATGAACTTTGAATTATTAGCAATATTCCAGTACTGGTATCAAATTAGGTTTGGTGTAAATAACGGTCAGTAACAAAAAAGCCGCTGCGTTTTTAGGCGCAGCGACTTACTGACTGTAAACCCCCCAAAGGAAGTAACTTTTTTCTAATGCAAATATAAACTTTTATGACAAACAAACAAAGGATCTATTTAATTATTCAGCAAAGACGATTAGTATCTTTGAAAGACTTACAAGATATTACCAAATGGCAAACAATGGACGTTTTGAAAGCAGTAGCGCCGCTGGTGATCCAGCGTAAGGTAAAAGCCATTACAAGTGATCACGTGCGATATTTTGTAATAAAAGACCGTCCTTTATAATGGCAAAGCCTATTTTTACAGCTATTGTATTTATGCTGGATCAGTCCGCACCTAGAAAATACCGAAATATTACTAATGTAATGAATTTTATAAAATTTGCCGATAGTATTAAAGCAGATTATATTAATTTATACGATAAACCTACTAAAATATTCGTACAAAGGATCTATATTAAAAAAGGGACGTAGAAACGTCCCTTATCCTTTACTATGCAAAAAACCCAAACTAGGTTAAAAATAATTGTTTTTCCGCTTTTCTGCGTCCTTCTAGACCTTTATTGACTTTACCGCCAGCATTTACCCAACGATCAAATTGCTGCGCTACAACCTCCTTATTTGTACCATTATTAAGTAGTTTTAATAAAGTACTACCAGCGAAAGCTGCTTCACCTATATTATACGTAAAACTAGCTAAAGCTAATAACTGATTATCAGTTACTGGTACCTTTACCTTACTCATAACAAAATCATATTTATCTTGCGCCTCTAATAAAAGCCAGCGTCTGGCTGTTTCCTTGTCTATTATATCACCTTTTTGTACTGGTCGTTTTTGATCCCAATTATAGCCAGATCCATATCCTACGCTATATTGCATATAATCCCATTTAGGCACAGCTATAAATCCCTCGTATGAAGATATTACATTAAATAGACGATCACTAATAGCACCAAAAGGAGTATTATTTAATGCAGTAGCTATTTTTTTTCTTAACATAAATAAAATTATGGCTGTAATAACTACACCAGTAAGTACTTTTTTGTTACTGGTCATAGTTTTTAATTATCTTTTTTGCTATCTGCTGCTGCGTTACCTAATAAAAATGTAGATAATCCAGCTATTGCTTGCGCTATTACTTGTACTTTACCAGTTCCAGCTGTTGCGAAATAACCGCTTATTGCAGCTAATAATCCAAATATTGTAGTTTTACGATTTTTCATTTTTTTTCTTTTTTGATTCATAAATATTGATAATAGTATAAATTGAACTTATACCAGATAGCAAGCCCAAAAATAAGGACGCATAAGCGTTAATTTGGGTAATACTTAATATGTAAGTACCTACGCTGGCGATAGATCCAGTTATACTATTATCAGTTTGTGTCATACTATGCGATTTCATCTTTTTGTAATTCTTTTACAATTACTTCAAATGCTTGAGCTACTGCGACCGCAGTATCTACATTTTGAAATAGACCGCCTTTTATGGATTGATCTATTACTTGTTTAATTAATTCAAGGGCTTTTTGCTTGTCCATTGTTTATTTATTAAAGGTTAAAAAAAAGTTATACTAATGTTACACCTAATTCAGTAGCCGTCCATTGGTAGATATATTCGTTTCCGTCAGTACTAGTATTATATGCTTCGTAGTCAAATCCATTTAAAGATAAATTACCAGCTTGTAACTGCTGATTAGTTTCGCTTAATAATTGATAATATATAGTAACGCTTGTACTAAAGTTATCACTACCTACGCAATTTAATATAGTTGCCGTTCCTAGATTTAGTGGAAATACCACTGGTTGAATTTGTTTCATATTAATTATTTTTTAAAGCGTCTATTTCAGCTTTTAATTCTTGAATTGCTTTTATATATACGGCTTGTAATTGATCGTAGTTAATACCCATTTTACCAGTTGTAGGCGTTGTAAATACCGCTTCTGGTATTATTGCTTTCATTTCTTGCGCTATATTACCATTTTGTCTGCCTTCGCCGTAGTTTTTATACTCGTCATTATAATTAAACCATACTGGATTCATTTTAAGTATTTCATTTAAACCATAACCAATAGAATTTATATTTTCTTTTACTGATATGTCTGATACTGGCGCAGATAATAATCCGTTAGCGTCAGCTAAAACTGCCCTACTACCAGTACCAGCTAAATTAGATATAGTTGTTGCTCCGTCAATTAGTAATCCACTTGTACTAGCAGTTAATTTAGCATTTTGAACACTTACTGCATTATTCCAAAAAATTAAAAGTGATGTGCCGTCTGTTCTACCTACAATATCCAATGCTCTAGCAGAAGTATTAGCATTAATTGTTAATAAACCAGTAAACTTACTACTGCCATTTACTTGCAATTTATTAATAGTATCGTCAGTAGTAGATCCAATTAATAAATTTCCAGTAGTGGTAAGCCTCATTATATCAGCTATATCATTAGCATTTGTAAAAGTTAAACCTGTAGAACCTAAACTCATAACTATATATGAATCAGTAGCACTACTTGAATATCTGCCTATTTCTAATTTAGCATTATTATCATTTTTCATTGTTATACCGCCAAATACCGATAATTTACCATAAGTTCCTGATGCAGTCCCACCAATACCAACAAGATTACCACTAGTTATTGACATAGCATTTGCGCTAGTTGTAAAATTATAAATATCAAAACTATTAGCACCAGCGTTATAAGTATTTCCAATGCGCCACTTACCTACATTATTATTTGAAAATGCCGTATATGCGTTATTAGTAGTTAAACCATTTAATACTAAAGCGTATGTTTGAGCTGTATGAATATCTAATTGACCGCCTATTGTTGATCCCACAGCTTGATTAATTCCTATTAAGCCGTTAGCGTCCGAAAATAATCTAACATTACCAGCGCCGTCTGCCAAAACGATATTACTAGCTAGTGTAGGAGTACCTTGATAATATCCTAATATAGTATTATTACTACCAGTAGTAATTAATGAACCAGCAAAAGAACCTATTGCAGTATTATTATTTCCAGTTGTATTAGCAGCTAATGAACCACCGCCAATACCTATATTTAATTGACCAGTAGTATTACTTGCCATTGTACCATAACCCATTGCAGAATTACCAAAACCAGTTGTATTAACTATTAATGTAGAACCACCAATAGCTGTATTTTGAGTACCAGTAGTATTTGCATTTAAAGAATTATTACCAATAGCTGTATTATCACTTGCAGTAGTATTACTTTGTAAAGCATTTGTACCTAATGCAACATTATTACCGCCAGTTGTATTTAATCTTAATGAATTGAAACCAAGTGAATTATTATTAGTACCAGTAGTATTAGTTTTTTGACTTTGATAACCAATGGCTGTATTTCCGCTACCAGTACTAACTTGTAATGTTGCATATCCAATAGCTGTATTTTGAGAAGCTAAAGCATTTTGTAATGCGCCACTACCTAATGCTGTATTAAAACTAAAGGTTGTATTTGCTCGTAATGTACTAGCACCAATACTTGTATTTTCAGCACCAGTTGTATTAAATTGTAATGCACCTTCACCAACAGCCGTATTATTACTAGCAGTTGTATTAAGTTGTAATGCAGAACTACCAATAGCTGTATTTGTGCTACCAGTAGTATTATTTGCTAATGATACATAACCTATTGCACTATTATTAGCACCAGTAGTATTAGCAGACATTGATAGACTTCCTAATGCTGTATTATAACTAGCTGTTGTATTTGCAATTAAAGTATTTCCACCTAATCCAATATTATTTGTACCAGTTGTATTAGCAAATAAAGAACTATTACCTATTGCTATATTATTAACACCAGTAGTATTATTTTGCAATGTTGAACTACCAATAGCAGTAACACCACTACCAGTAGTATTTGAATTTAATGCTAAATTACCAATAGCTGTATTACTAGCTATTGCTCCAGCACCTTTACCAATGGTCAATCCTTGTACTGATATGCCTAATGTAGTTGTATTTCCGTTTGTGGTAACTTGTTGTAAAGTTCCAGTAGTACCAGCGCCAGCGTCCGCTATTAGCGTCCACGCTGTACCAGTATCTTCATATATTGCGCCAGTATCAGTACTAATAAATACCCTACCAGCATAACCAAAAGCTGGACGATTAGCGAATATATCACTAAAAAACGCTGGTGTACCCTTTTGATTTATTATACTATTATTAATCGGCATTTTTATACGTTTATGTATCGTTTCCTAATTACTACGCAGTTATTTCCACTACTAGCACCAGTACCAAAGTTTACAAAAAATCTTTGATCACTTACCTCGCCCATAGATCCTAAAATATCGTATGATTGACCTTGCTGCAATGGCACACTTTCAATTAATACAGTATTAGCACCTAAATTTAAAAATGTAATTGCATTAAAAGGTGTACCGCCAACATATTGGCTAGCATCTACTGTATAAAAATCAGTTTCGTATTTTAATACGTTTATATCTACTTTATTCATATTATATAGTATTTGGTATTTTACCTAATGTACGATACCCATTTAAAACAAATTTAGCAGTATAATTAGGATCTGTACTTGTTACGCTAGTTGTTACCGGTGATCCAAATAAAGGATCAAAAGGAGTAGCTGGCGCTTGTATTGGTGGCATTTCTGGTGATTTAGTTACCATATCACTATTTGTTTTTTTTCTTAAAAGAAAATACCAAACAGCATAAGCACCTAAAACCCACAAAATTGTATTATCTTTTTTATTATTCTTTTTCATATTATAAAGTTTGAACGTCTGTAATAAATACTGATCCAGCTTGTCCATTTTGGAAGCTATCCCCAATTACCACACTATACATTTGACTACCTTTTTGACCAGTACACGTCATTCCTAGACCAGCTTGATCGTATGTATATATAACATTCATTAAATCGTCATATACTACTGTACCAACATTTGAATAGACTTGATATGTGCCAGTAGGCGCGTTGCCTTGACCTACTAATACTGATCCTTTTAATGTGCCTTTCTTTTTAAAGGACGAAAAAAGTAGTATTCCACCAATTACTAATCCAATATTTAATAAAATATTCTTTTTCATATTAAAATCTAAATTTAATGCCTTTACGCGCATAGTTATCGTTAATTGTTGCAATAGCGCTTTTACTTAAATTACCTATAATAAATTGTGGTAAATTTTGTAAACCGCCAGTATTAATACCAAAAAAACTCTCTTGTCTTAATCCAAATACTTGTATTAATGTAGCAATATCTGCATCATTCTGCACGCGTGCTACTTGATAGCCAGCGTCCGACTTATTATCTGCAATACCGCTAAATTTTAAATCATTATATATATTATCTGCAATTAATTGCCATTCCCCTTTTGACTTTGTAGGTGATTGCTTTGCCAAAGATTGATTTACGTAGTCGCTAATATTTTGTTGCTGTGATTGTTCTTGCATAAGTTCAGCGCTGCTTTTTACTATTCCAAGTTTAACCAGTAAAGGTTTTAAAACTAGAATATAAGCACCGCCAGCTACTGCTACGTATGTAATTATTCTTTGTGTATCTTTATCTATTGCCATTATCAAAGGTTGAAAAAAGTTATAACATTATTAATAAGGACTGTAATTTAGCGTTAGACATCTGGTCTAATTTCTTTAAGTGATCTACTGTTACCCCTTTGTCCATTAAATTAGATAATAATACTAAAGCCTCGTTTGCGTTAGCTTCATTAATACCAGCTATGCCAGTAGGTTGATTATCTAGTTTAAACATTTTACTTAATCCAGCAATAATCAAACCTTGCACGTGTGGACTATCTATTAATGCTTCAATACCGCTTTTTGGACGTTCTACAATATCGTCTTCGTCTTCATCTTGCTGCATTAAAATAGCTTGATTTTCTAACATTTTTTCTAACATACTTTCTAGACGACTATTAACTGATCCCATAGGCTGCATACCGTACATATTAGAACGTTCAAGTTCCGCTGGACGGAAATTTAAACTAGCGTAAATTGGCGTCTTATCAGTAATAAAACCGCCTTTTTCCTTTTTAGGATGCAATTTTATCGTCAATAGGTCACCTACACCATTTTGTTCAATAGCATACAGATCATTTTCTAATTTATTAGATCCAGCTTCTTTGTCATCATCATTCCACGAGAATAGTAACTGTTTACCACACCAAACGGAGTAGTAAGGACTGATTGAATTACGATCCAACCAGTCCATTAACCCCTTTGTGCCAGTTACCATAGCTTTATTAATTGCCATAGTAGTATATATTAAAAATGATAAAACACCCCAAAGCTATATGCTACACCAGTAGTCGCCAAAGCAGTAGGAAGTGATACATAAGATTTAACCCAAGATACCGTTAAACCATTAACAGAAGGTAATTCAAACTGGTAAGGATCAGCAGCACCGTTTACGATACTATTAAAACTTAACATAGGTATATTATACACTAATTGTAGATCACCTTCATATAATGTTAAAAACGACTTTTTAAGATCCGCAGTAGTAACTGGAGTTGATCCAGTTAAAGGAGTAGCAGTAATAGTGCCAGCTGTATAAATAGCAATATTAGTGATACGTGCGTTTCTTAAATTAGGCAAATCTGGAAAATAAAAACGTGTTAAGGTACTGCCACTAGGTACAGCAATCTCAACCGCTTCAAACCTTTCAATGCGTGTCATATTGTAAAATTAAAAAATTTAAAAATAGCTGGTATTGTCCGACCAGCGGCGGTAGCGTTTATACTTGCGCCAAAGATATTATTTTACTGAAGTACAGTTTTGAGCTAAAATACCGTACCAATTTACTGATACATAAGTATTTGAGTCCAATGCACTAGGCGCAGCTGGCAATACAATATTTGCATTGATATTGCTAGCACCGTTTAATACAATATTTGGTTCACAAACAATAAACGCGTCTGTATCAAAATTAGCACTATCAATAGTGTACTGTGCTGGAGAAGTCGCAGTAGCAGCATTGAAGTTTGTATTTTGTTGAGTACGTTGAATGTCCAAATGTTGTAAAATTGACCATTTAGGTAAAACGTTTTGATTGTTTACTTGAATGTTCAAATAACCATTATACAAATTATATAACTGCGCAGCACCAGTGCTGAACGCTGTTAAATTTGGATATGTATATGATTTTGCAGATCCAGTTGTAGATGATCCAGAAACTAATGTGATTTGTAATCCAGCTACTATAAATAGATCTTGTAAAGATAAACGTTGTTCACGAACTGTTGGAGTTCCGTTTTGGTTATCATTGATCAATACTGGTACGTGATAAGATGCACTTGAAGTTGTTAATAACACCTCACTACGAAGGTAGCTAGGGGTTAATACAGCGTGCGATGCGTCGTATCCTAATTGTTGAATAAGCGTTTTAGCGTTTTCAAACACTAATCTTGCGCCGATTTGACTACTTGCCATTTTTTTATTATTTATTTTATTATTAAAAGTTGAAAAAAGTTAATTAACACGCTTCCATTATAGCGGAGTTTCTAATACCAGCTATGTATGTACCAGCGCTTGCACCTTGATAACCAGCAATATTCTTTACTGGCATATTAGCGTAAACGTTTCCAACACCAGCCAAAACACCAGTAGACTGAACTAATCCTAATCCACCAGCTACGATCATACCAGTACCAATGTTTGCACCAGCTGCGCCTTTCAATAATTTAGGAAAATAAAGACCAACAGCAATAGGCGCTGCATTGGCGATTAATCCTTTTGTCATTGTTGACATTGTACTAGGTAACATTTTAACTGCATAGTTGCTAACAAACTTTGCTGCAACTGCGCCAGCTACTTGAAAAGCAGCGTTGGCTAAAGTACCGCCCATTTCAGACATTCTTGAACGTCTGCGAGTTATACGGCGCTTACTTGTTTTTTTTCTTCTTGCCATTTTTTTTGATTTTTGATTTATTTATTGAGAAAATTTTTATTTATATTTTACCATAGTAACTGATCTGCATAATAGCCAGGAGAACCTTTTACTAATCTGTCTTTTTTGTGTCTAATTTTATATAATCGTTTCCTTTCATCTGCTATTTTTTTACCGTACTGTTTTGTATAATTTGGATAATCTAAATAATTAGGATCACCTACACTTACTATAAATTTTCCATATACATCATATACATCAATTTTTTTATTTTTTTTGTCGCTAGGTAAAACAATTACATTTAATTTTTTAGCTTTTTTTTTAGTATATGTAGTTATTATATACATTTATATTATATAAGTTTTTTTAATTCTTTATAATGCGTCATTAATTCTACTAAATATTTTTTATATTGTTTTGCTTTATTTGTAAATAAATATTTTTGATTAGGAGATAATTTTGCAAATGATTGATATTTTAAAATAGCTTGTTTTGTATTTGCAATTTTTTCTCTTACATTATATAAATCTTTAAACATTTTATCTTCTATATTAGTGCCAGATATTTTTTTTGCTTGTTCATCAAAATACTTTTTACCAGCTTTTACAATTTTTTCTTTTGCTGTATATGGAAATAATGTTTTAGGTGTATTTTTTAAAACCTTTGTTATTCCTTTTTCTTGTTCTAACCTAACTTTTGAATATCCAATTTTTTTCTTTGCTACTTTCTTTACTACCTTACGTACTACTTTTTTTGCTACTTTCTTTTTAGGCGCTGCTTTTTTCTTTACTACACCTACTTTTTTACCGTATATATGTGCAAATGCTTCTTTTAAAGTAACACCAGTTTTTTGTCTGTATGCAATAGCTTGCTTAAATTTTAATTTAGCTGTTTTTTGTGCTGCTGTCATTTATTTCTTTTTTAATATTAAAAATAGTGCTAATGCTATACCACCGTATAAAATCCAATTTGAAGTACTAATTTTTTTTACAGCTTGTACCGCTTGATCCACTGGTTGCTGATCTGTATTTTGTTGTACTAACATATTAGCCTCATTTACATAACCGCCTCTTTGTAATTTATTGGCAATATCTTGTACTGTTATTGTTTTATTGTAAAATGAATTATACCCTAAAACGTTATCTGTACCGTAGTTATTTATATATTGTAAAATATTTAACGCTTCATTTTGTATGCTATCACCGTCATTTATGATCCAATGAACTACGCTAGTACCAATAGGCTGCCTATTTTTACTATCTAAAGCATTCCAGCCTTTCCAGTCATTTGGATTAGGTTGCCCTTTTTTACCAATTAAAGATATTATAAAAGGTATAGCAGCAACAGCTATATCAATAATAGCTGTAATAGGTAATGCTGCGCCACCAGTAACCAATGTAGCTTCACCAAAACCAATTTTGCCATTATCTCTATATCCTATATAATCTGTCATTTTATTTTTTCTTTAAAAGTAAGTATGCAGCTAATCCCACACCAGCGACTAATAAAATAGTATTTGTATCAATACCCATTGATTTACTTTGTGGTATATTTTGATTACCGGTTGATATAAAACCTTGATTTGGTTGCATATATTGACCACCGGATCCGCCACCAGTAGGAAAAGCACTAATAATGCTAGGCGCAGCTTTTAAAATTGTATCTAACCAACCAGTACTTTTTACAGTTGATGATGCAGACGCTTGTAATGCTGGATCATAACCCAATAATGGATTATATTCCCCAATTCCAGATAATGCTATTAATGCCATTTTGTTTATTTTTTTATCTTTATAATAATACGGTTGCTTTTTTAGATCGTATTCATCAAGTACTGGATCTAACCAGTATTCTTTTCCATTTTCTTTGATCACTACAAAAACGTGCTGCGGTGTCTTATTAAATGGATCATAACTTGCAAACCTAAAATCTAATCCAAAATCTAATTTATCATTTCTACGATACGCATCTAACAAACCCGCCGCTGCTAGACTGTAATTTTTACAGTCAATCCCCACCTTGTTATTCATTATACTAGCTGGTGATCGTAAAACTTGTAAATCTTCACTTTCAATATTATATTTAAAATTTTCTTTTAAATAGCACCAAATATTGTATGCTGTATCGTCCACATTATCACCAACAAAATATTTATAGATCTTATCGTATTCGCTTCTATACTTATCGTGCATTGAAACTATACCGTCTATAATATCCCCAGTATCTTGATTTAATACTAATGTTTTTTCAGTTCCTAAAAATGGACTTAACTTTTTTGCTAAAATTTCTTTACTTAACATATTATATTGAGTAACTAAATTGTAACGGTAAAGTAATATAATCCACTTGTATAACACCGTCAAAATCCAATTTTATTCCACCAGTACTAAATTTATTAATAACATCACTTAAACCAGCATAAGATAATGTTATAGGTATTTTTAATAATGAAGATCCAGTATTTAATACACTAGGAGTAATACCCATAACAAAACCCACGTTTGCGCCATTTAAAAACAAATTACCACGAATATTTTGTACTTCTGCTGTTACGTCCGTTGGATTATTGACTTGTACTATTATCTGGATCGTAGGATTTAAAAAAGATAATGTAGAAAAATCAATAGATTTAAAAAATACGCTGAATGTTTGCGATAAAACAAATTTTTTATACAAAATAAAACCAACTATTGCAGCTGGTATCAGCCATAAATTTTTGTTCATAGAAACTGAATGTACCCAAAAATAGCCAAAAATTGCATAAAAACAAACTATTTCTGCCTATTTTCTAAATTTAACAAAATTGTGCAAAAAAAGTTGGGGGAAATGTGCAATGTATATGAAATATAAATTATTTTTGCTTTTTGCTTGAAGCAAAAACAAAAATAATTCACATAACCCCCAAACTAACACCTATTAATTAACTTTTTTCAACCTTTAAAATAATATATATAAAAATATATTTGGTGGTATGGACAATAAAATTTTATTTTATGTCGTTATTGTTTTTAACTGACTTTAAAAACCCACAAAATGAAAACTGCAAACCTATCCAGCGTTACCGCTGTGCTACTTGAAATTAAGCGCATACAGTCGCTTAAAAACACACTGGAAACTATCTACGGTTTCCAAAATTTCCGAAACGTAAAAATTTTATTTAGCTGCACTAACAAAATTGGTGCTGAACAAATGATCTGGCTAACAAATGATATGTTGCCTTTTCATTTGCCTAATGAAATAGCTATTATTTTAGAAGATGCAATAGAAGATTACGAAAAGGATCTGCAATCTTTAAATTTTCACCTTAAAAATTTATAGATATGAGAAAAATATTTTATTGCAATTATATTATAATCGTAGATGAAAAAAACGAAATTTATATAGTTGCCCTTGATATGTCATATCACGCTACATTGATTAGCGCCAAATGTCATATTGATTATCTTACCAAGTAACTTTTTTAAACCTTTAAATTATAACTATGCAAACTAATGCAATTTCACCAGCCTATCCTATTGCGCCAATGCAAGACAATTTTGGACGTATGGTAGTACCTATTGCTGGATTATCTAAACTAGAGCATTTTGCCCTAGAAATTTTTAAAGCTAGATTATCAAATAATTTAGTAGATCACGATATTGAACTTATGAATATTAGCATAAGTAATGCTATACTGCTTTTAAACAAAATTGAAGATAAACACAAAAATATATCAAATGAAAAAGATTCTGTACTGGATATTATTTAATAAAAACGGTCAAGCTGCACTAATTTTATTTTTAGCTTTATATATTGCTGGATTACTTGAAAAAATCTAATGGAAAATACTGATTATAAATTCTCAATAGACGATTTACTAGTAA
>Ga0209597_1001908_pt1 | contig 13433 bp, 18 predicted proteins | sample M_140625_MF_Meta_FD_187316 | JGI IMG/M metagenome (GOLD analysis project Ga0209597, IMG submission 187316) | Freshwater microbial communities from Lake Montjoie, Canada to study carbon cycling - M_140625_MF_MetaG (SPAdes) (version 2) | ecosystem: Environmental > Aquatic > Freshwater > Lake...
GATCGGGATGTCATCAACAACCGGAGTAAATATGAAACTCACCGAGTACCAACGCAACCAGCTAAAGGCTGCCGCTTGCTTTGGAGGCGACCAGATCGACAAGGTCGCCGCCAGCTTGCAGCGCGAGAATCCAGGCGCCTTTTGGCGCGAGTCTGAACTGGACCAGCGCGACTTCTATCACCAGCCAATGGCCGCGCACCGATCCTATGTCGAGCGTTTTCTGCCTCGCCGTAAGAGCGAGTACAGCCAGGAGCAGATCCAGGTGATGGCGCAGAACCACTACCTTACCATCACCCACCAAATTGGAGTCGGAGCATGAAATCCTTAATTCTTGACGCGGCACTCTCTGTCGCAATCCTCGCTGGCATGTCCTATGTCCTAACTCAGTGGTGGTTCGCATGACCTCAATGACCAAGGAAGAGTTCAAGAACCGCTGGGAAGGTGACATACAAGCTGGAGGCATCAACTTTAACGACATAGCTGAATGCGCCGTGGCGTGGGGTTTGTTCTCACGGCCAAAGACATGCCGCGTTGATGTTGTTCGCTACCAAGTGTTGAAAGCAGCAGGGACTGTGGACGCTGAAGAATTTACACCTGATGAGGAATAAAAAATGATGAACCCTCTAAAGATTGAGATCAAGCGCACAGTGTTTGCGCACCTTCCTGCCGTCGGTGACTTCGGTATCCTGTCACGCGGTGATCTTGCCACCGTCCTGCATACGGCCTGCACCGAGGCTGCATTGGCAGGCTGGGCGCGCGGTGCTGATTCTGTGCAACGCCGCGTGGAAGAGGAACTGACCACGTTACGCCAGGAACTGAAAGCCACCCAGGTGGAACTGGCGTATGCCAAGGCTAACTAGTCTGATTGTGCTGGCGCTCTGCGCCATGCTGTTCATATTTGATTCACCGGAGTACGCATCATGGATACAGACGATGAGATCGAGTCATGGGCAAGCATCGCCCTGGGCCTAATTGCCAGCGTGTTTTTCTTTATTGGTTTGGCGTCAGTGATAGTCGCGGCCTGCATGGCCTGGGGCTACTACACATATGAGCCTATCTGCGGCAGCATCGCCGCGCTATTCACTCAGGAGTGCAAGTAATGACCAGTTTGGAATACAAAAAGGGTGTATTGGATGCTCGTGTAGATTGCATCAAGTTGGTGATGAAAGGCACTAAAAAACTTGTGCAGACCGCCACCCTCAAAGCCCTACAGCGTGACCGCCTACGCATTGCCAAGCTGATTGCAGGGAAAAACCAATACCTGCGCCGACTGGTTGAGTCCTACGCAACGCCAAGCGAGGGGAACGAGGCATGACCGGATTTAATTCAAAGCGTGAGGCGGCGGCTGATAAGTTGCAGGAGACTGTGGAGTTTGATACGTTTTTAGAGTCGCAGGATTTTTACGAACTAATGCAAACATATCGGCATTGTCTAATTGACGCATTTGCGCCGTTTGAAGCCGTTAAATCCGCTTTACGCGCTGCCCACATAAAAGCAATATTTGCACAACCAGCGCAAGAGCCTGTGGCGTGGGGTTTTAGGAGTGCTGACGGTGCAATTTACGATTGCATTTCGCCCGAAGCCCATAATGATTATGAAGGTTCATACAACGTGCCCCTCTACACCACCCCACCCCTGCCAGCACAGCCAGCGCAGGAGCCTGAGATGCTGACCATCGCATACCAATCTGGCTTTTACGACGGCAAGAAATCAGCACTGGCTGGACGGGAGTGGAACTTCTGCGAACGCTGCGGCAAGCGCACAAAAGACCTGACCGTTATCCATACCTGCACACCACCACAGGAGAAAAACTTATGAGCAAACGTGATTTAGCATTGGATAGCCTGACGCGCATCTGCGAAATACAGCAGCGCCTAATTAACCAACTGATTGCTATGGAGCAGAACTCTTATGCCCGTGGCTATGAAGATGGAATGGCGGCGCAGGCCGAGGTGGACATAGCCCTAAACGAAATTGCGTATGGCGAGTCAAAATGATTTGCGACACCTGTAAAGCATGGACCCGCACGCTTGAGACGCGGCACAAGTACGACAACCAAACCTATCGCCGGTATGAGTGCGCTAACGGCCACCGATTCTCGACGATGGAAAGAGTGAAACTCAAAGAGGTGAAAAATGCAGATAACAGCGATATTTCAAGACGAACAGGAGGCGATCAAAGCGATCCACTCGGGCTACGCCTGGCAGACCCTGCAAGAGATTAATGAAGTGCTGCGCTCAAATAGAAAACACGGCCTACCTTTTGAACAGGCCGTGTCTCAGATACAGGCATCTGTGAACGATGCCTTGGCGCTGATTCCGGATTAAGCGGCCTCTGCTTCTTCTTCCTCGTCGTCGTCGTATTCTTCTTCGTCGTCGCACCAATCTGCTTCGTCGTCTTCGACCAGGAGCCACTCGCCGGTCTCTTCGTTCAGCCAGTACCAAGCGTCGTACTCAGCGTCAAACCAGCAGTAGCAATCTGCCTCGTCATCGTACTCATACTCTTCGCCATCTTGAAAGCAGTCAACCAATGATTCGTGATCGCTGTCGATTTCCACCTCAGTGGAATTGTTGATGATTACCGTGAATGAAAACATGAAAAACTCCTTAGACGTTAATGATCTGACCTCGAAACTCTACCTGATCGTCAGCCCACTTATGGACCAACTCAGGCCACAAAATCCTACCACCTTTGAATGTCAGGACAGCAAATCCGGACCGGTGGTTCAGCGGGTTACCCTCGCCATAATCAAACTGTGGACCGTAGGGTTCAGCAAGCGTTCCTGTATCTACGCCATACCGATTCCCCTTGTAATCTGCAAATGGCGTCACCTTCAGCGAGTGCAGATGGCCGGTGACAATAGATATCCCAGCATTGACCGTGTTGTTGTGAGCAGCGTGGATTCCAGATCGATATCGGTGCTTGATGATGCAGTCCGGTGTAGGCCAGACAGACCAGGCAAACTCCCAGGCTGGGAGGTGATCCTGCAACTTAAACCCATGCACCTCACGGTACTGAGGAGCCTGGGACGCCAGCTTGTTGGCAAAGCGCGTGTCGTGGTTGCCCCAAGTAAACAGCAGCTTTACATTGTGCCTGGCTGCCTTGGCCGTCTCCTCAATCTCGCCAAGATGGGCCTGCACCGCCTTGAGTTCTTCTATTACGCTAGGAGTCTTGGACCATCCCAGCGGGTCGTGCCTGCTGATAGTAGCCCCGTCGAATGCATCTCCATTAGAGATGACTGCGTGCGGCTTGAGTTCTTTGATTGCCCAAAGCAGGCCACGGTATGCGGTGGTGTACTCGCCAGGCCAGAAATGCGCGTCACTGAAAACGATTATGGTCTGGTCGAGGATGCCGAGATCCACTCGGTTCAGCGACGTCTGGATGGGCTGCATATGCGCATACGCCTTGGCTCGTTCACTGCCACTGACAAGGGGCTGGTTTGAATCTTTCTCTATCCTGCGCCGACGGTTATGTACAGAACGCTCAGAAATATCCAGATGCTTTGCTACTTCAGAGGCAGAGCCGCTGCGGTTCCAGACATTGATAAACTCTTCACGGGAAACTTTAGGTTGCATGGTGACTCCACAAAGTTGCGTGGAATCTAGCATTTATTGATGTAACAAACATGAAGCCCACTCGACTGAAACAAATTGAGCAGGCGCTGAAGAAGCGCCCTATGACGCGCAAGGAGTTGGCGGCTGCCGTGTTCCTATCTGAGCGTGCTGTTGAGTACAACATGAAGAAGATGCATGAGCGCGGCCAGATCCACATCGCAGGCTGGTCGCGCACCAAGGGGACGATTGGACGTGTCTACGCCTGGGGGATAGGGACTGACGCTCCCAGGCCACTGGCCTACTCAGGGTATGAGCGCGTGCAGAGAGTGCGTGAGCGTGAGTCCCAGGAAGATAAGGACTTTCGTCTGGCGCGTGAGCGTTCCTACAGACGCAAGATCAAGGTGCATCCGCTGATGGCGGCTTTTTATGGAGTGAGTAAATGAAGATCATTGATGCGAAAACAATGGACCAAGTCGACTCTGGCCAAATTGTTCAATTACTTGCCAAAGAATATGAAGAATTGTGGACTGCGAAATATGGTGGTCCACCAGAGGGAATGCACCCAATCCCCAGCAACGTTGGGGAATATGACGTGCAATTTTTTATCGTTTTTTCCTAACGTCTGGAATAGGCTGGTCCTTCTTCCACCACGGCAGCATTCTTTCTTTACCAGCAAAGACATCAGCGACATATCTCTGTTGTTCCTTCCTGGTCAATTCTTTGCCCAATTGTTGAGCGGAATATGCGGCTTGCTTTTCGTAGTTGTCGAGCCAGTCCCCGCCGCCAGTTTTAAGGCCGGTCAGTTCCCCAAGACCAAACCAGCGTCCTTCTTGCGCAATGGCTGGATCTAGGTTCATTGGTGCAGCAATTTTTTGCTGAAGTAACGATTCCAATGCGCCGTATTCGGTATCTTTAGCGCCGCCTTGTCCCCAGAAGTATGGGCCATACGGCGTTGCGTATGTTGTCCCAGCAGCTTCATGCGTGTCAAACACGTAGGGTCTGAAATTGCCTGTCTTGTTTTGATAAAAAGATGAAATCTTCTGAGCCTGCTTTTCACCGCTTGGGAACCCCTGCTCCAAGAATTTTGCGAATGGTGCGTAGTGCCCTTCCATCATGGAAAGGCCGCCCTTATTCAAAGCCTTGAATTCATCATGGGCCTTCAACACATTTTCCCTGGTAATTGGAATGCCAGATTGCTCCATTCGCATAATCAACGATCCGATTGCGTTCTCAAGTGCAACGCTATTTTGAGCAGATGCAAAGCTGGTCGCAGCCAGTCCTTTATTGAACACGTCAGGCGCGTAGTTAGCCTCATCAAGAGCAGAACGCATTGGTTGATATGACTTGTAGAACCCGCCTCCAGTTGCACCTAGTCCTCGTTCCACTGAGCGTTTAATGATGTCCAAATTTTTTGGATCACTCAAGCTATTGATGTAAGATAAATCAGCCCTAGCTGGAACATACCTATTGATGTCTGCTTGGGTAACGCCTGGTATGCCTCCAATATTCCCAGACTGGCTCATCACTGATCTATCAAGTAGCCCATAACTTGGCGGGACATATTTTTCAATTGGCTGATTTAATACCGCATTAGCCAACTCATACCGTTGTTTAACTTCATTCGGGGCTAATTTTGTAGCCTCTTGAAGTGATCCGGCTTCACCTTTTCTGACCGCTTCTTTGCCTGCTTCAAGAATTCTTGTGTAGTCTCTTGCAGTTGCATTTGCAATATCACCACCAGTTTGAATGGCTTTATTGGTTGCGGCCATTCTCTTTGGGAATGTCTTGATTAGGCTTGGGTCAATGATGCCTGGCATCATCCCCATGCCCTGCATATATTCCTCTGCAAGCAGACCAGCCTTCGGCGCAACAAACCGGCCTGTAGCGGCTACACCCTCACCGGCCATGCGTGCTGCTGGTGCAACCATAGGCGCAACCGTTAGAGCAGCGCCTACAGTCTCAGGCAGAGGCCGGTACGTCATGCCAGAGCCAGTGCCAAGCCTGTTCCCGTAGGACAAGGCTTCGGCAGTCTTTTGCACATCACCGACGCCCAGCAAGTCCATCAGGCGGTTGCGGTTTGCGGCCATGAAGTCCAGACCAGGTACACCCATACGCGGCATCTCCGGCAGCTTGTACGCTTGGCCTAGCAAGTCAGCAACTCCACCAAAGAATGGATTGCGTGGTGTGGCTTGGATGGTGTCCTCGTTATCCAGCAAGCCACCGCGCTTGCGCAGACCGCCTGGGTATGCTGTTGCCATCGTCTAGTCTCCAAGTAGTCCAGTAGCATACGGCTGCACATTGCTACCGATAGCGCCACCAGTGAATCCACCTAAACCAGCAGCGCGTGCTCGATCTCGACCCTGACGCTGCAACTCCATCATAAGATCGTTGAGTCGTTGCTGGTCACGCGATAGAAGAATTTGACCCATCTGATTGCGTACCGGCTCTGGCGTGATGACTCTGCTTGCCAGGTTAGCTGCTGATGTAATCATTCCTGGCACATTGCCACTCATGACAGATTGACCGGCAGCCATAGCAGGAGCGATATCCAAGTCAGACATACCAGCCAGGCGTGCTGCTGTTTGCGATCCACGGCCAGCAGACTCAAGACCTTTCAGTCGTGCCTCTTGCGCTACAGCAGACGCGAACTTGCGGTAGTCGTTTTCAAACACTGCCTTCAGACGCTCCTGGGTAGCTGGCTCCTTCCACATCTTCAGCAAAGATGTTTGGCCTGACTCTGTTCCTGTCTTTTGGCGCAGGGACTGCAATGCACCGATGCGGAATGCATCAATCTCTGATCCAGACAACGTACTTAGTTCCTGCTTAAAGTTGACAATGTCTCCAGTCATGGCCTTTCGGCCCAGTTCGGCGGCATCCATCATCTGCGACGGTCCTGCCCACTTATCCAGCGCCTGCCTGTAGGCCGACTGACCACCTAGTTTTGGCGACTTGTCAACTAGAAAACTGGTCAGATTGACTCGTATATCGTCAATGGCTTTTGCCTGGTTTCCGCTGCCTGATTGCTTAGCTGATTGTGCTGCGTCGTACAGCGACTGCTTGACAGAGTCCAACACCGTCATAGGTACTACATCACCTTTTTTAAGGTTCCCCAAGTTGATCTCTTGACCTGTCTGTCTGCGGAACAATGTCTCCGCGCCACCCTGCAAATCTTTAGACTTTTGCAGCAGCGTGAGCAGATTGTCATCAACTGTCACGCTGGCGTTTTTAATGGCATCGTAGAAAGGTTGCGCCTGGTCCCTACGCATGGTATTGAATGCATCTAGGCTTTGCTGGAATTGAGCGCCTTGCGCACCTAAAGCCTCGTCAGCAGCAGATACCAAGCGCCCTGCGCGGCCTGCCTGGCGCTCACGAATGGCACGCTCCAGCGCCTGCTTAGTCTCACCAGGCAGGGTTGCCAGCGTATCCAGTAAGCCGCGCACGTTAGCGCCTCCAACGTCAGCGATACGCGCCTCTGGCCCTAGCTTACCCATCCTTGCCTGCGACATGGAGAGTGCGCTTTGCAGTAGGTCTGGTGGCGTGTCGCGCAGCAGTGCCTCTGCCACCTTCTGCTGGGCGTAGCGTGATGCTGCCGTGTCAAACATACGGGCCATGCCTTGCCGTCCAACGGCTCCCAATATGCCCATCACAGGCTGGGTAATAGGACCAAGTACACCGCCAATGGCTGCGCTTGTGAACGCGTCTTGGCCAATTTGCCCGATATCCTCACCAGTTGAAGATCCAATGCCTCCGACTGTTCCATAACCAATGCCAGAAGCACCGGCCTGCGCCATGCGCTGACCCATCCCCATAGTCTGACCAGCGGCTGGTGATCCAGCCAAGTAGCGTCCTGCGCTCTGCATACCGGCTGCAACCCTTGGCGCTACCGCCTCTACAGCAGACACTACAGGCGCTGTTGCCGCACCAATTGCCCTGCTTGTAAGATTGGTCATCGCTAGTGGGAGAGATGCAACGCCCTGCAAACCGGCAGACGTGAATGGTCTTTTTTTCATAAATGACTCAGTCGCACCGCGCACTACGTCACGCTGTTGCTGGTATGCCTGGCCTAGCGGAATATTCTGCTGATATGCAAGCAAAGGTGCAGCAACTGCACCAGCTAACTCGTCAAAGTAGCCTAGAGTCGGTCCTTGCAGCGCAGTCAGCACTGCCTTTTCTGTAGTGGACTTCTGAGCGCCCTGCTCAAACGATGGCGACCTACGCTCTAAGATTGACTTGACAATCTCAGGCGCAGCGTAATTGCTTTCAAGTGCAGTCGTTACTTGCGGACCGATATTCGGTATGGTCTGCAAGAACTGAGCAATCTCCGCATCAGTGTAGTTAGCCTTCTTGGCCTCCAAGATTTGAGCGTTTAAGTCTTTCCACTCTTCCCATCCTGATTTTTCTCCAGCCATTATTTCGCTCCTTTTGGCTTGATGATGTCACTTAATGATTTTCTGCCATCAGCACCGGCTGCTGGTGCTGGTGGAGCGAATGTAAACACTGGAGCAGTTTCTCCGAGTGCCGTAGTGGCATCGATCTCGTACTTATTGCCAAATGCAGCATACTCGCCACGCTTGTCGTTGTACGCTTTAGCAGATGCGTTGTACAACTCATTCGCAAGCGCACCAAATTCAGCACGTTGAGTAGGCGTAAGCAGAGTGCCTTTCTTCCACATATCAACGTAGTTAGTCAGACGGTCCATCTTCCCGCTTGCTGCCATAGCGATACCCAACTCAGACTCACGCACTACTGATCCAGGATCAAGCAGTTTCATAATCTTGGTTGCAGCCGCTACATCACCAATTGGATTCTCTTTCTTGAGTGATTCTTGAACTTGCGAGAATGCACTCTTCATGCTCTGGAATTCTTTGTATACAGGCTCGTTAGTAAATTCCTTTTTCAAGTCAAATTCGTTCTTGAATCCTTTTTCACCAGTGTTGATGGATACGCTAGTTGCTCCAGACTTACGATAATCTTGAACTTTGGCAATTCCAGGAGCACCAGTTCCAGCCAATGGCTTACCAGTTAAAAACTCAACATCAGTGATTGACGTAGATGGTGCATTGAATTGCGATACGCCTTCAAGTATTTTGCTTGTCCCGTCGTTGAAGTACTGAACCATCTTAGGCAGTCCACCACGCATTTCCATTCGCGGCTGCCCTTCTGGCTTGGCTACTTCAGCAAGTCCTGATACAGGCTTAAATGTCCCGTCGTTGAAGTACTGAACCATTTGCACCTTGCCGTCAACCAGTTTCTGCTCTGGCTTACCTTCTGGCTTTGCCGCTGGAGCCGGACCCTTGTATGGGATAGGTTCACCCGACTTTAGGCGTATGTAATAGTTGCCGTCTACGGCTCTATATGGTTCACCTTGAGTTTCCTGTTGTGGTCTAGCTTTCTCTGCCAAAGTAGCGTAGGCCGTAGCCTTTGCAGTGTCGCCAACTTGAGCCGCAATGTTTGATGCGTTCATATATCTGTTGTACAGCAGATCTGCCTGGCTCATAGGTACAGCAGCACTAGGAGTACCAATCATGGCAGCGCGTGCCACTGTAGGGCCAACTGGTAAGCCTGGTGCATTGATAGCTTGATCTGGAGTAATCGCAGCACCAGGCATAACCGCACCGCCATCTCCAATCAATGCGCCACTGATGCGTGCTTGGATATCTTTTAGACGCTTGTACTCGTCCATCTTCTGTTTCATCGCCATGCTCTGTAGCAGATTCTGCTGCGCTGCCGTGTAGCCCTTCTGACCAGCACCATACGCCTCACCAAGTGCCTGGCCGAGTCCTACAGGTGTCCGACTCGGGCCGGATGACGCAAGCAGTTGCATGGCCGCTGCCATTACGCCCTGGTTCTGTAGCTGCGCTCTTTGCTCCGGCGTCATGTACTCGTCCAGCGCGGATGCACCACCAAACATATCACCCAGCAGGCCAAGTGTGCGGCGTGATGCTACTCCAGCTTCTTGTGCTGGCTCTGCTCCATAGTTCGGGTTGTCTTGCGGCATGATGTCTTCAACGACAACATTCCGCGCAGTCGGCATCATTGACCCGCCAGGCATAAAACCTAGCTCATTTGGATTCTTGAATCTTGCGCCAGCGACAGCAATATCCTCGTACGATGGCTCCCCATAAATTCTCTGAGGGTTCTCATACATATTGGATGGATAAGCCCGACCAGAAAACAATGCGTTTTTTAGGCTGGTGATTCCAGTAGGTGAATAGTCATAACCCAAATCTGCGAGTCTTCGTTGATAAGCGCCATACAGTGTTGCCATCTTGTTCTCCTTATCCAAAGTATCCAAGCAGGCCACCGATGGCAGCGCCGTAAGGACTACCACCAGTTAACTGGTAACCGGCAGCAGCACCACCAAGTCCACCAGCAGTCTGGTTCCGGAAATACGGTTGCACCTGAGTCATGCCGAGATTCGGTAGTTGGGTGCTGAGTCCACCAGATGCGATCTGTAGCTTCTCCAGGCCGATGTTGCGCAGTGCATCCATCTGAGCCTGCTCCAACTGCTGACGCGCACTGCCCAGGCCCATCACAGTCTGTCCTCCAGAGATATTCGCTCCTTTGGCGAACTTTGCCAACTCAGCAGATTGGCCGTAGCCGCCAAAACGTAACTGAGCAGCGGTGTCAGCAGCCTGCTTCATGGCCGCTGCATTTGAGAGTGACTCTGTCACGGCCTGGCGCGATCCACCAAATGCCTTGGCGGCAGTTGCCGCCTGTCGATCCTTGAGTCGCTGTACATCCAATGCGCTGCCTACGTCAGCCAAACTGCGTTGCACCACCTCATTCTCGTAGGGGTTCATAAAATTCTTGATGGACTCGCCAGTAAACGGTGTCAACGCTTCGTTTGTGACCATCTCCTCACCAGCCGTATACAGAGGGTTGAAACCCGCAAATTGCCGTACCGGCAACGCGCCTGCTACGCCTTGAGCCTGGCCGATGTTGCGGAGATAAGCCGCCTTCAGATCAGGATCAATTGCTGTGGTTGTGGTTGTGCTGCCAGATGCGCCGCCTTTAGACATATCGTTCTCCTTACATTTCGAGCAAGCCAAGCAGCTTGCCCTTTGAAATCTTGCCAGAGTTAATGGCATCCATCAACTCGATACCGTATTTTTTTACTGCCTTGTCGTTGATGACGTACTCGCCCATCTTGAGAGCGCCGTAGCCGTCATCTGGTCCCATTGGATTCGGGCCTTGCAAGTGCTGCATGGAAACGTGACCGCCTTTGGCGTAGCCTCCATCTCCACCGGCATCACGGCTACCCCATCCAGCGTTATCGCCAGAGTTGTCACCGGAGTATCCTCTCTCACCTCCAGCATCGCGGTTGCCACTACCATAATTGCTTGCCGCCTCTCTGCTTGCTTGTGCTTCAGCGGCTCTCTGCGCAGGATCAGAACCCATAGGGTTAGCTACATAACCGCTTTCTGCATTGGCTGCTGCTATAGCACCTTGCAAAGCCTGAGATTGCGCCTGCAAGTCCAATGCCCTTTGCATTGCCTCACCAGCAAGCGCATTCTGGGTGTCAACGCTTATGGTTGGATTGACTCCCATCTTCTCTAGTCTGCTGTCGTAAAAACCATCTCGCGCTACATTTTTAGCAAATATTCCAGCAAGTGAGGCATTCCCAAACAGATCCTGCATATTCAATGCAATCTTTCCCTCAATAGGGTTTTGAGCATAGTAAGCAGCACGCTCTGCTGGTGTCATCTGCGACCATGCGCTTGGAGCCTCTGGAGTACCGCGCCCACCTCCACCCATAGCCATAGCTGGCTGCGCCATCAGTTCAGCGTATCGGTTCACTGGTGCAACATATGGCGTGTACGGGGCTGGCTCAAAGCCTCCGGTGTAGCCTCCGCTATAGCCTGGTTGACCGCCATAGTATGAGGATGGGATGCCGGTAAACGAAAACGGCTGAGACTGCGCGTACTGCGCCATGATCTCAGCGTAACGGTTTCTTGTCGCCATCTACAACTCCTTGCTAAGAATGTGCCACTTAGGGGCATATCCCTCGTCTGCTAAAAATGTCCTCGCCCAGCCCTTACGGCCAGCCAGGGTAACTCGCGTGCAACCATTCTGCTTTCCCCAAGACTCGATGTATGGTCGCATAATCTTGAGTTCATCGAGGTCGCCGCCAGCAAGAAAAAAGTGCAGATTCTTGAGTCGCGGATAGACAATGATCTCTGTGATGACTGCGCTATTGACCCCAGGCCAAAACTGGAATCTGTTCTCCGCTACACCCTGCGCAACATCTTCAAGAGTGTGGGTTCCTGCCGAGTATTCTAAAGCCGCTTGGACGTGTTGTGCCAAGCGCCAGAAATCCTCCATCACCGCTTGCCTGCCGTGGTGGCCTCCAGCCGCATCACGCCAACCCGCCAATCTCCCAGCACGTTACCGGCGACCTTCATCTTGACTGACCGGCCTGAGAACCTAGCATCGGTTGGAGCCTTGGCGCTGAACGGGCCATAGCTTGTTTCTGCTGATGTCGGGTAGAGTCTTGCCGTAAATGAGATGGCAACCTCACCCAGGCTCTGCTCGTCAGGGATCACTGACCTGACGGCCATCACGTTGTCTCCGTTCCCGAGTTCAATCGGTCCTGACTGCGCGTAGGGGGATACAGAGTCGTAGGTGTAGCCGACCTCATGGTCGTAGATGTACCCGTCGGTGCTGACCATCATAGGGTTGACAAATACGCCGCTATCAGTACCGGCTGTCCGCGCCATCAGTCCGAAATACCAGGTTCCTTCACGATAGTTATAGGTGACATATGAGTCATTCTCGTTCGATGACAGCGACGGGTAAAGCCAGGTCACCTCGCCATAGGCAGAGTTGTGGACGGCGTAGACCTTGGACGCCTGCGAATAGTTGATATTGTTGAAAACGTAGTCACCGACATCGCACTGCATAGGCTTAACGAACCCATCGTAAGACCAGAATCCCGACTTACTCATCCACATAGCGGACGTGTCGATGGCCGCTACAGCCTGCGCTGAGATCACTCCGCACCCGCTGCCCACCTTCTCAAAAGAATAGACGTAGGGAAGACCGATGTAGCTGGCGACGTGCGCGTCAACGTCTGTAAACAGAATGTTGACACCTCGCACGCGCTTTCCGCACTTTAAAGCGCCAACCGTTGCAATCTCAAAGTCACCAGCCTGGTTGGTGGCTGCAGCCGTCCATGTTGTATTGTTCTCTTGGTCTGACCACTTTACCAGGCGCGGATTACCCGACGCGCCCAAAGCAAACATGATGCGCTCGCTGGTGACCATCAACGCCGCGCAACTTGTTGGTGCGTTGGTAATAACGGCCGCAAGCGTTGGAGTCGTGAAACCTAGCTGCCACTCGTACAACTTGCCGTCTGTAGTACTGCACGCTACAAGGTACTCTCCCCAAGTGTCTAGGCTCCAGGTCGTAGCTGGAACTAATCCGGTATCAGCACGCGCAGTTCCATAGGTTGAATTGCCATAGAGTGAGTACCCGTAACCGGTTGTTCCAGTGGCATTAGCCGATCCCGCTGTCAATCCTGATGGCGTGATGTCCTTGACTACACCCAGCGCGTTCATCGCGTACAACTTGGACTGAGTACCGGCAGCCGCATAACGGTTTGCACTGTTATCCCGCCAGGCAATTAGCCCTCGGCAGATTCCCGTCATGGCAGACGTGGATTTCTTTCTCCACCCGCCGATGGGTCGCAGGGTATTCTCAAACCAGCGTACCAAGTTGGAGTCGTACCAGCGGCCAATTGCCTGGTACTCAGTGCCATTGCGGTAGACGCCTGGGGGTATTTTGAGAGGAATGAGTGCCATGATTACACCGATAGGTTGGAGACAAACGACAGTGTAACGATGGCCGACGGTACTGCTGGCCTGGTTGGAGAAGTTC
>Ga0209597_1001912_pt1 | contig 13372 bp, 10 predicted proteins | sample M_140625_MF_Meta_FD_187316 | JGI IMG/M metagenome (GOLD analysis project Ga0209597, IMG submission 187316) | Freshwater microbial communities from Lake Montjoie, Canada to study carbon cycling - M_140625_MF_MetaG (SPAdes) (version 2) | ecosystem: Environmental > Aquatic > Freshwater > Lake...
GCTCTACGCGCGTGCCGGCACGCCGCACTGCCCGGTGTGTGGCGAGCGGATCGCGCGACAGACCCCGCAGCAGATCGTCGATCAGGTGCTGGCCATGGCCGAGGGCACCAAGTTTCAGGTGCTCGCTCCGGTGGTGCGGACCCGCAAGGGCGAGTTCGTCGACCTCTTCGACAAGCTGAACACCCAGGGCTACAGCCGGGTTCGGGTCGACGGTGTGGTGCATTCCCTGACCGAGCCGCCGACGCTGAAGAAGCAGGAAAAGCACGATATCGAGGTGGTCGTCGACCGGCTGACCGTCAAGGCCAGTTCCAAACAGCGGCTGACCGATTCGGTGGAGACCGCGCTGGGTCTGGCCGACGGCATCGTGGTGCTGGATTTCGTCGACCGTGAGGAAAGCGACCCGCATCGCGAACAACGCTTCTCCGAGAAGCTTGCGTGTCCGAACGGTCACCCGCTGGCGGTGGATGATCTTGAGCCGCGGTCGTTTTCGTTCAATTCGCCCTACGGCGCGTGCCCGGAGTGCAGCGGTCTTGGCATTCGCAAGGAGGTCGATCCCGAACTCGTCATACCCGATCCGGATCGCACCCTGGCCGATGGTGCGGTGGCACCGTGGGCGATGGGGCAAAGTTCGGAGTACTTCACCCGCATGCTGGCCGGGCTGGGGGAGTCGATGGGGTTCGACATGGACACCCCGTGGCGCAAGCTCCCGGCTAAGGCGCGCACGGCGATCCTCGAGGGTTGCGACGAACAGGTGCATGTGCGCTACCGAAATCGCTACGGCCGCACGCGTTCCTATCACGCCGACTTCGAAGGAGTCATGGCGTTTCTGCAGCGCCGGCTGGAACAGACCGATTCGGAGTTGATGAAGGAACGCTACGAAGGGTTCATGCGCGACGTCCCGTGCCCGGAGTGCGACGGCACCCGGCTCAAGCCGGAGATCCTGGCCGTGACGCTGTCGGCCGGCGACGATCCGAAGTCCATCGCCGCCGTGTGCGAGTTGTCCATCCGGGAGTGTTCCAACTTCCTCAACGAACTCACCCTGGGCACCCGTGAACAGGCGATCGCCGGGCAGGTACTTAAGGAGGTGCAGTCCCGGCTGGGCTTCCTGCTCGACGTCGGCCTGGACTACCTCTCGCTGGCCCGGGCCGCCGGAACGCTCTCCGGCGGTGAGGCGCAACGCATCCGGCTGGCCACCCAGATCGGCTCCGGTCTCGTCGGCGTGCTCTATGTGCTCGATGAGCCGTCTATCGGGCTGCATCAGCGCGATAACCGGCGTTTGATTGAAACCCTCACGCGGCTCAGGGATTTGGGCAACACGCTGATCGTTGTCGAGCATGACGAGGACACCATCGCCCACGCCGACTGGGTTGTCGATATCGGGCCCGCCGCCGGGGAGCATGGCGGCCAGGTGGTGCACAGCGGTAGCTACGCAGACCTGTTGCAGAACCCCAAATCGCTTACCGGCGCCTATCTTTCCGGTAGGAAGAGCATCGAACTTCCCGCCATCCGTCGGCCAATTGATCGTAAGCGTCAACTGACGGTGGTCGGCGCCCGGGAACACAACCTGCGTGAGATCGACGTGTCATTCCCACTCGGTGTGCTGACTGCGGTGACGGGAGTGTCGGGTTCCGGCAAGTCCACTCTGGTGAACGACATCCTGGCCACCGTGCTGGCCAACCGTCTCAACGGAGCGCGTCAGGTGCCCGGCCGGCACACCCGGATCAACGGCCTCGAACACGTCGACAAACTGGTGCGGGTCGACCAGTCGCCGATCGGTCGCACCCCGCGCTCCAATCCGGCCACCTACACCGGCGTCTTCGACAAGATCCGCACGCTGTTCGCCGCCACCACCGAGGCCAAGGTTCGCGGATACCAGCCCGGCCGATTCTCGTTCAACGTCAAAGGTGGCCGCTGCGAAGCGTGTTCGGGTGATGGCACCCTCAAGATCGAGATGAACTTCCTGCCCGACGTGTACGTGCCGTGCGAGGTATGCCAGGGCGCGCGCTACAACCGCGAGACACTCGAGGTGCATTACAAGGGCAAGACCATTTCCGAGGTGCTTGATATGTCGATCGAGGACGCGGCCGAGTTCTTCGAGGCGATCACTTCTATCCACCGTTACCTCAAGACCCTCGTCGAGGTGGGTCTGGGTTACGTGCGACTGGGACAGCCGGCGCCGACGTTGTCCGGCGGTGAGGCCCAGCGCGTGAAACTGGCGGCGGAGTTGCAGAAGCGCTCTACCGGGCGCACCGTCTACATCCTCGACGAGCCGACCACCGGATTGCACTTCGAGGACATCCGCAAACTGCTGAAGGTCATCAATGGTCTTGTCGACAAGGGCAACTCGGTGATCGTCATCGAACACAACCTTGACGTCATCAAGACCTCGGACTGGATCGTCGATATGGGTCCCGAGGGCGGCGGTGGTGGCGGCACGGTGGTCGCCGAGGGTACGCCCGAGGATGTCGCCGCGGTGTCCGCGAGTTACACCGGCACGTTCCTGGCCGGGATGCTGGAGGCTCCAGTGGCGCCCAAGTCGGCGCCCAAGAAGGTGGCGCGGCGCAAGAAGGTCAGCGCCTAGTTATCCACAGTCTCGTGTTGGTCCACAGTTGATTAGTCGATTGGTTTTTTTGTCGGCACCCTGTTTTATTGTTCGAACATGCTTTCGAATGACGTATCCGAGGCGGTCGACCAGATCGACGCCGCTCTCGATGTGCTGACCGGACTGGATCTGTCCGGGTTGTCGGCCACCGACCTGGTCGGGGTGGCCGATCGGTGCGAGACGCTGGTGCGCCGCCACCGGGTGGTGTGTGGGGATGCCGCGGTCGAGCTGTCGCGTCGAAATACCGCTGAGTTGGGTGGTGCCCCGCATAAGGTGCTGGCTGATTGGTTGCGCATCACCCCCGCTGAAGCCCGCCGCCGGGTCACGCTCGCGGAACCGTTGGCGCCGCGCGCGTCATTGCTGGGAGAACCGCTGCCAGCCCGCCACCCAGCGACCGCAGCGGCCTGGCGGGCCGGGGACCTCGACGTCGAGCATGTCCGGGTGATCGCCCGCTTCCTCGACGAACTGCCCCTGGCGGTCAGCGCGGCTGACCGCAGCGATGCCGAAGCGCTGCTCGCCGAACAGGCCCGCCTGATGCGGCCCGATCAGTTGGTAAAAGTGGCCGCGCAGTTGGCGTTGATCCTCAACCCCGACGGGGTGTTCAGCGATGCCGACCGCGCGGCGCGCCGCGGATTTACCTGGGGACCCCAACAGTCCAACGGCATGAGCCAGGGCCGGCTATGGGCCACCCCCGCCCTGCGTGCCGAGATTGATGCCCTATTCGCCAAATTCGCCGCACCCGGGCGCTGCAACCCCGCCGACCAAACACCGTTGATTGAGGGCGACCCCACTCAAGCCCGCATCGACGGCGATCATCGCAGCCACGCCCAACGCCAACACGACGCGCTGTCCGCGATCATGCGCAGCCTGCTCGGCAATCCCAAACTCGGCCAGCACAACGGACTGCCCGTTACCGTCATCGTGTCGACCACACTGCAGGATCTCCAGGACCAAACCGGAGTCGGCACTACCGGCGGCGGAACTCTGCTGCCGATGAGTGATTTGATCCGGATGGCCTCACACAGCTACCACTACCTGACCATCTTCGACAAAGCCACCGGCCGAGCACTATGGCTGGGCCGAACTAAACGCATCGCCAGCGCCGACCAGAGAATCGTTCTACACAACAAAGACCGCGGCTGCACCTTTCCCAACTGCACCGTGCCCGGCTACGGCTCCCAAGTCCACCACGCCACCCTGGACTGGGCTGACGGCGGCACCACTGACATCGATGACCTCGATTTCGGCTGCGGACCACACAACCGACTCGTCAAAAAAGGCGGCTGGCGCACCCGAAAACTGCCCGATGGCACGTGCGAATGGATAGCACCGCCCCACCTTCCCGTCAAAGGCGGAGTCAACAACCACCACCACCCCGACCGATTGCTCAGAAAACTACGTAAACGAGGTGCCGGCTAGTCGAGGCAGTGCGGCCCGGACGGTTATTCCGGCTTGTGCATCGAGGCGCGGATCTCCTCGAGTTTCTCGGCAGCGGCTTTGTTACGGGCCTCGTATTGATCGGCTGCGGCGCGGACCTCCGGCGTGTCTTCGGCCAATTCGGTTGCGCCCAAAGCTGTTCCGTAGCGGGTTTCGATTTTTTCCCGCACCCCGTCCAGCGTCGGCACTCCGGCTTCGGTGTATCCGGTGTCGAGAATTGGGGCGGGAACAGGCGGCAGCGGGGACGCCACGGTGGCGGTTGCGGGCTCGGGAATCGCGGGCGTCGCGGGAGTCACTGCAGACCCGGGTGTTTCAGACCCGGGTGTTTCAGACCCAGACGGTTCGTCGGCCATGAGCGTCACCGTACTCCCGTGGGCTGGCGCGCCGCCCCGCCATCGGCGGCAATGCTGACCCCGTCGGGTTGCGTCGAGGTGCCCGGCAGCGCGACCTCGGGAACATCGGGGGTGTCGATTTGGTAGGCCAGCCACGGCAGCGAGGCCGCGAGCACCTGCGCCGCAAAGGGCCAGTCATGCTTTCCTGCCTGCGGAACCACGGAGCATTCGATGCCGTAGGCGTCGCCCAGCCCGCACAGCGCACGTGCGGCCTCGGTCGGTGTGCTCGCCGTAACGGAATCGGGCGGCTCGGGTAACACCGAACCCGGGATCGGAGCGCCGACGGCGCCCGCCGGGGCGGACACCGCGAACCATCCCGCGACAGCGCGATAGTTCCCGTGCTCGGTGATCAGAGTGGCCGGATCCCACTCTGCATATGCGGCAGCGTCACCGCCGAAGAGACGCTCGATGGTCTGCGCCTTGGTGCCGGTGTTGGGTGCGATGTCGCCGTCGATATTGACGAACGTGCTGAACAACTCTGGATATTTGACCGTCAGGTTGACCGCACACGTTCCCCCGGTGGACCAGCCCACGACGCCCCAGTTTGCCGGATCGTCGCTCACCCCGAAATTGTCGACCATGTACGGCACGACGTCTTCGGTGAGATGGTCCGCGGCATTACCCCGCGTGCCGTTCACGCAACCGGTGTCGTTGTTGAACGAACCAATTGAGTCGACGAAGACGAACACGGGCGCATTGCCACCGTGCTTGGCGGCGAATGCGTCGATGGCCGCGATGGCGTTGCCGGCGCGTAACCAGTCCGCGGCGGTGTTGAACTGCCCGCCGATCATCATGACGGTCGGCAGTGCGGGCGGCGGGTCGCTGGCGAAGTAGGCCGGCGGCAGGTACACGAACTCGGCGCGGTGGGCGAACCCCGAGGCATCAGCCGAGATCGTGACCGGCAGTACCTTGCCCTTGGCCGGGACGGTGTTGGTGGCAAGCATCTTGGCGACGGTGGCCTGGTCGGTCTGACCGGGCAGTGGCCCTCCGGTCAACTGACCCCAGGCCGTCGCAAAAGTGGGGAAGTAGCCCACCCACAGGTTCAGCATGAGCGCCGCGCACAGCATGGTCAGCGGCACCGTCAGCAGCGACGCCCCGCGGCGGCGCCAGTCGGCCGACCGCCACCCCAGCGCCGCCACACCGACCGCGAGTCCAGTCAGTCCAAGCCAGAGCCACAGACCGCGGGGAGCAGGATCGCCGGCGAGCCCGTTGGTGGAGATATTCCAGTGCGTGCCCCACGCCAGCGCGACGCCGACCAGCGCAGACACGGGCAGCCACACCAGCCGCCATCGGCGGGTCCGCCACCCGATCGCGAATACGAGCAACGCCACCGTGACGGCTTGAATTGCGAGGGGAGCCCAGCCCTGCATCAACGAGATGTGCTGGTCCACCTGACCAGGCTAGCGCGGCTTTGCCAGCGGGAACGGTAGCGTCTCTCGAATACTTCGGCCGGTGATGAGCATGACCACGCGGTCTACCCCCACCCCGAGACCCCCGGTCGGGGGCATGGCGTACTCCATGGCCTGCAGAAAGTCTTCGTCGAGTTCCATCGCCTCGGGGTCTCCGCCGGCCGCCAACAGGGACTGTTGTTGCAGGCGGCGTCGTTGCTCTACAGGGTCGGTCAGCTCGCTGTAGGCGGTGCCCAACTCCACGCCCCAGGCCACCAGGTCCCAGCGTTCAGCCACACCGGGCCTGGTGCGGTGCGGGCGGGTCAGTGGCGACACCGAGGTGGGGAAGTCGGTATAGAACGTCGGTGCCTCGGTGTCACCCTCGACGAGGTGTTCATACATCTCCAGCACCAGAGCGCCGGCATCCCAGTGGCTCAAATAGGGGATACCTGCGCTGTCACAGAGCCGACGCAGTGTTCCCGGTTCGGTATCGGCATCGACGTGCTCGCCGATCGCCTCCGACACCGCGGCGTGGACGGTCTTCGTCGCCCAGTGTCCGGAGATGTCGACCGGCACCAGTGCGCCCGAGTCATCGGCTGCGGGCCGCATCACCACCTGCGAGCCGTTGGCCGCCGCCGCCGCGTTCTGAATGAGTTCCCGGCAGCCGTCGATCCACGTGAGGTAATCGGCGTGCGCCTGGTAGGCCTCCAACAGGGTGAACTCAGGGTTGTGGCTGAAGTCCACGCCCTCATTGCGGAACGCGCGACCGAGCTCGAAGACGCGTTCCACTCCACCCACGCACAAGCGTTTGAGATAGAGCTCGGGCGCGATCCGCAGGTACAGATCGAGGTCGTAGGCGTTGATGTGGGTCCGGAACGGCCGGGCGTTGGCACCGCCGTGGATCTGCTGCAGGATCGGCGTCTCGACCTCAAGAAAACCCTTGGCGAACAACGTCTCCCGGATCGAGTGCAGGATTTCGCTGCGGGCCCGGATGAGATCCCGGGCCACCGGGTTGATAGCCAGGTCGATGTAGCGTGCCCGCACCCGCGCCTCCGGGTCGGTCAGGCCCTTCCATTTGTCGGGCAGGGGTCGCAGACACTTGCCCAGCATTCGCCACTGGCGCACCAGCACCGAGCGGGTGCCGTTGCGGCTGTAACCCATGGTGCCGGTTGCCTCGATCAGGTCACCGAGGTCGACGCCGGCGAAATCTGCTGTGCCCGAATCGATTTCCGAGCGCTCCAGCACCAGTTGCGCGTCGCCGGACCAGTCCCGCAATTGGGCGAACGTCACCCCGCCGTAGTCCCGGGTCCGCAGCACCCGCCCAGCCACCGTGACCGAGGCGCCGTCGTCGGCGGCGATCGCCGCGGAAATGGTGTGACTCGGTGGCTGGCCTACCGGATACGCGTCGATGCCCCTGTCCTGCAAGGCTTTCAGCTTCGCCAGCCGAACCCGCACCTGTTCGGGCAGTCGGTGTTCATCGCGGGCCGCGTCGGTGTCGGTCAGGGCGACGGACGGCGCACTGCCGTCGGCGTTCAGTCCCGCGGTGGCGGCAATGTCACGTGGCACCTTGGAGTACTGGCCGGTGTGCTGCCTAGCCCGTCGGCTGAACGGCAGTACCAGGAAACCCTCGGCGATCACCGAGGCGACGCCGACCCGCGGGATCAGTCGGGTGTCCTCATAGCAGGCGTACCGCGGTATCCATTGCGGCTGATACTTCATATTGGACCGGTAGAGCGTCTCCAGTTGCCACCAGCGCGAGAAGAACACCAGCAGGGCCCGCCACAGCCTCGCCACCGGGCCCGCACCCAATTGGGCGCCCTGTTCGAATGCCGACCGGAACATGGCAAAATTCAGCGAAACACGATTAACGCCAACGGTTTCGGCCTGCTGTAGCAACTCGGTGACCATTAACTCGATGGTCCCGTTGGGTGACTGCGGTGAACGTCGCATCACATCCAGTGACAGCCCGTTACTGCCCCACGGCACCAGCGAGAGCATCGCGACGACGGTGGCGTCACCTGCCGCTTGGTCATCCTGCACGGCCTCCCCGGTTTTTTGGTCAGCCTGCACGGCCTCCACCAACAGACAGTCGCCGTCGGCCCGGTCGCCCAACCTGCCCAGTGCCATCGAGAAGCCGCGCTCGGTCTCGGTGTCGCGCCAGGCGTCGGCGCGTGTGATGACGTCGGCCATCTCGGTCTCGGACAGATCCCGGTGCCGGCGCATGCGGACGGTCAGGCCTGCGCGCTTGGCCCGGGTCACGGCCTGGCGTACCGCTTTCATATCCGGCCCGGACAACCGGAACTGATCCGGATACAGGATCGCTTCGTCGCCGAGTTGCAGTGCCGTGAGGCCTGCCTCGCGGAATGACTGGGCGGCAGTCGAACTCGCGCCCATCACGCCCGGCGCCCAGCCGTAATCCCGGCATAATTGCAGCCACGCCGCGATCGCCTGCGGCCAGGCGCGCGGATCGCCCACCGGGTCGCCACTGGCCAGGCAGACACCGACCTCGACGCGATAGGTGATCGCGGCCCGCCCGTTGGACGCGAAGATCACCGACTTGTCCCGACGCGTCGCGAAGTACCCCAGGGAGTCGTTCTTGCCGTAGACCTCCAGCAGTCCGCGGATCGCGGACTCGTCCTCACCGGTCAGGGCGTTCTCGGCGCGCTGGGACTGGAACAGCACCACCGCGGCGGCAATCAGTGCCAGCGCACCGAACAGGCCGAACAGCGCGTTGAGGAATCCGTGCGGTTTTCCGGCGAACAGATCGGGCGTGGCGACGACGAACCCGCTGACCCGGTTGACCGCGTAGGCCAGCCGGTAGTCGGGTTGCAGCGAACCAGGGAAAAGTTCTAGCAGGCCCCAGGCCAGCGCGATGCCCAACAGGTTTCCGGCGACCAGCACCGCGGCGGCCTTGTACAGCGCTCCGCGACGCACCTTGGCCGAGAACTCGTGGTACGCCAGCACCAGCACCGCGATGACGGCGATATGAAATGTCAGGCCCAGGAATTCGCCGATGTCCTCGTAACGGCTGCCGTCAGTCTTGATCAGCGACCCGATGTCGAAGCCGACGGTGATCACCAGGATGACCACCAGCACCCACCAGGCGATCCGCTTCTGCGCGGCCAGCGCCCCGGCCATGATGGCAAGTGCGAATGCCCAGGCGAAGCTGGTGTCGGGGAAGTTGAACAGGTAGGTGTCGACGAACTCCCGGGGAACCTTGGTCAGGTGCCGGATCGTCGGCGAGATACTCGACAGCAGCGAGGCGAACGCGATGACGCCCAGAATCCAGCCCGCCGCCGCGGGCACCCAGTGCAACCCGGACCGCGTCCGTCGCATCGTGACCGTCATAGACCGCCAGGATATTCGCTGATCACCTTCTGTGTGACGGCGCGCCTCAGTGCAGTGGCCCGGTGTACTTCTCGCCCGGGCCGAAACCGGGTTCGTCGGGCGCCGCGCTGGCCTCCCGGAACGCCAGTTGCAGACTTTGCAGGCCGTCCCGAAGGGGTTTCGCGTGCGGCCCGAGGTACTCCATCGCGGCCGTTACCAGTCCGGCCAGCGCGGTGATCAGCCGTCGCGCCTCATCGAGGTCGCGATATTCGCTGGTCTCGGGATCGGCCGACGACAGCCCGATCTTCTCGGCCGCCGAACTCATCAGCATGACCGCGGCACGGCTGATCACCTCGATCGCGGGTACCTCAGCCAGATCGCGGATGTCGGGGTTATCCATCATGGCTGTTAGACTTCCACGGACGACCGTCCCGGCGTATGCCAGGACAGCAAGTGGAGTCCCACTCCCACCGCCGGCCGCGGATCACGATCCGAAGGTTGAGCGGTCCGGTCTCGGATACCCCAGGGTATCCGTACTGCGCATGGCGCAGGCGGCTGATGCCGTGATCGGTCGGCTTGGGCCCTGCTTTATGCAGGGCCTTTTTGTTCGGTTGGCACGTTGCGACCGGACAGAATGCTGGTGGCGTGTCCTGCGAGCTGTTCCGGATTCCCATGGATGGTCTGTCCAACAGACCGAACCAGGGAGGCCCCATCAGCACTGAGACCCGCGTCAACGAGCGCATCCGCGTACCTGAAGTCCGCTTGATCGGACCCGCTGGGGAGCAGGTGGGCATCGTGCGCATCGAAGACGCTCTCCGCGTGGCAGCGGATGCTGATCTCGACCTCGTCGAAGTAGCCCCGGAGGCCAAACCTCCGGTGTGCAAGATCATGGATTACGGCAAGTTCAAGTACGAGACGGCACAGAAACTGCGCGAGTCTCGCAAAAACCAGCAGCAGACCGTCGTCAAGGAGCAGAAACTCCGTCCCAAGATCGACCCGCACGATTACGAGACCAAGAAGGGTCACGTCATCCGCTTCCTGGAAGCCGGGTCAAAGGTCAAGGTGACGATCATGTTCCGCGGTCGCGAGCAGTCCCGGCCCGAATTGGGCTACCGACTGCTGCAGCGACTGGGCGCCGATGTCGCCGACCACGGCTTCATCGAGACCTCGGCCAAGCAGGACGGCCGCAATATGACGATGGTGCTGGCACCGCACCGCGGCGCGAAGACTCGAGCCAAGGCGGCAACGCAGGTCGTCGGAGCGCCGGCGGCCGAACCCGCCGAGGATGTCGCCACCGACGAGAGCACCACCGACGAGAGCACCCCCGAGCAGACCAGCACCGAGCAGACCACCGCTTAGTCACCACCGAGAGAAGAGAACTGAGGAAAGATGCCCAAGGCCAAGACCCACAGCGGGGCAGGCAAGCGGTTCCGCAAGACCGGAACCGGCAAGATCGTGCGGCAGAAGGCGGGCCGTCGCCACCTTCTCGAGCACAAGGCGTCCAAGCGGACCCGCCGCCTCGACGGTCGCACCACCGTCGCGGCCAATGACACCAAGCGCGTCAAGAAGTTGCTCAACGGCTGACGCCGCACCCCCTAACTTTTCGAGAACTTGTCGAACGAGCGAGAAGAGGAACACCCATGGCACGCGTCAAGCGCGCAGTCAATGCCCATAAGAAGCGGCGGACCCTGCTCAAGGCGTCCAAGGGCTACCGCGGCCAGCGGTCCCGGCTTTACCGCAAAGCCAAAGAGCAGCAACTGCATTCGTTGAACTACGCCTACCGCGACCGGCGTGCCCGCAAGGGTGATTTCCGCAAGTTGTGGATCACCCGGATCAACGCGGCGGCCCGCGCCAACGACATCACCTACAACCGGCTGATCCAGGGTCTCAAGGCCGCCGGTGTGGAGGTCGACCGCAAGAACCTCTCCGAGATCGCGATCAGTGATCCGGCCGCGTTCACCGCACTGGTCGATATCGCGAAAGCTGCACTGCCGCAGGACGTCAATGCGCCGTCCGGTGAGGCTGCCTGACGGGGACGGATGGTTCCGGCCCCATGGGCACGTCGGACATCCTGACGCCGAAATCCGCCCGGGTGGTGGCTGCGGTCAAACTTCAGCGCCACACCGGGCGGGTTCGCGTGGGCCGATTCCTGGCCGAAGGGCCTAATCTCGTCGAGGCCGCCGCCGCGTGTGGGGTGGTGGAGGAGGTCTTCGCCACTCCGGCAGCAGTTGACCGTCATCCTGATCTTCTGCGCGATTTGGCGGTGACACTGGTGACGGAACCGGCTGCGAAAGCGTTGTCCGACACCGTCACTCCGTCGGGGCTCGTCGCAGTGTGTCGAATTCCAGAACCCCGGCTCAATGAGGTTCTCGGCGACAAGCCCACCCTGATCGCCGTCGCGGTGGATCTCTCCGAACCCGGCAACGCCGGAACGCTGATCCGGATCGCGCACGCGATGGGCGCGGCAGCGGTGGTCTTCGCCGGCAACAGCGTGGACCCATACAACGGAAAGTGCCTGCGGTCCTCGGCGGGCAGCATCTTCGCGGTCCCGGTCATCTCCGAAACAGATACCGCCGGACTGCTGTCACAGCTGCGCTCGGCGGGCCTGCGGATCGTGGCGACCACACTGGACGGTGATACGAGTCTTGATAACGCCGATATGTTGGCGGCGCCGACCGCATGGGTGTTCGGCCCGGAGTCCCAGGGACTGCCCGAGGCGGTCACCGCACTGGCCGATCATCGCGTGCTGATCCCGATGTCGGCCGGTGCCGAGAGCCTGAACGTGGCTGCGGCCGCGGCGATCTGTCTGTATCAGAGCGCCCGCGTCCAGCGGCAGAGCCTAGGCTGATCGCTGTGGAAGTCGAGTCGGTCGAGGAGTCTGGCGCCGAGTCGGGCGCCCCCGCGCAGGGCATCTCCGGCTGGCTGCGCAATACCAATCGCAACCCCGAGATCATCGCGGCTATCCGCCGCGCCCGGCGCCTGCTTCCCGGCGATCCCGACTTCGGTGATCCGCTTTCGGCGGCCGGGGATAGTGGCGCACAGGCGGCCGCGCGGGCTGCCGATCGGCTGATGCCGGAGCGCGAAGTCGCTACCCGGGAGGTGAGCCTGGCCACGCTGCAACTGTGGCAGGCCATCACCGAGCGGGTATCGGGTCGTCCGGCCAACGCCGAGGTGACGTTGTTATTCACCGACCTGGTCAGTTTCTCGGAATGGTCGCTGCAGGCCGGCGATGATGCCGCGCTGCGCCTACTGCGCCAGGTGGCCCAAGCCGCCGAGCCACCTGTGCTGGATGCCGGCGGCCAGATCGTCAAACGCATGGGCGACGGCATGATGGCTGCCTTCGCTGAGCCGGCCACCGCGGTTCGTGCCGCAGTGGAGGCGCTGGAAGCCGTGAAAACTGTTGAGGTGGAGGGCTATACGCCACGCATGCGAGCGGGCATCCACACCGGCCGACCGCAGCGCATCGGTGCGGACTGGCTGGGCGTGGACGTCAACATCGCGGCCCGGGTGATGGAGCGCGCCACCCGCGGTGGGCTCATCATCTCGGGGCCCACGCTGGATCGGATCTCTGCCGAGGATCTGGAGTCGCTCGGCGTGAGTGTTACGCGGGTGCGTCGCCAGGTGTTCGCGCCACGTCAGCAGGGCGTGCCGGCGGACCTGGTGATGTACCGGGTCAAGGCGCAGCGCGATGCGTCGAGCGAGGATGAGCCGGAAGGCGCATGATCACCGCAATCCTGTCCCGGTTGGGGCGGTTGAAGGTGACATTCGCATTCGGCGCAGCACTGGCCGCGGTGGCCTTCGCGCTACTGCATTTCGGGTCGAAGGTCGAGGCGCACGTCATCCGGAACGCCAGCACCAATCTGCATAACCTCGGCCAGGGCCGGATCGGCACGCTGATCAGCAGTGCCTTCGTCAACCCGGTGGACTCCATCCAAATCTGGCTTCCCGGTGTGGTGGCAGTGCTCGCACTGGGCGAATTGCTGTGGCACAGCAGGCGGCTACTGGTCGCCTTCGCAGTCGGGCATATTGGCGCGACCCTTCTGGTCGCGGGCGGCCTGGCGGCGGCAGTGAGTATCGGGTTGCAATCTCGATCGATCGCTGACGTCGCCGACGTGGGTATGAGTTACGGCTCGGTGGCGGTGTTGGGCACTTTCACCGCGGCGATACCGCAACGCTGGCGCGCGGCGTGGATCGGATGGTGGTTGGCGGTCGCGTGTGGCTCGGCG
>Ga0209597_1001914_pt1 | contig 13362 bp, 6 predicted proteins | sample M_140625_MF_Meta_FD_187316 | JGI IMG/M metagenome (GOLD analysis project Ga0209597, IMG submission 187316) | Freshwater microbial communities from Lake Montjoie, Canada to study carbon cycling - M_140625_MF_MetaG (SPAdes) (version 2) | ecosystem: Environmental > Aquatic > Freshwater > Lake...
TTGAAAGTGGTCGGGGAGACAGGATTCGAACCTGCGACCCCCTGGTCCCAAACCAGGTGCGCTACCGGCCTGCGCTACTCCCCGAGATTTCTCAATACTGGGCGACCCCGACAGGATTCGAACCTGTGACCTACTGCTTAGAAGGCAGTTGCTCTATCCAGCTGAGCTACGAGGTCTTTCCGTATCGGAGGTGCAAAAATACAACAAATTTTCGGGAATTTATTCATCTTTGGAATATTTGCATGACACATCACATTTATGACACATTTCATCAGAAAGAAAAAATTAATTCATTCTTTCTGCGGATATTGCATCAAACTGAATTTGTTCAAGGCCTTGTTTTTAACGATGCGAGCAACCTTAAAGCCCATTTGGTTGTCATCTAATTTTATATCAAACGAATATGAATACTACTCAATTTAAATTTCGCGACATCAAGACTTACTCGAGCATCGAGTGGTTGGCAAACAATACCAAAAAATATCGCACCGTTTTTGAAGAAATGGAGGTTGCGTATGTCTACTGTGAAGTGTCGTTATACAACAAACGTTTTGATGAAGAGGCCTGGTCGTTGAGTTTGCGGATGCGTTGCATCGACGAAAAGAACAATGAAATCTGTTTTTTGAATTGCGATCGAACGGTGAATCCTGATGAATCGGTAGTGTATGTCCGCGAGGGATGGGGTGTTAAAACGCCGGGTGTTTATTGGAAAGAGGGGATTTATCGCTGGGAGGCTTATGTGAACGACGAATTGTTATCATCAAAGACCTTTATCATTCAGAATGTGGGAATGATGCGCAACGCCACCAATCCCTATTTTAAAATTGATACGGTAAAGTTATACGAATCCAACTCGGTTGATACTGCGTTGACCGACCGCAAATATTACACGGTGTTCAATGCCTTGAGTACGCGCTACGTATGGATCGAACTGAATTTGAGCAATTTAACCCGCAAGGCAAAGGATTTGTCGATTGAATTACTGTTTAATTTTCGAACATCCAGCGGTTATTTGAAAGGAACGGTTTCTAAGATTTTTATCGTAAAGCCGGAGGAAGATTTTTTTACGGTCACCATTGGTTGGGGTAGCGATGTGATAGGGACATGGAGTAGAGGCGATTATTACGCCGAAGTGATTTTTATGGATCACATGTTGGCCCAGGTGCCTTATGAAATTGGCGACGATTACGTGGCCGCGCACGAGGAGGATTTTATTCCGCTTACTCAGATTGAGTATGTTCATTTGGATGAATTTGACGAAACCGAGGATGGCGAAATGGCGGTATCAGACGTAGAACAAAAGCCAATATCATCTCCCTTGGGCATTGATGCGGTGATGCATGAATTGGATGAACTGACGGGGTTGGATCCTATCAAAATGAAAATTAGGGAGTATTCTGATTATTTGCGTTTCGTGGCTTTGCGACGTGAAAAGGGATTTGACGAGACCGATAAGATCAATTTACATGCTGTTTTTAAAGGGAATCCTGGTACAGGTAAGACTACAGTGGCTCGCTTGCTAGGTAAGATTTACAAGGAGATGGGGCTGTTGAAGAAAGGCCACGTGGTGGAAGTGGATCGCAGTGATTTGGTAGCGGAATATATCGGACAGACAGCACCCAAAACGAAGGAAGCGATTAAGAAGGCTAAAGACGGAATCTTATTTATCGATGAGGCGTATGCTTTGGCTCGCAAGGACGAAGACAATAAAGATTTTGGTAAAGAAGCCATTGAAATATTGCTGAAGGAACTTTCCGATGCAACCGATATTGCCATCATCGTGGCAGGCTATCCCGAAGAAATGGATGCCTTTTTGGAGTCGAATCCAGGGCTGAAATCTCGATTTGTGATGCAGTACGATTTTCCGGATTACACGCCCCAAGAATTGGTTAAAATTGCGGAGTTTGCGGCTAGTAAGCGATTGGTGAACTTCAATAGCGACTCTAAGGTTTTGTTTACGAAGTATTTGACGGATAAATTTAGAGACCGTGACAAGTTTTTTGGCAATGCCCGATTGGTGAATTCAATGGTAGATGAGGCCAAGATGAATTTGGGTTTACGTATCATGAAAACGGATCATCCTGAGAATTTGGATGCGGCGGCCTTATCGACCATTACAGACGTGGATCTGAAGAAAATCTTTGCCTTGCATGAAGGTATCTTACCAGAAATTCCAATTGATGAGGATTTGTTGCGCGAGGCGATGCTGAAATTGCGCGGAATGATTGGCTTGGATCAGGTGAAGCACGACATCGAGGAAATCGTAAAGTTGGTTCGTTTTTACAAGAGTTTGGGCAAGGATGTTAGAAAATCGTTCTCTTTGCATAGTGTGTTTAGTGGAAATCCAGGTACGGGTAAAACTACTGTCGCGAGGATTTTAGCCCAGGTATATAAAGCCTTGGGTATTTTGGAACGAGGTCATTTGGTGGAATGCGACAGGCAGGGACTTGTAGGCGGATATGTGGGTCAAACAGCCATCAAGACATCGGAGTTGATCAATAAAGCGATGGGTGGTGTGCTGTTTATCGATGAGGCCTATAGTTTGAGCGATGGCGGCGGCAACGATTTCGGTAGGGAAGCCATTGAGACGTTATTGAAGCGGATGGAGGATAAGCGTGGTGAGTTTATTGTGATTGCGGCGGGGTATACCCAAAATATGGAAAAATTCATGGAATCAAATCCTGGCTTGAAGTCTCGTTTTGACCGCGTATTCCATTTTAAAGATTACAGCGCGGATGATTTGTATACCATTGCTTTGAATCAATTGCGCGATCACAACATCATTCCGGAACCAAAGGCGTCGGATCATTTGATGAAATACATCGATTTCATGTATAAGACGCGCGACAAGTATTTTGGAAATGGTAGGGCGGTTCGCAAGGTGATTGAGGAGGCGATCCGGAATCAACATTTGCGATTGAGCGATTTGCCGAAGTCGAAGTATACCAAGAAGGCTATCGAAACCCTCAATTTTGAGGATGTGGAAGAGTTTAGTACGGTGGTGAAGCCAAATATGGCATCTGGCGGAATAGGATTTAAGGTGTAAGTATATGTTAACCTTTGCGATGACTTGAGGTATTTCGTCCGTGGTTGGAGGGGGATTTCCCAAAAGTATATTGGGTGATATTAAATCACTCCCAGCAGTTCTGTTTGATGCGCAAGCTATACTCTTTCATTTGGCATTGAAGCGTAGCTCTTAGCCATTCAAAGTGAGGGCCTTCTAGTGGTAGCTTTTGCGCTTTGTTGTTGATTCGCAGTTGTTTGTGATAATCTACGACTTTTCCTTGTTGGTTTAGTGCAAGGACGAAAGGGTATTGGATGATGTAATACAGGTCTTTGTCGATGTGGGTTGAATATCCTTCGTAATTCGGATCAAACGCGCTTCTACCGAAACCCAATCGAGGATTGTTTGCTCCCAATAGATTCCATAGCGTGGGGATGATATCGCATTGGGACAAGGTTTTTTTGGTGGCAATATTGATAATATCGGCCCAATCATTTCTTGGATGATTGGTAAATCTTTTAGGCTGTTGAATGCGTAACTGCTGATTGCGAAATTCTTTGCTTTGATTGGGTTTTTCGTTGATGTGCTTGATGTCGATTCCCGGAGCGTAAATAAGAAATGGCACTTCGTAATGACCGCTTTGGCTGTAAAAGTATTCTTTGTCGGAATGACTGGTATGGTCACCGGTAATGACAAAAACGGTGTTTTTAAACCAGGGTTTGGTGGCCGCAGTTTGGAAAAATTTCTGCAGCGCGATGTCGGCATAGGCAATGGTGTGCTGAACTGTTTCTGGCGTTCCAGGCAATTTGTTTAAGTAGGGTTCTGGAATGGTATAGGGGTGGTGGGACGATAGGGTAAATACCGAAGCGAATACGGGTTGTTTGCCATCGTTCATGGTGTCCATGCACCGAATGAAGTGCTGCAGATACGGTTCATCGAAAATGCCCCAGTTGCCGTCAAAGTCGCGTTGGTAAAGGTCCGGTGGATATTGGTCGATTCCGTGATATTGTTGTAATCCGGTTTGTTTCAGGAACGACTGAAATCCCATGGTGCCATTGTTAGAGCCATGAAAGAAGGCGGTTTTGTATCCTTTGGCCAGGTGAAATGCGTTATTGACTTTGTTATTTGCGTAGGCGGAGGTGACATAGAACTCACTCATGAGGCTAGGCATGCCGCAAAAGATACTGGGTACCATCTCGATGCTTTTCGTTCCGTTGGCAAAGCAGTAAGGGAATTGAATCGTTTGTGGGTCGGCCGCTATTTTGTCGAGGTAGGGGGTAAAAGGTTTCCCATTCCCAAAACCGGTATAGTCTCTGGCGAGGCTCTCAACGACAATAAAAACGATATTGGGTTGTACCCAACCGCCGCCGAGGGTTCTCGACATGGGGAAGGGGGGCAGGGTGGTTGAGTTATCAAATAGCCACTTCTGGGAGGTGGAATTTTTTGGATCCGAAGTAATTGTTGAATTCGCAGGGAATTGTACGTCAAATTCGAAATTGGGCAGGCCATTGCGTTTCCAAGTGCTGATAATTTGCAGCGGGGTGGAGGTGACTAGCGGAGCGATTTCGGGCTGCACAAAGTTTGATGCATCAATGGATCTTAAGGGGCGGAGTTGGAATCCACCGCGGAAACCAATCAGGCAGATTGCTGCAAAGGTTAGCGTGGCGATGAGGCCGCGAAGCGGCCTCATCCTAAAATTGATATCCGGGTAATGGCCGCGAATCGGAACCCACCGGTAAATGAAATACCCCATCGCGGCCAACCCCAAAATGATATACCAATTGTCAATAATATATGGCGCGAAACGATTGGCATCGTCGCCCAAAATATCAAACAACTCATAGCCACTGCGTTTTGCAGTGACCTGCGAATAGCCGGTGTCGATCCCATTGAAAATCAACACGATCATCGAAGAAATGACAAATAATATTCGGTTTATAGCTGGAAATCTATCTCTCCATGAATGACCCCCTATCACCCAAATCCAAACGGGAAGAAACAACCCGATAACCACTGGAATATCGAAGTAAATGCCCACCAAATGCGCATAGACATACTCGTCGATGCCAATCGGAGGTAGCCAAAAAACATTCGCGACAAACCAAACCAACCGAGAAATACTCAAGATGCCAAAGGCGAAAAGCATTTGCTTGAAAAGATTTGAATTAATAAGCACTTTCAATTTTTGCATTTCACAATTTCCGTTTTTATGTCAATCTGTTCAGTGAATCGTCAATAGTGAAGTCGACATTGATGCACTGTAACTGTTTCTTCGTCAAAGTTATAGACTAGTCGATGCTCTAGATTAATTCGTCTAGAAAAATATCCCGATAAATCGCCGGTGAGAATTTCTGGTTTTCCGGTGCCTTGCATAGGGTTGCGCCGACATTCGTCGAGCAGGCCATTGATCTTCTTAACAATCGATTTGTCGGTTTCTTGCCAAAATAAATAGTCTTCCCAAGCGCGATTCGTCCACGCCAATTTGCGCTTCATGACTGTTCGAAAGTTTCTCGATACACAATTTCACCCCGTTTTGCCTGGTCAATTGAATCGAAAAGGACCTCCGCATTTTTACGATTACTAATCAAATGCAATGTCTCCCTCATCGAATTGTATTCCGCCAATGAAATAATCACAGCATTTTGTTGCATGCCTCGGTGCACTATGTATGTAACCTGTTCTTCAGAAACTTGGTCCAGCGTTTCTTTGAGGTTTTTACGTAGTTCGGTGTAATTGATGACTTCCATAAGTACTTATTTAGGTACAAAAATACGTCAAATATGTAGGGGTTGTATAATATTAAACGTTTAATCTCAAACCTACTTCACCACAATCTCATCGATGAAAATCCAAGCGGGGTTGCCTACACCGGGGTGGTCGGAAGGTAACGACATTCTGCATTTGGCAGTGATTCTGATATATCGGGTTTGGAAGGGTGGGCCACTTTGGGTTTCAGTGGCTGACGATAACTTTGGTGGAGTGTTTTTGACAGAACTCGCCGCGGCATTGATAACAGAATCTTTGGAGGTTTGCAGATTAACCGTGTATTGGATGTGTTGATCGGCGACATTCCGACCCCAAATTTCATCAAAAGTGTAGCGCGTATTGCCGAGTTGGGTGGTTCTGTTGACCATCGATTTCCCTGCGCTAAACATTACGGTGTCGCTCGTTACAGTGGTCCTCCGTTGCGATGGCATTGGATGCAGTTCCCAAATCTTTCCATCGCTACTGGTTTCAATCTGCACTTCTGTGGGCGCAAAAATCCAACTGGGCTCCACTGATAATGCGCCCAAAGTGATTGATTCAACGTCGGTTATGGTGTCGAGGTCTAACACCGCTACCATGTCTTTCCCATAGAATCCAAGCCAATGAGCGCCCAAGTAATTTCCACCCGCTAGGCCATCGGACAAAGTGCCTTCGCCATGACCAGGATATCGTGAATCTGCGGGGGTACTGAGTTGAATCTTCTTGCCAAAACCCAAATGTTTGCGGAAACTCAATGAAACCGCTTGGTTGATGTTCTGAGAAAAGTATCCGTGAATGTCGGCCGACGTGGTTACGGCTGTTCTTGGTCCCGATTTTCCCTGATAAAGATTGTTGATGCTTGTCCATTCGCTAACAGGAACCCCGCCATTTTTTGTTTTTACCGACGGTTTCTCATCGTCGGATGGTTTTACCAATTCTTCCCATGCCAGTCCGGCTCTCGATTTTTTTATTTCAATTTGATCCGGCCTTCCGTTGTCAACTTTTGGCGCGAAACCCGAAGCCGATGCCATTTCAACCCAAATTGTATCGTGTCCGGTTTCGACGCTAGGTTTAATTCCATACTGACTATGTGCGAATTTTACATTTGCGAAATTTCCAAATTCCTCATGAAAACGGAGACGGTCTAGGAAGTCGGCAAAGGCGGTGTCGATGTTGAGATTGCCCATTTCTACCGCGTTTTCGCCCGTTTTGTAAGCGTTTTTGGGGCTTGAACCCGTCCACAACGCCTCGCTCAAGGCCAGCATTCGAGGTAAAATCATGTATTCCACCTGTTTGAAGTCTTTCATGAATTCCGTCCAAACATTGGCTTGCGCACCCACCACAAAGGGGTGGAAATCGCGTTTGAGTTCATTGGGTATTGGTCTAAAATAGTACACGTCCTTCAGTGTATTCATGCCCCCAAATGCCAACGGTTCACTGTTTGGTTCGCCTTGGTAATGGTCGAAATAGCAAGGGTATCCGGGTGTCATAACCACAGGGTGTTTCATCTGCGCCGCTTCGATTCCACCTACAACGCCGCGCCAACTCATCACCGCCGCATTGGGCGCCAATCCCCCTTCCAAAATTTCGTCCCACCCAATGATGTTTCTGCCATGGGCATTCAAATATTTCTCCATTCGAGCGATGAAATAGCTCTGTAAACGATCCTCGGGACGACTCCAATCGTTGATGTCGTTGCTGGCGCCCATCGTACTGCTGACGTCCTTTAGAACTTTGACGCGTTGCTGACACATGAGGCAGTTTTTCCATGCCGATTTATCGACCTCGTCGCCGCCGATGTGTATGTATTCAGATTCCGGAAACAGAGCCATGACTTCATCTAAAACATCCTCCAAGAAGGAAAATGTAGCGTCATTGCCTGCGCAAAAAACGGATGAATTGGTTTTGGGATAAATGCCACCGGGGACCACGAACTGCGGTAATTTGCTGCAACTTAGGTTGGGGTAGGCTGCTAATGCTGCGGAAGAATGGCCCGGCATTTCGATTTCAGGGACAATGATTACACCTCTTTCTTTGGCATATTTCACTATCTCTCTGACTTCATCTTGGGAATAATAGCCCCCATAATTGGGTGTCTCGTTGGGTTCTTGGGGTTGTGCGAAGCGCCAATTTTCATAATCGCGATTCATCCGCCAAGCGCCGATATCTGTCAGTTTTGGGTATTTCTTGATTTCGATGCGCCATCCCTGGTCGTCGCACAAATGCCAATGAAACGTATTGATTTTGTAAAAACTCAGGTGATCGATGTATCGCTTGATTTCGGTGGTATTGAAAAAATGACGACTCACATCCAGATGCATTCCGCGGTAAGGAAATTTTGGATAGTCTTCGATTTGCATCGGTAGGATTGATCCTGTTTTGGAATGTTCGGTGAGCTGACGTAAACTGCCTAGTCCCCAGCACATGCCAGCAAAGTCGATGGCGTGTATTTCAATGGTGGGTTGTTTTCCCGATCCGATTTTTAGCACATAGCTTTCGCGATGGGTTAATGTGCTAGGTACGAAGTTGATGAAATAATCATTTGTTTTCCATGTACCGTAAAAACTTGGGTTTGCGTCCGTTTTTGCGATTTTCTCTGGATAGGGCTGATGCAATACCAGTTTGATTACGTGCTTGATTGGGTTGCGTTTATGCAGCCATGAAAAGGGGCCTTTGTTTTGTTGCTCCAAATAAACCTTACGTATGGGTAGGAGTTCAGGATTGATCGCGAGCTGATAAGTAGTAGTTCTCCTTGATACGATGTCGTTTGTCGCGGCTTCTGATGAGGTTACCGTTTTTGCAATTTCTCCAAAAGTATTTTTCACAAAAGCGTAATAGGGCTTTCTTGGAATTAACGCGTCTTCAGAATATTGCGGAAGGGCATCGTAAAGTCGTTCAAGGATATTGTTTTGATGCAAATTCATTAGCGAATCTGCGCCTATGATTTGGACTTCAATTTGATCGGGCCAATTGAAAAATGGGGCATTTGGGAATTGAACAACAGTTTGTGGAGCGGGGATGATGGGCAGGTATTGAGCAGTTGGATTTTTTACAACAGCAGTTTTCGTCGCACTGCTCTGGGCGCCCGCGCTATGGCAAATAGATCCCAGAAGAATCAGCAAGAATCGCAATGCGACTGCTGCGGTGGATCTCGTTAATGAAAATGACCCATTGGCGAATTTCGCCAATGGGTCTGTGTTTTTATCATAGCCATGGTTACGGAAGGACATGGCCGCAATTTCGGTTGTTAGGGTTGTATTACCAAAGGTTTAGTAATGCTGAAATCCTCGCCCTCTACCCGTACTTGATACATTCCCGACTTTACGTTTAATTCTATTGGACCTAGAATCGCCTTGCTTGTGTAGGCTTCGTAAACCACTTTGCCCATCGTATTGGTAACTACGACATGAATACTGCCGGCATAATTCAAGCGCAATTCGAATTGACCAGTACTTGGATTTGGCGCAATTACGATTTCTTCAAAATTCACTACCGCACTGCTTGCATTTACCACCTGAATACAATCTGAGGTGTCTTTGCATCCATTTTCGGTAAGCTCGACGGCATATTTTTGATTGGCCGTGGCAGCATAAGAACGGTTGGTTTCGCCGGCAATTATGCGATATCCCTGACTGCAATTCAGCCACTGATAAGTAGCCGCATTAGCGTTGGCTTTCAGCAAAGAACCATCCTGAATCGTAGAATTGTCGATTTTCTTGATCGTTACATTGTAAGTGATAATACTGTCGCACCCTCTCCAATTGGTCAAGGTTTCTGTATATGAACCCGACTTCTCAATCACCGTTCCCGCATTAGGGAGGACGAAATAACGACAAGCGCTGACATTTTGCGAGCTGGTCCCAGGTTCAAAAATGGTCAGTTTGATTGTGACAATACTATCACAGCCCAAATAATTGATCAAAGTGTCTTTGTAAATACCCGATTTTGAATATGTATATAATCCACTTGGGCTTTTGAAAGAACCACAAGCACTTCTAATTATTGATCTTTCGCTCACGATGATGTTGAAGTTGATTGTTATGATACTATCGCATCCAATTGTGTTAGCAATGGTATCATAGTAAGTCCCCGTTGATTTATAGACGTATTTTCCGCTGGGTGACGTGAATCTTCTACAATCAGATGCTGTGATTTCTCCTGTTGAACTCTGCAGAATTGTGACTTTCACAAAAACGATACTGTCGCACCCACGATAACTTTTCAGCGTGTCACTGTAACGACCTGATTGTTTGTAGGTGTATTTCCCACTAGGGCTTTTTACCTGTTTACAATCGCTGGCGTTGATACTGTCTGGCGTAGTTCCAATTTTCAAGTAAATCGTAATTACACTGTCACAACCTACGGCATTGGTTAAGTAGTCCGTGTAGGTTCCTGTTTTTGCCCATGTGTATAACCCACTTGGACTTTTGAAACTCTTGCAATCAAAAACCTTCATGCTGCTCGTTGATTTCTTCTTCAACGTTAGAACGTATTTGATGATGCTATCGCATGTCATTGTGTTTTGAACGGTATCATAGTAAGTGCCAGATGTCAACCATTTCTTTTTTCCAGAGGCCGAAATAAATAAATCGCAAGCCGTAAGTGTTACATTGGTTAGCGTTGATGCTTTTTTCATCGATTTGCCTGTTACCCAGTTTGAGTTACTGCCCGTCCAAGCGAAATTCTGCATGGTTCCTGTGTTCTTGAAACCCGATAAATCCGTTGTGTTTTTCGTCGATACGTTGTTTCCGGCTGCTTTTCCTTGGTTGAATTTAAAATACGCCCTCAATCCTGTTTGGCCAGAACAAAATTCATCGTTCATATTTGCCTTGATTTGACTTGATGTTCTGCACGTTTTCCAAATGCGAACTTCGTCGATCAATCCCTGAAAGCGCCTTTGGTAGGTGCCCGTATGGTCGCCAATGGTGAGGTTAATGGAACTTGCTGTGTTTGTGATGGACGTGGCGACATCAAAAGAGTCGATGGCGATTCCATTTACATAAAGGCGCATTCTCTTTCCGTCGTAGGTTCCAGCGATGTGTTGCCATTGATTTAATACTAAGACATTGGTTGGGGAGTTGCGTTCGGCCCATGTGGAGGTTCCATTTCCCAGGGCGAAATTCAATTGACCGCTTCCGCCAATGCGCAAATTGTAACCATTGTTTGTGGAGTTATCTTCTTTGCAAATGACATTGCATTCCCAAGGGTTTAATTTGAAACTGGTTGGATAGATCCAAGCTTCTAATGAAATTGTCTTTCCTGTGATTTGAACAGAAGTGTCGTTTCCGCAATCAATTCGATCGTCAACCCCGTCGAAGTCGATTCCATTTTGCGCAGATAGGGCGCTGGATGTGAAAATTAAGCCTGACAATGCCATGGCAGACATGAAATAATTTTTTAGTAAGTGTTTCATTCAGACAATATTGTATTTTGCCGAATGTAGGGGGATTTTTATTGTTGGAACAAGCAATTCGATGACTTTAAAATCACCGAATTGCAATTTTCTCAAACGGTGATAAATTATTTGTTCACGACGATAGTTTTTGTTAATAATCCATGCGGAGTTTCTATTTGTACAAAATAGATTCCGGGAATTTCACCAAGATTGATCGTTGTGTTTTGGATGGGCTGTGATAGTTTTTCATAAATGATTCCACCTGCCGCATTGTATATTTTTATATTTCCTCTCTGGTTTGATCCATTTGAATTTGCAGATTCATCAGCGATGGTAATATGAATCAGTCCATTAGAAGGATTGGGGTGAATCTCGATTCCCGTTTCAGTAATTTTAGAAATGGCAGCATTGGTCACCTGAACACAATCCGAAGTATCCTTACATCCGGCCTCTGTTACTTCCACCGCATATATCAAATTGGCTGGGGCAATAAAATTCCTTGACGTTGCGCCATCGATAATTTTGTGACCTTGACTGCAATTGAGCCATTGATATTTCGCATTGATATTTCTAGCGGTAAGTAACGATCCATTATGAACAACAAAGTCATCTACGATTTTTACGTTTAAAATATATGTGATGATACTATCGCAACCTCTCCAGTTTTTCAATACCTCATAGTATACGCCTGATTTATCTACCAATTTATTCGTGTTAGGTAAAATGTAGCTCCTACAAACCGAAGTGTTAATGGTGTCTCTGCTTGGCTGCCAAATCGTCAACTTCACAGTGACAATACTATCGCAACCTTGGTAGTTTACCAACGTATCTAAATAATCACCGGATTTTTTCCAAACATAATTTCCGCTCGGGCTTTTGAATTCAGCGCAAGCACTGCGAATAATAGTCCTTCTTCCCGCGATAATGCTGAAGTTCGTTTTGATGATACTGTCGCAACCTAAGTAATTGACCAAGGTGTCGTAATAAGTTCCTGGAGTTTTGTAAACTTTTCCCGTTGGTGAGAAATATCGGTGACAGGTAGCCGCATCTATTTCACTCGATGAGGCATTAAAAATGGTTGCTTTTACGATTACAACGCTATCGCAACCGCGGTAACTGACTAAAGTGTCGAAGTATCTTCCCGTCTGGTTATAAGTCTTTTTACCACTTGGGCTCGTTACTTTATAACAATTACTAAGACTCACGCTATCCATCGGAGCACCGATTTTCAGAAATATCGTAATTACGCTATCGCAACCAATGGAATTAGTTAGGTAATCGACATAAGTTCCAGTTTTGGTCCAAGTGTACAGACCGCTTGGGCTTTTGTAGCTCTTGCAATCGAATACTTTTATGGAATTGGTGGTTTTCTTTTTGATGGTAAGGATGTATTTCAGTATGCTATCGCAACTCATTGAGGTTTGGATAGTATCGTAATAAGTGCCTGATGTGGCCCATTTATATTTGCCTGACCCCGAAGTGTATCGATCGCAAGCGGTAACTGTAACTGTGGATTGTGTAGATGCTCGCTTCATTGATTTGCCGGTCACCCAATTTGAACTCGAACCCGATAAAGCCATATTTTGTAGTGTTCCATTGTTCTTGAAGCCTGAATAATCGGTAAGACTGGTCACTGAACTGTTACTGCCAGAAGCCTTGCCATGATTGAACTTATAATAGGCCCTCAAACCTTTTTGATAAGAACAAAATTCATCGTTCATATAGGCCCGAATCTCAGCGGTAGATCTGCATGCCTTCCAAATTCGCACTTCGTCGATGACCCCTTGATACCTTCTTTGATAAGTGCCCGTATGGTCGCCAATGGTTAAGTTTATTGACGCAGAAGTATTGGTAATTGAGGTGGCGACATCCATCGAATCAATGACATTGCCATCGACGTACAATCGCATTCTTTTGCCATCATAAGTTCCGGCGATATGCTGCCATTTATTCAGAACCAATACGTTATTGGGGGAGTTTCTTTCCGCCCAGGTTGTAGTTCCATTGCCCATGCCGAAATTGAGCTGACCTGTGCCGCCAATACGTAGCATATAGCCGTTGTTAGAGCTATTGTCCTCTTTGCAGATGACGTTGCAATCCCAAGGGTTTGTTTTAAAACTTGTAGGGTATACCCAAGCTTCCAATGTGAGCAGTTTTCCAGTGATTTGTAGTGATGTATCGTTTCCGCATGTAACACGGTCGTCGGTCCCATCAAAAT
>Ga0209597_1001918_pt1 | contig 13358 bp, 10 predicted proteins | sample M_140625_MF_Meta_FD_187316 | JGI IMG/M metagenome (GOLD analysis project Ga0209597, IMG submission 187316) | Freshwater microbial communities from Lake Montjoie, Canada to study carbon cycling - M_140625_MF_MetaG (SPAdes) (version 2) | ecosystem: Environmental > Aquatic > Freshwater > Lake...
GATTTCGTCTTCGTTGGCGACGACGAGGTCGAGGCCGGTCTTGAGTTGGCCCAGCAGCCAGTCGCGGGCCATGCGGACAATTTCGAACGAGGCGACGTCGAGGCTGATCTTGCAACCGGCGGCGCGTGCAGCAGCGAGAACGGCGTCGGCGAGCGGGCGGTTAAAAACGATGTAGCCTTCGATGTGGGCGAGGCGGCAGCCGGTGAAATCAACCGCTGACACCTCGTCAGGTGAAAATGAAAACACCGCCCCGAGCTCGGTGCGCATGGTGCGTTGGGCGTCGGGGGTCGTCAGAATAAGGCAGCGCGCGTTGGGGAGCGGACTGTGTTTGAAGCGCTGGGGATCGACGCCGCCGGAGGAGAAACGCGCACGATAGGCGCGGGCGGTGTCATCGCCCCCGAGTTTGCCGATGAACGTCGTGCGGAGGCCGAGCCGGGCGGCGTTGAAGGTAGTATTGGCGGCGGAGCCACCCGGAGTGGGCGCGGGAGGCGAGGGGAGCAGGGCGATCAGGCGGGCAATTTCCTCCGGGGAGACGTTGACCGAGCCGCCCTTCTCGCCGGCGGTGTGGGCGAGAAAAGATTCCGGCACGGTCGCGACGAGATCCATGATGGGGGCGCCGACGCCGATCAGATCGAAGGCGGATGGCGTGGTTGCGGAAGCGGAGGAGGACATGGGCGGAGCGGACAAATAAATCGGACTGATGCGGGGCGGGAAGCGCGTGGATTCGTGGAAGATTAACCTGTAACCGTGAGGCTCGTGGCGAGGAGGAGTTCGTCGTCGATCTCGACGAGCAACTCATAGTCACCGGGTCCGGGGAAGGGGAGGTTGCGGATCTCGTTAATGAGATTGATGCGGTGGATCGGGCTTTGGGATTCGAATGGGCGTTCGAGGAGCTGCTGCGGAGTGGTGCCTTCGAGGCCCATCGAGATCTTCAGCGAGTGCTGCCCGGTGGAGACATCGCTGATGGTGAGAAACCAAATCATGAACGGGTGCGTGACGGGAAACTGCCGCGCCTGAATGTTGGAGAAAATACCCAGAATGGTATGTTTGCCGGAGCCGGGGTCGATGTGGACGCCGTCACAAGTGAGCCAGGCGAGAAGTTGTGGTTTGGATTGCACGAGTCGGCGAGCAGGGCGGGGGCGGCAGCGCGGGGCAAATCATTTTGCTTGGAGCCCCGGCCCGAACGGCACTTCGTGAAGCGGTGTTCCTCGCTTTGCTCAGTAAACCTTCGGCGCCGACGATCCTCGACTCGCTGGCGGACTATCCGCGCTGGGTCGTGGTGGCGTGTGCAACCATCGTGCTGGCGGCGGCGATTTGGGTCGTGATGAAGCTGCTCAAGTGGACGTTGTGGTTGCTGTTATTGAGCGTGGTGATCATCGGGCTGGGGACGGCGGCGTGGCTGCTGTTTCGCTAGGCTACGCGAGATTTCGTAACTTTGTCTTGCGCGGCCTAAACACGGGTCGCAAGCGTTGGCCCCCGTGAAATACATTTTCGTCACGGGTGGGGTCGTTTCATCATTAGGCAAGGGTCTTGCAGCAGCGTCCTTGGGCGCGCTGTTGGAGCTTCGCGGGCTCGTCGTCCGCATTCAAAAATTCGACCCGTATCTCAATGTCGATCCGGGCACGATGAGCCCCATGCAGCACGGCGAGGTTTACGTGCTGGAGGACGGAGCTGAGACCGATCTCGATTTGGGTCACTACGAGCGATTCACGAGCGGTAAACTCTCCCGACTCAACTCGCTCTCATCCGGGCAGGTTTATGAGAGCGTCATCCAAAAGGAACGCGCTGGTGAATACTTGGGGCAAACGGTGCAAGTGATCCCGCACGTCACCAATGAAATTAAGAAACGGATTTATGCGGGCGGCACGGGCGCGGATGTGTTAATCACCGAAATTGGCGGGACGACCGGAGACATCGAAGGGATGCCGTTTTTGGAGGCGATGCGGCAATTTGCGCTCGAACTGGGACCGCAGGATGTCGTTTTCATCCACGTGACGCTGGTGCCGTTTCTCAAGGCGGCGGGCGAACTCAAGACGAAGCCCACGCAGCAGTCGGTCGCCAAGCTACGGGAGATTGGTATCCAGCCCGACGTGCTGGTGTGCCGCACGGACCACAAACTCGATGCCGATCTGCGCCGAAAGCTTTCGATGTTTTGCAACGTGGCGGTCCCGGCCGTGATCGAGTGCCGTGACGTGGACCACTCGATCTATGAACTGCCGTTGGCCCTTCAAGAGGAGAATCTTGATCAACTCGTGGTCGACTTGTTGGGGCTGAAAAATCCCCGGCCGAAGGAGAATATTTGGGAGGGGATTGTGCAGCGCATTCTTACTCCGAAATACGAGGTGACGATCGGGGTGGTCGGGAAATACATCGAGCTCCAAGACGCCTACAAATCAGTTTACGAATCGATCACGCACGCCGGAATCGCGAATAATTGTAAGATCATCGTCCGCCGGATCGACGCGGAAGATCTCGAAAAGAGGCACGGCGTCGCGTGGCTCCACGGGCTCGATGGCATCCTCGTCCCCGGTGGGTTTGGCGACCGTGGCACCGAAGGTAAAATCATCGCCGCGAAGTATGCCCGCGAAAAGCAGGTGCCCTACTATGGGATTTGTCTCGGACTGCAGATCGCGGTGATCGAGTTCGCGCGAAATGTGCTGAAGCTCAAAGGCGCAAACAGCGTCGAGTTTGATCCCCAGCCGCCGCATCCGGTGATCAACTTAATGGAGGAGCAGCACGGGGTAACGGATAAGGGCGCGACGATGCGGTTGGGCAGCTACGAATGTGAGGTCACGCAGGGTAGCCTCGCGCACAAATCCTACGGTGCGACCACGGTGAAGGAGCGGCACCGCCATCGTTACGAGGTGAATAATGCCTACGTCGACCAACTCCAACGGGGCGGCCTGATTGTGAGCGGCATCTACCGGCGCTTGAATCTCGTGGAGATCGTCGAGCTCAAGGGGCATCCGTGGTTCCTCGGCACGCAGGCGCACCCGGAGTTTCAATCGAAGCCGAACAAGGCGCATCCGCTCTTCGCGGCGTTTGTCGCGGCGGCGATGAAAAACAAGATCGGTGGCGCGTTGGCCAAGCCCGCAGCGAAGCCGAAGGGCCAGCCGGCGCCGAAGCGCGCGCAGAAAAAATAAGCGATGATTTTCGATCCGAGAAAACTCCTGCTCATCGCCGGGCCGTGTTCGCTGGAAAACGAGGGCGTATGTCGCGCTGTGGCCGAGGCGCTCGTGCGGATGCGTCGCACGCAGCCGGATTTGAATATCGTCTTCAAGGGATCGTTCGACAAAGCGAATCGCACGTCGCTGGCCGGTGATCGGGGCACGGGCATGAAAACGGGGCTGCTCCTGCTTGCAATGGTCAAGCAGGACTATGGTTTTCCCGTGCTGACTGATGTGCATGAAACGACGCAAATGGCGGCGGTGGCCGAGGTGTGTGATGTGATTCAGATTCCGGCCTTCCTCTGCCGGCAGACGGATCTGTTGCTCGCGGCGGCCGCGACGGGCCGGGTGGTGAACGTGAAAAAGGGGCAGTTTCTCTCGCCGCAGGAAATGGTCTACGTCACGGCCAAATTGCGCGAGGGCGCGGCGCAGGAGATTTGGCAGACCGAGCGCGGCACGACCTTTGGTTATCAGAACCTCGTGGTGGATATGCGGTCATTCGCGATTATGGCGCAGAACGGTTATCCGACGATTTTTGATGCGACTCATGCCGTCCAATTGCCGGGAGCCGGGGGCGGTAAAAGCAGCGGCCAGCGGGAGTTTGTGCCGCCGCTCGCGAAGGCCGCCCTCGCGGCTGGGGCGGATGGGCTGTTTATCGAAACCCATCCCGATCCGAGCAAGGCAATCAGCGACGGGCCGAACATGATTGCCCTGAAGGAGCTACCGGCGCTGGTGGCGACGTGTGTCGCCGTTTGGAAGAGCGTGCGGGCCTGATGCTGGCGGTGGTTTCTCGCGCTCGCGGGGCCGCCGCCGCGATGATTCTGCGATGACTGTGCCGCTCCTTGACCAAGCCGCCGTGGGCCGCACACTCGGCCGAAATAAAACCTCTGATGGCTAACTTTATCATCGACGTCCCGGTGCCCTCGATGGGCGCGACTGTGAGCGAACTCACGGTCGTTTCGATTAAAACAAAACCTGGTGATCGCGTCGCCAAGGGCCAGAAAATCGCCGAATTGGAGAGCGATAAATCGATTTTCGAATATGAAGCGCCGGCCGACGGACTCGTGATCGCACTGCCTGCTCAGCCGGGCGAGGTGTTGCAATCGGGAGCGCTGTTTTTACGGCTCGAGACGGACGATGCCAGCCTGCGGCATTTGGAGTCCCAGGCCGGCAGCGGCGTGCCCCTCGTGGCGGTGGCGGCAGCGCCAGCGAAATCGGCAGCGGCGCTGGTCTGGACGCCCCGGGCGACCAAACTCGCCCAAGAGGCCGGTCTCGACCCCGCGAAACTCACGGACATCGCTGCCACGGGTCCCGGTGGACGTGTGTCGGGTGACGATGTCGCCGGCTACCTCGCGGCCCGGAAGTCTTGAGTCGACGCCGGGAGCCGTACGTCCTTTCCTCCTGATCTTTCGCGCATGATTTCTGATACCGTTTGCATCGCTGGCGTGGGTCACGCGGCGCCCACCAAAGTCCAAGCCAACAGTGAAATTCTGAAGGCATTTCCCGATCGCACGGAGGACGAGATCGTGCGCCTGACGGGCATCCGCGAGCGTCGTTTCGCGGCAGACGACGAAAGCGCGACCGACCTCGCGGTGATCGCGGTGCAGCACGCGCTGACCCAAGCCGGGATGAAGGCCGAACAGATGGATGGGATTATCATGGCCACGCTGATTCCTGATCAACCGGTGCCGGCGATGGCGAGCGATCTCGCGCGGCGGCTGGGGATTCCGCGGGTATTGGCTTTTGACCTGAATGCCGCGTGCTCTGGCTGGCTCTACGCGCTCGAAGTGGGACGGTCGTTCATTGTGTCGGGTACCGCGAAGAATCTCATCGTCGTGACGGCGGAACTCCTCTCCCGGATTACGAATCCGCAGGACCATGAAACGGCGTTTCTCTTCGGCGATGGTGCCGGCGCGGCTATTTTGACGAACGGTGCGGGCGGCCATCGACTCCACCGCATGGGATTGAGCGGCGATGCCGACCAGTTTGAGGCGATCCAACGCAAGGGCGGTGGCGCGCGGATGCCGTGGCCCGTCGCGCAGGACGGACACGCGAAGCATTTCTATCTGCAGATGAACGGCACCTCGGTGTTCAAGAATGCCGTGATCGGCTTCGCGGAACAGATCGAGCAGACTCTGGCGCGGCAAAACCTGAAGCCCGGGGACATCGCGTGGATCGTGCCGCATCAGGCCAACGAGCGAATCCTGAAGGCCGTCAGCAAGCGGGTCGGGATTCCCTACGACAAGTTCGTGGTAACGATTGGCAAATACGGCAACACGAGCGCGGCGAGCGTCTCGATGGCCTTGGGCTGGGCGGCGGAGGAAGGCATCTTCGCTGACGGGGATAAAATTATTTTTTGCAGTGTAGGCGCCGGGCTGACGTTTGCGGGTGGGTTGTTGGAGTGGTGAAGAGAGCGCGCGCCATGCGCTGACTCGGGAGCTGAGTGTTGAGGCCGCGGGTTCTTCGGGCTGTGGGTGTGCTCGCGAGGGTTCAACTCGACGCGCCGGAGCAGGCGCCGAGCCTCGGAGGGATCGCCTCGGCGGAGATGCAGTGGCGATGGTGCACAATCCCGTGCTGGTGCTTTGGGTCTGTCTCGACGCCCGTTCAGAAGCTGCCCTTGAGCCCGGCGGAGAGCTGCACGCCATACGTCGTGACTTGGTAGCGGCGGGCGTAGCCGGGCGTATCGGGGCCGTAGCGGAGGAGGACTTCGGGTACGTTGAAGATATTTTGAGCGCTGAGATAGAGGCCGATGTTTTTCCGGACCTGCCACTCGGCGTTGAGATCGACGGTGGTGCGCGGCTGGCTGTATTGGAAACCGTTCACGCCCGTCACGACGCCACCGCGCTGGCGGCCGCGGTAGTTCCACTTGGCGAGGAAGGAGAGCGGACCGCGGTGGTAGCTCGCGCCCCAACTGCCGCTCTCGGGGATGAACGCGGTGAAGTTCGCTTCTTGGCTGCCGACGAGCTCGAGCTTGGTGGCGTTGGCAAAAATCTGGATGGTCCGGCCCCACTCGCCGAGCGGGCGCAGTGAGTGGCGCGCGCTGAACTCGAGGCCGCGCACGCGGGCGACACCCGGCAGGTTGAACTGTGTGACGAGTTCCCAGCCCGCGTATTCGGGCCCGAGGCCGACCTCGGCGAGGCTGTCAGCCTTGGCGATGCGGGTGGCGCTGCCGAAAAAGTCGCGAATCTCCTTGGCGAACCCGCCGACGCTGAAGAGGCCCCCGGCATCGGTGTAGTACTCGAGGGAGACATCGAGGTTGTCGGCGGACCACGGGCGAAGGCCGGTGTTGCGGATGGTGATGCGGCCGGGGAGTTGTTGCGGATTGATCGCGGCCTCCATGTCGGCCTCGTCGATGGTGGAGTTGGGGACGATGTTGGTGAAGTCGGGCCGGCCGTAGGTCTGCGCGAAGGACGCGCGCGCCTGCAGATTCTCGCGGATATTGTAGGTGAGGTGAATGCTGGGGTAGTAGCCCTCGTACGTGCGGGCGGCGCGGACGCCGCGCTCCGCACGGATGAGCCGCAGCTCCTCGGCGGAGCCCACGGTGCCGGCAGCGGGTTTCCGGATGCGGGCGCCGGCGGCGGTGTGCGCGTAGGTGCCGTCGGCGTCGCGTTGCCACACGGCGTTGGGATCGGCGAGGACGCCTTCGCCCTTGGCGGAGGTTTTCTCGAAGCGCACCCCCGTGAGGATTTTCAGGCGGTTGCGGAACAGGCCGGCCTCGGCTTGTAGGTAGAAAGCGGTGACGCCTTCCTGCAGGTATTCGGAGTTGTTGACGCGGAACAGCTCCTCGGCGACGACCTGCGCGGGCGTCTTGGACCAGAGCGTGGGGTTGGCCTTGAAGGCCTCCCACGCCTTGTAAACGGAGATCCACGGCATGTTGCGGAAACCGAAACTTTCCTCCTGTCCGACGTAAGTCGTCATGCGGTAGGGCGTGGGCGTGTCGATCGTGGCGGCATTGCCGTCGGGGCCGTTGTAGGTCCAGTTGATGCTCTCGCGGCGGACGTCGCGTTTTTGGATGCGCTCCGAGCTGCCGATCTGGAGCGAGGCGGGGAACGGGAGGAAACCCAGGCTCTTCCGCACGTCGAGTTTAGCGGTGACCATGTCGTCGTGGATGTAGCGGGGTGTGGAGTTGGCGGTGTTGAGACGGTAGTTGTCGAGGTTGTACAGGTCGACTTCCTGGTTGGCGTTGTCGAAGAGCCGGATGGTGCGCGGGCGATCCTGATCGACGTCGGCGAGGACGAGGCGGCCGGGATTGCGCAACGCGGTGCCGAGCGTGCGGAAGCGGCCGTGGATCGTATCTTGGTAACCGCCCTCGGACTGGGAGAAACCGAGGCCGCTCTCGACGCGCCAGTCGCCGTTGTCGAAACGGTAGCGGGTGCTGCCGGCGCGGGTATCGAGCTGGTGGCGGACGGAGGCGTGCAGGCCCATCAGCGAGACGCCGGCGCGGCCGGTGGCGCCGTTCGTGAACCCGTCGCCGTAGGTCATCGCCATCCCGCCAACGACGGTGGGCGTGGCGTTCGTGCCGGTGTCGAATGCAGCGGACGTCGAGGAGCGGTCGGAGACAAAGCGGCTGGCCTCAATATTGGCGGAGAGCACGCCGTTGGGGGTGACGCGCCAGTCGGCGCGTACGCCGGCGGAGTTGCGGGTGTTGAGTCGCGGCGAAGCGGGCAACTGGAACTGTTGGAGAAACGGCCGGGCAAACGTCGCGCCGGTGCCGGCCGCGGTGGCGTTGTAGGCCTTGAGCGCGAGCTGCTGCCACATGTAGCGGTTCTGCACCTGGCCGGTGACGACGAGGCCGAAGTTCCGCGACACCGGCAGCGTGTAGTCGAAGTTTGCGGATGGGCGGATCATCTGGACTTTTTTATCGGGCGTGTGCGGCTGCTCTTGGAGCGCGAGGTGATGCTGGTTGCCGGAGATGCTGATCGAGTAGCGGAGCTGCGCGGTTTTCCGCTCAAACGCGCTTTTGCTGACCATGTTGATCGAGCCGGACATCGAGTCGGCGGGCGTCGAGGGGGTGGGCGATTTCGTGACCTCCAGGCGCGCGAGGTTGTTCATCGACACCTGCGTGAACTGGAAAACGCGCGAGCTGCCCTGGGGATTGCCGGTATTGGCCATTTGCATACCGTCGCCCGAGACGACGGCCATGCTCGTGGGAAAACCGCGCACGGCGACCGAGGAGACGGAGCTGCCGGACTCGGCGTCGTATTCCGCGGTGATGCCGGGGAGGAACTTGAGGAACTCGCCGACGTTGCCGTCGGTGACTTCGCCGAACGCATCGGCCGCGATCACATTTTTTAAGTTGGGCGCGAAGCGCTGTTCGTTGATCGCAATGGCGGCGCCATCGGTCTCGCGGCTGGTGGAGACCTTGAAGGCATCGAGCTGGACGGTGCCGTCACCCCGAGCGGTGCGTCCGCCGCTCGCGAGATCGACGTGGCGCTCGACGATCTGGCCCGGCGCCACGTTCACGGTGACCTCCTGCGGGTCGAGCCCGGTGAAGAAAACGTGGAGCACGGTCGCGCCCGGGGGCAGGGCAGGGATGCGGTAGGTGCCGGACTCGTCGGTGAACACGACGCGGTCGGTTCCACGGACGGTGAGGCGGGCGTTGTTGAGGAATTGCCCGGTGGTCACGTTTTGCACGCGCCCGGAAATCGCACCGATGTTTTCAGCGGCGTGCACGGCGTTGGTAAGGACGAGCGTGCTCGTAAGGAGGAAAACGCCGATGCGACGGAGGAGGTTCATGGGGTTAAAAAGTATCGGGCGGGTTGGCGGTCAGAGGAAGTGAACTGCAAAGCGGGGGAGCTTGCGCGGCATTCGGACAGCTTGGTTGGCGAGAGCCGACTATGGCGCGACCGTTGGGGGAAATGAACGGACTGCCGACGCGCATTCGATGGGGGACTTGAGGATGTTCAAGTCGATTCCTGCAGTTTATCTGAGATCGTATGGTCGCCACCGATGAACACGTCCATTGAAGCCAGCTTACTGGCTCCGGTTGCGTAGCCGGCGGTGCGTCCGAGTGCTTGTCCGTTTGTCGCTCGGTATCAGGGGCCGCAGTACAGCGTCGGGTGGACCAAGGTCTGCCCGCCCGCGGCGTTGGCTCGGCGGGATGAATCGGCCCTGGTGCGGCGGTGAGGGGCCGGCGGTGGCGGCGTGTCGAGCAGGGCGCCGGTTATGAAGATGGGGCGTCCAGTGCCACGGCGTAGGGGAGCTCGGTCCCGATCCACCGAATCGTCCCGATGCGGCCGTGTTGGGGGCCGAGACTAACGTCGCGCGAGCTCGATCTGTTCGACGATTTCGACCCCGTAACCATCGAGGCCGATGATTTTTCTCGGGTGCTGCGTGAGCAGGCGGATGCGGGTCAGTCCCAAGGTCCGCAACATTTGCGCGCCGATGCCGTAGTCGCGCAGATCCATGCCGTGGAGGGGCTCGGTGCGGTCGATGGTCGGAGCGATTTTTTGCAGCAAGGCTTCTTCCCGATTCGCCGGTTGCATGTAGAGCAGAGCGCCCGCGCCCTCTGCGGCGATGGCCCGCAGGCTGGTGCTCAGCACATCCTTCGCATCGCCGGCGAATTGGGCGTGAAATACGTCGTTCAGCACGTTGGCGGTATGCACCCGCACGAGCACCGGCTTCGTCGCGTCGGCTGAGCCCAGCGTGAGCGCCAGATGGTTCCGCTTGTCGATCCGGCTCTGGAAAACGTGCACCCGGAAATTGCCATATTCAGTCGGGAGATCGCTCTCGCCGATCTTTTGGATCAGGCTTTCGCGGCGCAACCGATATGCGATCAGTTGCTCGACAGAGATCATTTTGAGACCAAACCGCCTTTTGAACTCCGCGAGTTCCGGCATACGTTGCATCGAACCGTCTTCGTTCACCAATTCGCAGATGACGCCGGCAGGGGACAATCCCGCGAGCAACGCGAGGTCGACCGCCGCTTCCGTGTGCCCCGCACGCTCTAGAACCCCGCCGGGTTTGGCGCGCAAAGGGAACACATGTCCCGGTTGCACCAAGTGCTCTGCCCTCGTTTCCGGATCAGCCAAAAGCTTGATCGTCACATAGCGATCATACGCACTCACTCCCGTTGAAATCCCGGTGCTGGCATCGACGCTGACGGCGAAATCCGTGCGCTGCACCTCGCGATTGCGCGCCACCATCGGCCCAAGCCCGAGTCGGTCAAGTGCAGCGCCCAGCATGGGCACGCACACGATCCCGCTGCCAAACCGAATCATCATATTGATCGTTTCAGCTGTAGCCTTGGACGCGGCCATAATGAGGTCTCCCTCATTCTCCCGATCAGCGTCGTCTGCCACGATCACGAGCTGCCCGGCCGCGATGGCCCTGATGGCGTCTTCAACATTATCGAAGGGACTGTCTTGGTTCATTTACGCGGTGAAACAGTCCGATGAAATGGGGGACGGCAACTACGGATTGAGAGGGCTTTCCGGTCTAAGTTTACCCGGACTGGACGCTATCGGCTGCTACTGTGAGTGTGGACCGCGCGTTCGTACGGTTCGGAGCTGACACCTAACGCCGAGTCTTTGCGGTCACGGCGACGCGGCGTTGCGGCTGCAGTCTGATAAATCTCGGCGAGGTTTCGCCCGGTGATCATCGCGCGATCACTCACGAAGCGGAATTCGACCGTGGTCGCGTCGTTTTTAGCTCCAGCTTGATCAGCGATGAATCCGGCCGCGCCACCTGGTCCCGCCTGCTCCCGGGTAGCCTGTCGTCGCGAGAATACCGCGGGCATCTCTCGCGTTTCCAAACAGTGCACCGACCGCGTCTGAGCGACCGGTCTGCTGTTTGGGTGGGCTTCATTACCGTAAAAATCATGGTCGGCGAAGGCGACCACGGGATGCCTGTAGTCTTCGGAAATAAAGACGGGATCGAATGCCTTCCCGAGCGGGTGTCGGCCAAAACAAGGCGACGTCGCGGGGGTAGCTGACACTCGCGCGCCAACCTAGTCGCTGAAGGGGCCGTTGGTTGCGCGTGTTCGCACCCATGGTGTGGCGTGGCGTTTGATTCGCGTTGGGCCTGGGCGGATCGGACCTGGCGGGAGCGGGATGCGAATCCTCGTCGGGGCCAAACGAAACCAGGCGGATAGCGTTGCCGTAGGTGAGGTGGCCGGGCGGGGGAGCGACGAAGCGTGTGCGGAGCTCCCTTTTCGTAACCGTCTTTGCCGGTGGGTTGCTCGTAAACGACAAAGCCCGCAAATCGTTGTGCGATTGCGGGCTTAGATCTGGTGGCTCCCCCGGGACTCGAACCCGGAACCAATTGATTAAGAGTCAACTGCTCTACCATTGAGCTAGGAAGCCTTTAGATAAGGGGCGAAAAAACTCACGAACGCGTTCGGGATGTCAACTGTCATTTCCACGCGTGATTTTTCCGGAGTTACCTTCCGCCGTGCGCTGATTCACGTGCTGAGTTGACAACCCGTCGGCGCGCGCATTTTCCGCTGTCCCTGTGGCTGCGACGTGGCACAACCCGTGTCCACCGCTGTTCCCTGCGCGACGTTATGCTCCTTACCCTTTCCCCTTGGTTCCTCCTTTTGCACGCTGTGCCCGTGCTACTTCTCGGAGAGGGCGTCGTGCGCCGGGTGCCGTTGCTGGCGCGGTGCAACCTCCCGGTGCCCGTCGTCGGGGGCCTGCTGTTCAGCGTTCTCTTGCTGGCGCTGAACCTGTCCGGCCTCGCGGTTGTTTCCTTCGCTACGAAGGTTTCCGCCGGTGGCTGGACGTGGCTCGTCACCCCGGAGGTCGAGTGGACCGCGCGTCCCCTGAAGAATCTCAATCTCCCGTTGCTTGTCGCGTTTTTCACCTGTGTTGGCCTTGGCGCTCCGGTGCGGATTCTGCGCACGGGAGGGCGGGCGTTGGCGATGCTGTTGGTCGCGGGGACGGTGCTCGCTGTGCTCCAAAATACGGTGGGCGTGGCCTTGGCCATCGCGCTGGGTGCACCGCCGCTCCTTGGCGTCGTGTGCGGCGCGCTCACCCTGGTCGGAGGACACGGCACGGCGCTGGGGTTCGCACCGCGCTTCGAACAAGCGGGACTCGCCTCAGCCGCCACGATCGGAGCGTCGGCGGCGACGTTTGGCCTCGTCGCGGGCGGAGTGCTCGCCGGGCCCTTGGCTGAGTGGCTGCTGCAGAGCCGAGGAAAAAACGTCCCGGGACCTGCTCCTGTTCCGCTGGAAACATCCGCCGCGGTCGCGAGTTTTTTCAGCGATGTGCGCGCACTCTTTGGATTAGGTCGTACGGCCGTCGGTCATGCTGTGCTCATTGCCGTCTGTGTGAAAGCCGGCGCTTGGGTCAGCTTCGGACTCGACCGCGCGGGAGCGTCGTTGCCTGCTTATATGGGCGCGCTGCTGGTGGGGTTTTTCGTCCGCGCGGCGCACGATGGCGCGGGCGGCACGTGGCTACGCAGCGACGTGATCGCGCGCCTCGCCGCGGTGCTTCTGCCGCTCTTTCTGGCGGTGACGCTCGCGGCGCTGAACCTCGCGGAATTGGCGTCGGTCGCCGGCCCGATGCTCGTGATCCTCGTCGTGAACACGCTCGTCTCGCTCGCGTTCGCGGCGTGGGTCGTGTGGCCGCTCCTCGGCCGCGACCACGAGGCGGGCGTGATGGTGGCTGGGCTCGTGGGCTTCGGCGTGGGCTCGACCGCGACCGCCGTTGCTGCGATGGACGCGATCACGCGTCGCCGTGGGCCCGCACCGCGCGCTGCCGCGCTCGTCCCGCCGACGGGCGGATTTTTCATTGATTTCACCAACGCACCCGTGATCAGCGCCTTCATTAATCTGCTCAGATGAACCGGCTCCATCTCGCGTTTCAATGCGTGCTCCTTCAGCGATCGCGACCGCTCCGAAGTCACCGGCCTCAGTCGTGACTCGCTGTCACCGCCGTCGAGCTCGCCGCCTTCACGACCTACGATGCTGCCCACGTTGATACCGGCGCCTCGACGACCAAGGAAATTTACGAAGCGCTCGGCCAGCCCGACTGCATTGTCGTCTACGTCGATTCTGGCGATGTCCGGCGCGACCGCGATGGGGTACGCGCCTCGCGTCGCGCAACGCCTGCGGCAACGACTCGCTTTCCTCGGTCGCGCCAGCGCGGCCCGCTTCTAGGGTGCGCCCTGCGCTGTGGTTTGAACACCGTCACCGCTAGCGAGCCGCCGGCTCGCCGATGAGGCCTTCGGTCATCGTTGCAGTGCCGGCAC
>Ga0209597_1001919_pt1 | contig 13349 bp, 12 predicted proteins | sample M_140625_MF_Meta_FD_187316 | JGI IMG/M metagenome (GOLD analysis project Ga0209597, IMG submission 187316) | Freshwater microbial communities from Lake Montjoie, Canada to study carbon cycling - M_140625_MF_MetaG (SPAdes) (version 2) | ecosystem: Environmental > Aquatic > Freshwater > Lake...
CGTCGGGCGACGATCGGCTGGAGGCGTCGCTCGAAGGCGGCGCGGTCGTTGACCTGGGAGCGGTCGTCGGGTTTCCGGCCGACGCCACCGTTGCCTGGATCCGACCTGCGGCCAACTCAACCGCCACCAAGGCCGTCGGCTCGCTCATCGGCGACCTTGCGCGGTGGCAGCCGCGGCTGGCGGCGATCGTTCCTCCGTTCGCAACCGCCGGCCTCGAGCTCGCCGGCACGGTCAAGGCGGGTGCCGAGGTGACGCCGCAGGGCGACGTGTGGCAGTGGACGCGGGCCGGATGCGAGATCGAGAAACTCGTCATGCGGCACGAAGGCCGCGAGATCGTCGAGCCGCGGGTCGTGATCACGTCGGCCGGCCGCGTCGATGCGGTATCGGGCAAGATCGACATCTCGTCGGGCGAACTCCTCTCAACGAGCCTTTCGCTCCGCACCGGCGGGCTTACCTGGCTGCCGGCGACCATCGCTGAGTGGCCCGTCGAGCGGCTCCGGGGTCGCATGCAGTGGCAGGCCGACATCGGTCGCGTCGAGCCGTGGCTCGTGCCGGCCGCCGTCGCGAAGTCGTGGCCTGCTGGGGGCCGCGGCTGGGGCACGATCGAGATCATCGACACGCAGGCGGGCGTAAACCTGCTCGTTGAGGCAACCGGCAGCCAGCTCGTGCTCTCGTCTGGTGGCCGTGAAGGACAGGCGGCGCGGCCGGTGTGGACCGAGCCGCGGGTCGCCGGGGCGCTGGAGATCACTCGTCCGCGCGGTGCGTCGGGCACGCTCGCCGACCAACTGCGGATCGACAGGCTCTCGGTCGAGTCGTCCACGCTCGCGGTGGCTGCAACAGGTCGGCTCGACGACTGGAGTGCGCGGCGGGTCGTCACGCTCGACGGCACCGCGGCCTACGACTGGCAGCAGGTCTCTCGGCTGCTCTCCCCGTGGACGGGAGGCCGCATCACGCTCGTGGGCTCTGATGGACGTCCCTTCGCGCTGCGGGTGCCGCTTGCGGCCGGAGGCCCAGCCGAAGTGGCGGCGGCGGGCGGAGGCTCCCCGTCGGCGACGGTGCCGCTCCCAGCCGACTGGCTGGCGGCGACCCGCGGCACCGAGGCGGAGCCCAACCTCGCGATGCGGGTTACGCGGCCGGCGAGCGCGTCGGTCCGGCCCAACGACGACCGGCTCAAGTCGCTGGCGATCGACACCACCGCCTCGTGGCTTGGCGGCGACGTCGCGGGGTTTCCGCTGGCGGCGGGCGAGGTGGCTGTGCGGCTGCTCGAGGGACAACTCGCCTTCGGGCCGTTCGACATTCCGGTTGCGGGAGGCCGGGTTCGCGGCGCTCCGTGGGTGCGGCTGGTGCCTGCGCCGGGTGAGCTCGTCATTCCGCCGGGTCGCCTCGCGGAGCGTGTGGCCCTCTCGGAGCAGACCTGCCGGCAGATCGCGCTATGGCTCTCGCCGGTGCTCGGTCATGCCACCCATGCCGCCGGTGTGGTGAGTGTGGACCTCGCGGGGGCAAGGCTGCCGTTTGGCGATGCGTTTGGCGGCGAACTCGCCGGCCAGCTGACGTTCGAGAACCTCGAACTCAAGCCCTCCCCCGGCGTGCAGCCGCTGGTGAACCTGCTCGTGAAGCTCCAGAGCGTGGTCGATCCGCGGTTTGCGTTCGGCGACAAGGCGGTGCTCCTGCGGGTGCGTCCCGATCCGGTCCGCGTGCGACTCGCCGGACGGCGGATTGCGCACGAGGGGCTCGTGATGGACTCGGGTCAGCTCGTGGTGAAGTCGCAAGGAAGCGTCGGCCAGGACGGTTCGCTCGACATGCGGCTCGAAGTGGCCCTGCGGGGCGACCTCGTGGGCCAGACACCGGTCCTCGGCCAGCTCTTCCGCACGCCGCTGCTGGTGCCGCTCAAGGGAACGGTGGAGAAGCCGCAGTTCGACGCCGCGGCCATGGAATCGATCCTCGGCCGGATTGTGGAGAATACCGCCGAGGCGGTGCTCAAGGACGGCATCGGCCGCGGTCTGGAGGCGGTGTTCGGCCAGCCGCAGCCGCCGGCTCCAACCCCCGCGAGACCCCAGCCATGAACGGCGTGCAACTGCCAATGATCGCCCTGCCGGTGCTGCTCTTCGTGGCCATGATCGTGGCCGCAGAGATTGGCCGCCGATTGGGGCGGCTTCGCTGGCTGCGGCCCGACGATGCGGATGCGGTGGGCACGAGCGCCGTCGATGCCGCGGTGCTCGGCCTGCTGGGGCTGTTGATCGCGTTCTGGTTCAGCTCGGCAGGCACGCGGCTCGACATGCGGCGGAGCCTGATCGTGGAGGAGGCCAATGCGATCGGCACTGCCTGGCTGCGGCTGTCGATTCTCCCCGAAGACACCCGTGCGTCGGTCCGTGACCTGTTTCGCGGATATCTCGACACCCGGCTCGCGCAGCGGCCGTCCGCCTCTCCCGCCGAGTCGCCGATCAAACTCTCCGACCGATTGAAGGATCAGCGGGACGCCATCTGGCGGCAGTCGGTTGCGGCCGTGCCACGGTGTGAAAGTGACCAGACCGCCGCGATCCTGCTCTCGGCAATCAATGAGATGTTCGATGCCGGCACACGGCACCAGGCCGCCTACAAGGCCCACACGCCGACGGAGATTCTCATCCTGTTGCTCTTCGTCTCCATCTTCGCTGCGTTACTCGCCGGCCACGACATGTCAGGCACGAAGCGGTTCAACTGGCTGCACATGGCCGTATTCGCCTCCGTCACGTCGGTCACGATCTGGGTGATCTACGACCTGGAGATGCCCCGCTACGGGCTGATTCGCCTCGACGACTACGACCAGACGATGCTCGACGTCCGTGCCGATTTCGACCGGCCGGAGTAGCCCCCGGTGGCTCGGCCGCGAACCATCTCGGGCCGGGAGGCGTAGAATGGTTTCAAGGAGGCTCGGTCGTGCGTTTTCGTCTGCAAAAACCAGTCTGGTTGGTGATGGCCTTCGTGGCGTTTGCCGCGCAGGTCGTTCCCCAGGCTTGGGGCGGGGAATGCGACCGCGGCTGCTGTGCGGCCGAGAGTGGCGCATGCTGCTCCGCCTGCCCGACCGAAACCACCGCACCTCCCTGCCACTGCCAGTTGGAAGCCCGGCAAGACCAGCCGCTCTCCGTCTCCAAGGGCAGCACGGCTGACCGCGATCTGCTTGAGCAGGTTGCCGTGGCAGCCTCAACCTCCTTAGCAGCCCCGCATGCGATCGGTGTGAGCCGGGAGTATGCGGCAGCCTCGCTTTCTACGCCGATCCGGCCAGTCCGGGTCCTCTACGGCGTCTGGCGGAACTGAATCGGCCGCCGAACCGATGTCTTCCCGTCTTGGGGCGTGAGCCGCTGGCCGGGTGATGTCCGCGGTGGCTTTCCCACGGTCACACGTCGTGACGTGGCGTGATCGATTCAGTTTTCCATGCAAAGGATTCTTTCCATGAACAGTCTGTTGCTCTTGGCGGCACTGGCCTTCGTGCCCTTCGTGCCCGCCACCCTCAGCCAGCGTGCTGGCTGCGAGACGTGTGATTGCTGTGGTTGCTGCGAGACGGGCAGTTGCGAGTGCACGAGTTGCACTTGCATCTGCTGCGGTGGCGAGTGCCCGACTGCTGGCGTGAAGGCCGAGCAGGAAGGCTGCTGCGGCTCTGGGTGCTGCAGCAAGTAGCACCTGACGCTGGCTCAGCGTGAATGTGCGGGGCGGTGGGGGACGAACGTCCCCCACCGCCCTCTTTTTTATGGTGCCGGCTCCCGCTTCCAGAAAGCCGACCGGCCGTAAGGCCGCGGGCTCTGGTGGTGGGCCGCTCAGGGCTGTCCATGCCCGTCACCGGAGCACACGAGACTGCTCGTACCCCCGACCTCGCCACTCTTGAGGCCGGTTGTTCTTGTTGGCGAACGACCCCAATCGTAAAATTCTTACTTGTATGCGTAAGAAATACCTGGAGGGCGCACGATGAAAATCACCTCAAAGGGCCAAGTGACTATCCCCCAGGAACTACGGGAACGCGCCGGACTGATGCCCGGCTGCGAAGTAGAGTTTTTCGAGGCCCGAGACGGTCGCGTCTTCATGAAGAAGCTCACCCGCGCCAGCCGGGGCCGTCGCATAGTGGACCGACTTCGCGGTCAGGGGAGCGTGAGGATGACCACCGAAGAGATTCTGAATCTCACCCGCGGAAGGTGACACCCTCCGATGGCCGTCTTCGTCGATTCCTGCGTGCTGCTCGATGTCTTCACGGAGGACCCAACGTGGTTCGCGTGGTCGGCGGCCGCACTCGAAAAGGCAGCTGACGAGGGACCGCTGGTGATCAATGCGGTCGTGTATGCCGAGATATCCGTGCGGTTCAATCTCATCGAGGAGTTGTAGTCCGCACTTGCGTCCGGTGGCTTTGACCATCGACCCAGACCGCGCGAAGCCGCGTTTCTCGCCGGCAAGGTGTTTCTGCGTTACCGCCGTGTCGGGGGGCGGAAAGTGGTTCCGCTACCCGATTTTCTGATAGGTGCACATGCAGCCGTCGAGCGATTGCCGCTGCTCACCCGCGACGTGCGACGCTTTCGCACGAACTTCCCCTCGCTGCACCTGATCAGCCCCGGCGGGAGATGACGGAGAACACTGACCTGCCCCCATGAATGGAACCAGTGTCTATCACCAGGGTAGACCTCCAAGGGATCGCCCCTGTCCGCTTGGTGAGGCGCAGCCGGGCCTGTCGGGTCTGCGAGGGTGGCTGTGGCGGGTCGTCGAGAGCCAGAGCGTGGAGTGGCACCGTCTGTATCGGGGCGGCCGTGGCGTGAAGATCCAGCCGGTGAGCGCCCTCGAGTGGAACGACCTGCCCGGCGGCGTGATCGGGTCAGTTGATCACGTGGGTGCGGCTCAGCCGTACCAGCGGCTGCGCCAGTAGCCGGGACGTCGACGGGCGTGCGCGACGGCCACCACGAGAATCCGCTCAGGCGACTGCTCTCGAAACACCAGCAGATACGGGAATCCCCGCACGCGGTATTCTGCGGCGAGAAAAGCGGCTTGGCAGGCAGGCCGTGCAGCAGGTTTCTCGGCGATGCGAGCCGCGGAGCGCTGAGCCAGCCTGGCCGTAGAGGTATGGGCGTCACCGGTGTCCGGCGGACGCCAGCCTTTCCCAGTGGTCGCAGGAGCGCGTCACGCCATGCCGATTCGGATCATCCACACCGCCGACAATCACATCGGCCTGCCTTTCAAGCAGTTTCCGGCCGACGTGGCGAAGCGCTTGATCGACGAGCGATTCGCCGCCCTGGGCCGGCTCGTGGCCGTCGCCAACGAGCGCAACGCCCACTTCTTCGTGGTCACCGGCGACCTCTTCGACAGCACGCGGGTCAAGAAGGAAGACATCGACGCGGCGGCTGCCGTGCTGCGGGGTTTCGAGGGCGTGGCCGTGATCATGGTGCCCGGCAACCATGACCACTACGCCAACTCCGAAACGGAGGTGTGGAAGCGGTTTCGTAAGGCGACCGAGGCCGATGCCCGCATCGACCTGCTCGTAGATCCAGCCGTGAAGTCGTACGACGTCGAGGGGCAGGCGGTGCACTTCTTCCCCTGTCCATGTCCGTCGAAGACCGGTGCCGAGCCCACGATCGGCTGGGTCGCGGAGGCGGCGGGCCGGCACGCCACCGGCCTCAAGATCGGCATCGCCCACGGCAACGTGACGGGGCTGGGCCTCGATGCCGAGGGGCGGTATTTCAACATGGAGCCAGCCGCGCTCGAGGCGGCTGGCATGGCGACCTGGCTGCTCGGCCACATCCATGTGCCGTTTCCGACGGTGGAGTCAGGCGAGCGGTCACCGTATTTCATGGCCGGCACGCACACGCCCGACTCGCTCCGGTGTCGCCATGCAGGGTCGGCCTGGAGCATCGAGTGCGACGGCGACCGGGTGACGCGTTACGAGCGGCTCGCTCCCGGGGGCATTGCATTCCGCCGGCTCGAAAAGGAACTGGTCTCGGCGGACGACGTGGCCGATCTCGTCCACATGTGCGAGGCCCTCGACGCTTGCTCCACGGTCCTCGACCTGCAGCTCTCCGGACGGCTCTCGGCGACCGAGCGGGCGCACCTCACGGCCGAGATCGACCGTCTGCAGCCCGCGTTCCTGAACCTCACGATGGAATCCGACGTCCACGACCGGATCGACGCCGCCCAGATCGAGCAGAAGTATCGCAGCGGCGGGCTCGCCCAGCGGCTGCTGACGGCTCTGCTCGAAGACGCGGATCACCCCGACGCCGCCACGCTCGCCCACCAGCTCATCGAGGAGGTGTCGCGAGCATGAAACTGCAATCGATCACACTGCACCCGTTTGGCCGCTTCGCAGACCAGTCGTGGGATCTCTCGAAGCCGCTCGTGGTCATCCACGGACCGAACGAACTGGGGAAGACCACGCTGCGGCAGGCGATCTTCCATGCGTTGTTCACGCCCACCAAGCAGACAGACGCTCAACTCAAAAACAGCGTCAAGCCCTGGTTGCCGCTGCCCGACGGCGACCACGCCCACGTCACGCTCGCGTTCGAGCACGAGGGCAAGCCATGGACGCTCGAAAAACGGTGGGGCGCCGCCCAGATGAGCCGGCTCAGCGACGGCACGACGGCAATCGCCGATCCCGCCGCCGTGCAAACCCGCCTCGGCGAGATGCTGGAGCACAGCGAGGCCACGTATCGGCACGTGCTGTTCACGGGCCAGGCCGAGCTCGAACGCACGTTCATCACCATCCGGGAGAAGGAAGAGGCGGGCGAACTGCGGGCTATCGGCGACCTGCTTCAGGCAGCCGTCGATTCCTCGGCCGACGTGGACGAGACCGCACTGCGGCGTAAGGTCGCTGAGAAGATCGAAGATGCTTTCGGCCGTTGGGACGAAGCCAATAGCCGCCCCGAGCCGCAGAACGGCAAGGAGAAGGGCCTCTCCGATCCGTGGAAAAAAGGTGTCGGCGACATTCTTGCTGCCTGGTACGCATGGAAGAAGCTGCTGGCGGAGCGAGATCGCATCGTGGACCTCGAGCGCCGGCTCGACGACATCGGCACGCAGGCGTCGACGCTCGAAGACGAGATTCGCCGCTTGAAGGCGATCATTGAGAAGTATGGCCCACTTCGTGAGGGGCTCACGGAGCGTGAACGGCTCGACGAGCAGCTTCCGGGAATGAGGCGGGAGGTGGCTGAGATGGCGGCCGCGTTCACGGCGTGGCCACAGGCGAAGGCCGCGATTGAGCAATGGGAAAAGCTCCGGCCAAATCTGGATGCGCAGCTTCAGGCGACCAAGCAGGAGCGCGACGCCGCCCAGGCGAAGGCAAACGCGGCGGCGTTGCTCAAATCATTCGTAGCCATCCAGGAGGCGAAGAGCGCGTGGGAGAAAGCCGACGAGGTCGCGAAGACTCATCCCCACCCGGGCGAAGACATCCTCCGCGAAATCGACAGGCTCGAAGACGCCATCACGGCCGCGGAAAATAAGCTCGCGGCGCGGTCGTTGTCGTGGCGTATCGAGGCGGATGAGGCCGGGACGGTCGTCGTCGAGCCGGGCGCCGAGCCGGCGGAAACGATCCCCGTCGGGCCAGGCCCGGTTTTGGGCAAGGCCACGGCGCGGGTGCGCGTGCAGGCGGCAGGCATCACGCTCACCGTGGAAAGTGGTGAAGAAGACGTAGACGCCCTGTTTCGGTCGATCACGGACGACCGGGCCGCCCTCGCCCGCCACCTCGAGGCGTGCAACGCCGCTTCACCGAAGGCCGCCCGCGAGATGGCCGACAAGCATCGCGAATGCGTTGCGGCAGCTGCGGCATGCAAGCGGGTGTACGACGGCTTGCTGCAGGGCAAGACCTTCGAGCAGTGGGAGGCGGAGGTGCAGGCGATCGAGAACCTGTCTGCCACCCGCGACCTGGCCACGATCGACGAAGAAATTGCGAGATTAGACAAGCAACTCGCCGAAGGCGAGATTCAGGCCGCGAGGCACAGGGAGTCGATCCAGAATTGGGAGGCGCGCTACCAGGATTTCGACACGCTCGCGGAACGTTGGGTGGAAGCGAAGACCGCGCTGCAGCGAGCCCTGGCGAGGCTCGAGACCCTTCCCAAGCTGCCAGAGGACTTTGGGTCGGTGAAGGAGTTTTTGCGGGCGCTTGACCTCGCGCACAATGAAATGAGCACGAAACAGCAGCAACTGCCGGAGATGCGACAGAAACTTGGGGAGTTGACCGGCGAGCTCGGAGAGGGGCGGAGCGAGGACATCACGGAGCAGGCGGTGACCGCGGAGCGGGTGTTCAACCGGGTCCGGGCGCAGGGACGCGCGTATCTTCGGATCCAGCAGGAGCTTGACCATCTTGCAGGCGCCGCCGGCGTCGATCCCCTGGCAGATTTCAGCGGGCGGGTGGCCGGCCTCTTCGCACGGATCACGGGAGGTGACGCCAACCTCCAGTTCGACGGGCAACTCCCGGCGACCGTGGTGCGGGGCACGGTTGCCCTGCCGCCGGACCGCCTGTCACATGGCGGCGGCGGCGCCCTGGCGCTCGCCGTGCGTCTGGCGATGGCGGAGGCCTACCTCCAAGGCCACGGCGGCTTCGTCATGCTCGACGATCCGCTGGTGCACTTTGACAAAGACCGTATGGCCGTCGCGGCGGAGGTCCTCCGCGCATTCTCGGCAACCACGCAGGTGCTCTTCTTCACCTGCCACGATTACCACGCCGCGCGGCTTGAAGGGAATGGGTGAGAGGCGCACCTCAATGTTTGTGTGTGCGCACACCACAGCCACCCCTTTCCCTGCCGGGTGACCGGCGAGCAGAGCCTAGCGGCGGCTACTTCCGCGACACCCTTCGCTGGGCCCGGCGGGCCTTCTTCACATCGGCACGGGCCGCCCGCTCCTCTTCGCGGTACGTGCGTACGGCCTCTGGATGGGCCTGCCGCCAGACGTCGGGTCGCAGGGCCTCGTAGTCGGTCTCTCCGGCGAGAAGCCGATCGAGCACATCCTTGACGTAGGCGAACACGTCGAGGTCGTTCCGCACGGCGCTGCTGACGATCGTGAACAGGTCAGCGGCGAGGTACCCCGGCTCGACTTCACCGATGAAGAGCCAGTTTTTTCGGCCAATGGCCACCTTCTTCATCAACTGCTCAGTGAGGTTGTTGTCGATCGGCATGAGGCCGTCGTCGAGATAGACGAGCAGAACTCGCGTCTGAGGACATTGAGGAGTTCTGCCGTGTGAACGCGATCCACATGGTCTGGCCGTTCTGGCGGGAGTTTGTCACCGGCAGCCTCTCCCGTGGTGGCCTCGAGGCCGTGCCCGTGCCGATGTTCAACGTGTATGGTTCGCGGCCCCGGCCAGTCTCGTACGCGGACGATGCTGGGAAGCTACCAGGCCCGTGATGCACGATCGGATCGCTGCGATCTGACTCAGGAATGTCAGATCGTGAGGTTCACGCGGGCGTCGCGCGGGGGAGGGTACGCTAGTGATCCCCTCACGGAGCCGCTTGCATCCATGGCCACCGATCCCATCTGCGGCATGACCGTTGACGAGCAGACCGCCCGCAGTGCGGTTCGCGACGGTGTCACCTCCTACTTCTGCTCCGAGGGTTGCCGGCGGAAGTTCCTCGGCGACGTGCTGCTTTCGATCTCGCCCTCCGCCGCAGCGGCCGTGCCGCCATGCTGCGGGTCGCACCGCCCCTCCGCCGCCGCTGCGGCCCCGGCCCGCGCCGATGCCATCTACACCTGCCCCATGCATCCCGAGGTCGAGCAGGTCGGGCCCGGCGCCTGCCCGAAGTGCGGCATGGACCTGGAGCCGAAGACTCTGCAGCTCGACGCAGGGGAGGACGATCCCGAACTCCGGGGCATGACCCGCAGGTTCTGGATCGCCGCGGCGCTCACGCTGCCGGTGTTCCTGATGTCGATGCTGCCGATGCTGGGCGTGCCGGTCGATCGCTGGCTGGGGCCGACGATCGGGCCCTGGCTGCAACTGGCCCTCGCCACGCCGGTCGTGCTCTGGGCCGGCTGGCCGTTCTTCGAGCGAGGCTTCCGCTCGATCGTGACCGGCCACCTCAACATGTTCACGCTGATCGCCATCGGCACCGGTGCCGCCTATCTCTACAGCCTCGTCGCCGTGCTGTTTCCCGCGGTCATCCCGCACCAGTTCCGGCACGACGGCGGCGTGCCGATGTACTTCGAGGCAGCGGCGGTGATCATCACGCTGGTGCTGCTCGGGCAGCTGCTCGAACTGCGGGCCCGCCAACGCACCGGGGCCGCCATCCGCGAGCTGCTCTCGCTTGCGCCGCCCGTGGCCCGCGTAGTCCGCGACGGCGAGGAACGCGAGGTGCCGCTCGACAACGTGCATCAGGGCGACGTGCTACGCGTACGGCCCGGCGAAAAAATCCCCGTGGACGGCCGGCTCACAGACGGCGGAAGCTCGGTCGAGGAATCGATGATCACCGGCGAGCCGATGCCGGTGGAAAAGCGGGAGGGCGATGCGGTGATTGGCGGCACCCTCAATCAGACCGGCTCGTTTCTGATGGTGGCTGACAAGGTCGGCAAAGATACCGTGCTCTCGCGGATCATCGGCATGGTGGCCGACGCACAGCGGAGCCGGGCGCCGATCCAAAAGGTCGCCGACGCCGTGTCGGGCTATTTTGTGCCCGTCGTGCTGGCGATCGCGGCCATCACGTTTCTCGTGTGGGCGATCGCGGCGCCGGAGCAGCCGCCGCTGGCGTGGGCCTTCGTCAACGCCGTTGCCGTGCTGATCATCGCCTGCCCCTGTGCGCTCGGGCTCGCGACACCGATGTCGATCATGGTCGGCATCGGCCGCGGGGCGCGGGAAGGAGTACTCGTGAAGAATGCTGAGGTGCTCGAGCGGCTCGAAAAGGTGGACACCGTGGTCGTGGACAAGACGGGCACGCTGACGGCCGGCCGCCCGACGCTCACCGAGTACCTGCCGGCGGGATCGATCAGCGAGACGGACCTCCTGCGGCTGGCCGCGAGCGTCGAGCAGCAGAGCGAGCATCCTCTGGCCCGGGCGATCGTGGCGGGGGCCGCGGCGCGAAACCTTGCCGTGCCTGCGGTGGCCAACTTCGATTCCGTGACGGGCGGCGGCGCCCGAGGGAACGTCGAGGGCCGTGAGGTGCTCGTCGGCAAGCGGGCATGGCTCGCCGAGGAGGGCGTGGCCGATCTGGCCGCGCTCGACGACCGGGCCAGCGCGCTTCAGCAGCAGGGCCGCACGGTGATGCACGTAGCGATCGACAAGCGATTCGCTGGGCTGATCGCGGTATCCGACCCGATCAAGGCCTCGACTCCTGAGGCGGTCCGCAGCCTCCACGACCTCGGGCTGCGGATCATCATGCTTACCGGTGACAGCGAACAGACGGCCCGCACCGTGGCCGCCGGGCTCGGGATCGACGAGTTTCGCGCCGGCGTGAAGCCGGAAGGGAAGCACGAGCTCGTGCGAGCCCTGCAGGCGGAGGGTCGCACGGTCGCGATGGCCGGTGACGGCATCAACGACGCGCCGGCACTGGCCGCGGCCGATGTCGGCATTGCCATGGGCACGGGCTCCGATGCCGCCATCGAGTCGGCCGGGGTGACGCTCGTGAAGGGCGACCTGCGAGGAATCGTGAAGGCGATCCACCTGAGCCGTCACACGATGCGGAACATCCGCCAGAACCTCTTTTTCGCGCTCGTCTACAACGCGCTGGGAGTGCCGATCGCGGCCGGGGTGCTCTATCCGCTCTCGAGCCACCTGCTGCTCAACCCGATGATCGCCGCGGCCGCCATGAGCCTGAGTTCGGTGTCGGTGGTGGCCAACGCGCTGCGGCTGCGATCGATGAAGATGGGCTCGTAGCGAGCCGGTCGTCAGGGGTCGAAGACGATCGCCACCGGCAGCGAGTTGCCGAACGTTGTGAAGTCGCGAAACGACCAGACGACCCGCTTGTCGGGCGTGATCTCGAGGATCTGCGGCTGCTCGGGGCCGGCGTGGCAGTTGACGATCAGCGTGTTGCCATTCGGCCGCCGCTCCACCTGCGTCACCCAGGCGAGCACCACGCCAGGCAGGTCGCGCTGGCCGATCTGCCAGACGATTTCTTTTTCGGGTGTCACCTCCAGAACGCCGTGGCCGTTGCCCGTGCCGATGAGCGTGTTGCCGTTTTCGAGTCGCACCGCGGAATAGACCTGGTCGCCAAAGGCCTCGGGGCCGTGGCCGGGCTTCTTCTCGTGGCCAACGAGCGGCACGTCGAACTCCCAGACCACCCGCCCCGTGGCGTCGTACTCGCGGACCATGCCATCCTTCTCATGGGCCACGAGATACGTGCCGGCGGCCGTCTTGCGGGCGTTTCGCGTGTCGGAGTGGGCTGACGGCGACTTCACCGTCAGTGGAATCTCGCGGGCAATCACGCCGGCCGAATCGACTTCGATGATCCGCGCGGGGCCCGACTCGACGATCATCGTGGTACCGTTCGCAAGCCGCTGAAACGCGTGCACCTCCACAGGCCGGTCGGCGTTGCCATTGCCCTTCGCGTCGTAGGTCCAGACGGGCCGACGGTTGGCGTCGAGTTCCACGATCTTCGTCCAGCCGTCCTGATAGAGCAGGTGGCCGTTGGGGAGGAGATGCAGGTCGTGAATCGCGCCGCAGGGGATTTTCCATTCGACGCAGCCGTCGGAGCCGATCGCGGCGAGCGTTTTTGTGGACGAGTCGGCGGCGATCACTCGCCGGGCCGTGCCCGTCTGCACGGCCGAAGCGGGAGCCTCGCCACGGGCCATTGCCGGCAGTAGGGCGAGCAGCAGCATCCCATGAAACAGATTGCCGCGGGTGCATCGCGCAGGGTAGGATGGCCGTTCATGAAGCGGAGGGAGTAACCCCTCCGCGGAACTGAAAACCTCGAGAGGCAGCGACGATGGCTTCAAGGGCGATGATCCAGGGTGGTGTCGTGCTCGCGGCGTTGGTGGCTGGCGTGGTCTGTTTCGGACTGCGGGTCGGCAGCGGCGAACTGGCTACGGCCGGCGAGGCGCTGCTCAACAACCGATGCATACTCTGCAATACCTACGGCGCCAGCCAGATGCCCCGAATCTGCGGCAGCTGCAACAACAAGTTCAACAACCGGTGCATTCTCTGCAACACCTACGGCGCCAATCAGGTGCCGCGAATCTGCGGAAGTTGCAACAACAAGTTCAATAACCGATGCATTCTCTGCAACGCCTACGGCGCCAGCCAGGCGCCGCACATCTGCGGCAGTTGCAATAACAAGCATTAGGGGATGGCCGAGGGGAGCCGTACGCCTTACGGCGTTACGCTTCCTGGGTGCCTACGCGATGATCTCGCTGATCGGCTCGACGTGCTCCACGCCGACGAGCTTCTGGTCGAGGCCGCCGAAGAAGTAGGAGAGCCGATTGGGGTCGAGGCCCAG
>Ga0209597_1001923_pt1 | contig 13339 bp, 10 predicted proteins | sample M_140625_MF_Meta_FD_187316 | JGI IMG/M metagenome (GOLD analysis project Ga0209597, IMG submission 187316) | Freshwater microbial communities from Lake Montjoie, Canada to study carbon cycling - M_140625_MF_MetaG (SPAdes) (version 2) | ecosystem: Environmental > Aquatic > Freshwater > Lake...
CGAAGCAGATACAAGCGAAGCAGATACAAGCGAAGCAGATACAAGCGAAGCAGATACAAGCGAAGCAGATACAAGCGAAGCAGATACAAGCGAAGCAGACACAAGCAAACCAAACTTTTTATTTTATTTTACATTACCTTACATTTTTTCACTTTTTATTTTATTGCTTTTCAAACACGATATTCATAATTCAAAGCAAACATAATCTTTGCAGTAGGAAGATTTGCAAAGTATTTATAAACGACTGGCAATGACACGTTTTTTCTATTCGGTCTCAAATCATTTTTATATAGATTGTGTATTTCAAACAAATGCGGTCTGTATTGGAATAGAAACTCTTTTAATGGTTTCGTTTTATGAATGAAACAATCAACATATGCAGTATACACGTTTTTCAAGAATTGACTCAATTTATCATGAAATGAACTATAACTATCTTTAAATTCTGGAAAATATTTTATGAAAATCTTCAAATTATTTCTATTACTATCATCTAAATTCTTGACAGTATCACTCCATAATTCCGCGTAGCGAAACTCCATCTTTGGTTGATTTCCAAGAATGCTCTTAACCATCTCGTATTGCGGATTGATACACTTTGAGAATTCAAATGTAGTCTTGTGAATAAACATGATGCCTTCTTCTTTGTATGTTGGATATTCATGATTATTATAGTTTTCTACAGATAGTTTATTATTCAAGAGATAATCACTACTCATTTTTGCAACATCATTGATATTACATTCGGAAATGATTTTTGGAAATTGCACTGTTGTGTTCTTGAAATGTTCTGCTACAGATTCAAGTGAATGAATAATGACTACATTATCTTTTGTGATTTCATTGACACCAATCAAATGCAATTCTGGCTCTTTAACGTTGTATACTGTAATATTTTTTGGATGTTTCATAACAAACATATACTGTAAATGTTTTGGTAATACATTCAAGTATTTTAATCCGGTGTGATCGCATGCTTCAATAAACATCTTTTGATAAGAGTATGTGATTTCAATCGCACCCGCCGCCGCTACGCTTGCACCCGCCGCTACGCTTGCACCCGCCGCTACGCTTGCACCCGCATCTACAAAGTATCTATTATTTGCACCAATATTTGATTTGGTGCAAACAACCCATTCGCTTCTTTCGTCGTCATTCTGCATTTCGTCATAGAATAAACGAAGCTTAGGACCTGAAATATATTGTTCAATGCGAACATCTTTTGATGTAAGACCGCTCGTAATGTTTGATGTCGCTTCATTACCACGCTTTATAAACTCATCAACTTTAAATGTTTTTCGGTCAACTGCTAATATTTTTCCGTTTTCTCTCGCTACGACTGAACGCAAAATGCCGTTTGATTTGTCTTCTGGATTGCATTTGCCATTATACTTGATTAAATTATATTTCTTATAATTAAATTCAACATTATTAATGGTTACATTTGGTAAGGTTTCAATCTTAATGCCCTTGTATAATGAAGATACGTCTTCACCATTAATATTGTTATAGTCGAAGTTTGTTGTCATCATGATGCTGTTTAAAAGTGTTTTATCATATTGTTCATTAACATATTTTTATTTCAATTTTTTGAAAAAATCTATATACAAATAACATATATGAATAATTAATTCAGTAAAAAATAAGCGCTTTCATTTAACACTTTCGTATTTGTTAAAAATTTCTGTTGTATGTATAAGGTAGTAATGGCTGACGAAGAAGACAATGATGTCGTTAATCTAAAACTGGGAGATATTATATTAATTGAATCACCAACTGACCAAAACATGCATAATAAAATGTATTTAATAACATATATCGATAAAGATGGATTTGATATTATGGGAAAAGATAGGTCAACCGCTTCTATTCTTTTACAAGATGGTGTAGTATTCTCATCTACCGTTACAAATATAACTATTGTAAATCATGCAAAAGAAGAAGGCTATTGTAAACAAAATGGATTACTTAGTGGAGTTTGGGTAAGTATATATTTTTTAGGAGAATTTCCAACAATCACTACTGGTGAAATTGTAGAACAAGAAGATGACTGGATTGGTATTAAGACATCAAGTGATATGATTTATATTGATTTTGACTACATGGGAATTCCAAAAGATTTAATGATTGATAAAATTGTTATAATTGACCCGCCTACAATAAATAAAAAATCTACATCACCTTTACCTATATCAGCGGTTGATTCAAAGGCACTAGATACTAGTAAAGTTGTATCTCAACCTAGTAAAAGTAAAAAAGTTGAAAAAGGTAATGAAGATGAACTTGAAGTTGAAAAAGGTGTTGAAGTTGAAAAAGGTGTTGAAGTTGAAAAAGGTGTTGAAGTTGAAAAAGGTAATGAAGATGAACTTGAAGTTGAATTTAAACAAGGAGATGAAATTGAAAAAAGAGAGAAGAAATTATCTCCTATTCAAGAAGGTGATGAAGAAAATGAAGAAAAAACTCCTGATGAAGAGTTCGGAGTTAATGTTATAGAAAATATAGAAGAAGAAAATGAAGAAACGATTTATTATGCAGACCAAATTGTATTCACAGAGGTTGATGTTATAAAATATCAGGTTGAAGTTGATGAATCTGAACGAAAATATAATATTGAAAGCCAAACAGATGACCTTTTAGATAATTTTTTATCTAGTATTCCAAATGATAAGCGCACATATAAAACATTGAATAACATACACACAATGATTGAAAGATTTATACAATTACGTAGTGAATTTTCTAAAATAAATAATGACGGATCCATTGGAATTCCTGATACGAAAGGTAACAAATACAAGCCACTTGTAGAATCAATCAAACAAATGAAAAAACATATTCATTGGATTGTTCCTGTTGTTAAAAATATTAAAAAATTATATGACATAGATGATAATGTCGTGTTCAATGATGTCGTATTAAAATATTCAGATGAGTCTAGAAAACAAGAAATTATTGAATATGAAAATTTTTTAAATGATAAAATTGAGGGTGATGATAACTACAATCAATATATAAATAATTTGAATCCATTTTATAAACCATTTGATAAACCAGATAGTAGTGAGATATGTCTTTATAATCAGAATCTTGAAAACGAAACAATTAATACGATTGGGAACAACATGAATGATTATAAATCACATGTGTCTATAAATAATGAAGTAAAAAATAAGATGTATATGATTCAACCATATGTAAATGGTGATGAAATGTGTATAAAATCTATTGTAACTCTTCCAAAAAGTGCAGTAGAATATTCACACATCAATTTACCTTCTACAAGTATTCTGAAAAAAACGAATTTAAATCAAATCTCTCTATCTTATTCAAAAATGTTTAATTCAAAAACCGATATAAAATCAATTGTGGCTACAGATAAAGAAATATTAGATGAAGATACATATATATCAGGAATAACAGATTATGTATACATTTCTGATAATGAAGAAGATAATAAAGAGGATGTATATGACAATTATCTGAATAAAATTATTCCGAATACATCTTTTTTGATAAATATTATGAAAGATAAAATGCTGGATGGAAATCTCTCTGTTTATAACTTTGTAAAGAATCTTGAACCGTTTCTTGTATATAATAATGATTTGTCTATAAAACACTATGATGAAATCGAAAATTTTATTTTCAATGAAATAGAAAAATACAAGGATAATTATCATTATAAAAGAGACAAAATGGAACAAAATACATTCATTTCAAGTAATAGACCATTTTTAAATGTATTGTTTGATGGTCTCTTACATGACAAAAACATCGAAGGAAATATTAAATATAATTATAATTTGAAAAATATCAATTTAACAGATAGTGAAATACTTCATTATACTGGAAATATTGATAATTCATATCTATTAAATCTTTCAATTGCTAATAATAATTCGTCGCTTTTATTATCTTCAAAAATAGATGATATAATTAATTTAACAGAGGAAGCCGAAGGCAAAGTGGAAGCCGAAGGCAAAGTGAAAGCCGAAGGCAAAGTGGAAGCCGAAGGCAAAATGAAAAGCAATAAAGGCGGTGCAGATTCTACTGAAAAAAAGGCACCAGACGCAAAAGATTGCAAGAAATATGTATTATCTAAAAAATATATCTCTCTTGATGAACTTGAAGAAGATAATGATATGGATATTTATTTTGACAAGTTATATGATAAAACATTATACGGACTTATAAGTGAATATAAAAAGGAGCTAGAGCCTATTGTAGTTATGAATGAAAAGATTGATTATCTTTCTAATAAACTCTCTGAAAATGTTGGATTAAAAGAAAATGAGGCAATAAGAGATGCAGAAGCAATGATATTTGGAAAGAAAAAGGTTATGAATGGAGATTATGCTGTATTAATTCTTGGAAGAGGAAAAGACGCAGTCGCAAAATATTATGTCCGCAATAATAATAAATGGAATGAAGATAATACTATTTCTTCGGACCTTTTTACAGATAAAAACAAAGTATTCTGCAATATAAATGAGAAATGTATCAGTATCAAAGACAAATGCGAAAATATAGAAAAGATTGAAATAGATATCAATAATACAAATTCAAAGTTGGTTGCAAATGATAATGAAAAAGAATTTGATAGTAAAATATCTCTTACAAGCGAACAAATAACACAAATGATAAGTGACAAAGTAAAGAAACAATTGGTTAGAACAGGTATATTAAATGAAATGCGAAATAAACATATAAATCGTCATACAAATAAAAAATACAATATAGGATTATTAATTGGAGAAGAAAAAAATGTAATAACAACACCATACTCCGAATTACGTAATTTAATATTGAACTATCCGGATATTGTAAAGAGACAATCATTTATTATTGATTTTATAAAGGTATATACACGTATCCCAACAAATTATGAAGATAAATGGTGGCTTTATTGTGTGACTACAAACACAAAATTATTGCCGGTTTTCATACAAAAAATGGCGGTTTCATTTATAAAAGGATGGGACGTGTATAATAAAGAAATACAATCCATTTGTAAAATACAAGGAACATTAAGTGATGACGGTGATTCATGGGTTGATAAATACAGTGGATTCACTATTAAGAAGGTTGATTTTGATACTGAAGAAGGATATACTGAGGAAGGATTTAAAGTAAAAAGCCGAGGTGTATTGGAAGATCCAAATGCTGGAAATGTATTCAATATGGAGCTCGATGAAGAATTAAAAGAAGATGAAGATGATTTGGAGGAAGCAATTGCAGAATCTTCAAATGCAATGGATTTTGAAGAAGAGAAAAAGTCGTTGGATAGTGAACCTAAAATAGTGATTGTAGAAGAGAATAAAGATATAGAATCATTGATATCTGAAGAAGAAAAAGTTAAAGTTACAGATGAATATAAAAAAATAGTAAGTATAGTTAGTAGCATTTCGACTTCTACTCGTATTAATTTAACAGGTCATATGGATTTTATTATTAACAGCACACAAAAAATTTACTATTTAAATAAACCAACAGAAGAAGAATACAAAAAAATGACTGCAATGAAAGAATCTGCTGATGCAGCTAAATCTACAAAATCAGCTACTGTAAAAAATAAACAACCAGAGTCTTATAAAGCATATAATGAAAAATTACTTATTTATCTTACACTTTCAAACATATTTATATCTATACAATCAAATATACCATCTATAAAATTATCCAACCCTATTGCTGGATGCAAAATGTCATATGATGGATATCCTCTAGGAGAGAATAAATCGAATATTTCAGGTATAGAATATATTGCATGTGTTGTATTTAAACTCAGACAACAAAAAGAAAGCACATTTAATTCAATTAAAGATACTATTAAAATGATAGCTACAAATTTGAAAGGTTATATTGATATTATTATGAAATTTAATAGCGAAGCCACAAAAAAATTAAAGATTAAACGTGAATATCTGAATTCTCTCAAAGAAACAGAAGTAGTAGATGAATTGAAAGAGCATAACATTACAAAATGGGTTAACTTTCTACCAGCTTTCAATCAAATTAAAATGAAAGATTTGAAAACTGTGTCAGATAATTTTGTAGATGGTTTGTTAAATGATATGAAGAGTGGTAAAGAAGGACAACAAGAAAAGCTGGATATTATACGAAGTAAAATCATTTTTTTGACAATAGGAATACAAGAACATATACAAAAATCCGTGACAAAATACATGAAGGATTATAATCCTATACTTGTAAATAATATGAATGAACCATATCTTGAGAATGCATGTTGTAGTGATAGTGATAAAATGACTGCATTGTCTTACTTCATAAGCAAAGAACCATCCATTGAATTATTTAATAAAAATGTAGAAGTTCTTCAATCTATTTTGATGAATGCGCATAGGAGATCTTCGGCAATGACTTTATTTGACCCCAGAGATACACGTGGATTGTCTATAAATATTCAAAATGGGTTTTCTCAAAATACAATGTATAAAGCGTTTATTACTAATTGTGAAATGATTCCTTCTCTCACAGAATTATGTTCAAATAAGAATAATGATAGAGATAGATTGAAAAAAATGACTGAATATATGAAAAATAATAGTAATATGTTTGATAAAGAAGCATTTGAGAAAATGATGGTTGAAGTTCATACTGGGAATATTATTCATGTATCTAAAACACAAGAAGTGAAAAAACCTCATCTATTTACAGCTCCATCTGAATTAGTTCCTTCATTGCAAATGATAAAAGATTTATTGGAACGTGGACAAGAAGATGAATTGGAGAATTATTTGTCGGAAGAAAATAACGTATTAATAAGTAATATCTCTCGTTTTATTAAAAAAGATTTGAAAAAGAAAGAATTTGATAATACATATGACTGTATTGTTAATATGTTGAATTTTAAAGAAAATGCAAAAGATGATGACGAATCTATTCATAAAATGATTTCTTTTTTTAAAAATGCTGCCGATTCAATGATTGTAGTATTTCCAAATATGATAAAAAACGGAGTTTCGTATAAGACAAATAAAGATAATGAAACATATAAACGATGGGAATTTTCTAAAAATCATATAGATGAATTGAATAAATTACTAGAAACCAAATATAAACCTATTAATATAGAAGAAGATCATGTTGTTTTTAATAATATTAATTTTATATTAAAATCATGTAAATCCAATAATGATGATCTATTGTTTTTTATTAAAAATACGTTTTTCAAACAAACGTTTGTTCAAGCGAGCAGCAGTGTTCAAGCGAGCAGCAGTGTTCAATCGAGCAGCAGTGTTCAAGCGAGCAGCAGTGTTCAAGCGAGCAGCAGCGAGAGTAAATCGAATAATGTTTCTCCGCGTTCTTTACCAATTGAAAATAAAATTACAGTGAATGCAAACATAAATAAAAAGTCATTAATAAAAATGTTAATGCAGTTTTATTTTCTATCTATTCTCTCTAACATAATGAATGTTAATTTAGAAATAAAAGAGAGAAAATCAAGACAACAAGAAGAAAAGGAATTTGAAGAATCATCTACTGCCATTGCAGATATAAATCGTCCATTGATTAAAAATGCAACAAAATCTAAAAAGACTATTTCATCCAGAAAAGCGGCAGCATTAGCTGTTGAAAAAGAATATGAAAACTTTTTACAAAAATATGAATCAGATAATATTGATGTTATACAAGGAAATGTAAAAAGTTTAGACAAATTCAAATCGACTATCATACAAAAGTTTTTAGAAATGTTATGTAGTCATAAAAAGAAAATAAATTACAATTATGAATCATTGATGGAAAAGATTATAAAATCAAAGAATGCTGAAAAGAATAAAATGACTAAGAAGTTAGATGAAATGTCAGTTGATAAACGTAAAATAAGCAATATACAACGAATGCATGGTTTAGAAGAATGGGGAAAAGGTTCAGGTCGTGAATATACAAAAGAGAGATATGATGAAGAAGTATTGGAAATGTCAGAAACAATTGATGAAGGCGCCGATATGACTAATATAGGTGATGATGGAGAAGAACAATATGAAAATGAAACAATGTATGGTGAATCAGATGAATAATGAATAAATCTCTATGTATAAAATCTCTATGTATAAAATCTCTATGTATAAAATATCTATGTATAAAATCTCTATGTATAAAATCTCTATGTATAAAATATCTATGTATAAAATCTCTATGTATAAAATCTCTATGTATAAAATCTCTCACAATACGCAATTATATATGTAATATTTATCAACTTATATATATAATAATATCAAATATGATTGACCGATCCTTTATAAATAATCACATAACAACGATTTCAATCGCCCTTTTTATTGCTGCATATGGATTATTACATTCCATTAAGCCTGCATTTTTATTTAATGAAGACGGAAGTCTCCGAGAATTTGGCGTCGGTTTTAGAAAGAAAACAGTCATTCCATCATGGCTTGTATCTATTGTTCTCGCTATTATATGTTATTTTTCTGTTATGTATTATGTTGCTTCTCCTAGATTAGAATTTTAGTATTACGATGTATAAGGTTTACGATGTATAAGGTTTACGATGTATAAGGTTTACGATGTATAAGGTTTACGATGTATAAGGTTTACGATGTATAAGGTTTACGATGTATAAGGTTTACGATGTATAAGGTTTACGATGTATAAGGTTTACGATGTATAAGGTTTACGATGTATAAGGTTTACGATGTATATAATGTCGTTTCAGTTCCTGCCTCTTTAACCATGTTTAGAATACTTTGGTCTGTGTGTTTTTTATGTGCATTCTGCATATCTTGGATGGACTTTTTACATGTAGTTGTCGTTATAAAATTATAACTAATGGTTATAATTAAGAAACCTGAAAACATAAACCACATATATTCAGCCATTAATTCTTTCATTTTAACCAAATTGAATAGTGATATTTTTACGGTCGTATCACTTCCTGTAACATTATCATTAAATAATCCTTTCATATTATCCCAGAAATTGTTAAAGTTATTAATAGTTATTTCATTGATGATAGCTGATTTATCCGTATATATCCTTTCTAATAATCCTGAATCAATACCTTTAACATCCTGTGTTTTTTTAAATAATTTATCAATAATATCACTTAAACCGGCTAAACTGACTAAAAGATAACCAAACGTATTTGAAAAAGGCATTAACCATGATGGAAATGTTTTAAGTGCAATATATAAAAATCCGAATATAATTCCCCATGGACCAACTGTTGAATAAAATGCTGTTTCCCATTGATTAGAACCGCATATTGATCTTGATATAGTAAGATTAATAAATAATTGACTTAGAATAACAAATAATATATAAATGCAGAAATATATTGTATATACAGATTCAGCTGAATAGTATTTTATTATATAATAAATCGTAGTCGTTGCTGAAAATAATAGTATTGGAAGACCTTGTGTTATAATTTGAGCTTTCATTTTACATTACTATAATATTTTTTTTTGGTTACTTTATTGTAATGGAGTCCTCATATTCTTTAACCGAACCGAAAATAAGATATTTTATATCTATGACTTTAAAAGAATGTAGACAATTTAAAGAAAGAAATATGAATTTTATTTTTAACATAACTATGATGTTATTATTTATCGCTACTATTAGCGGATTTCTTCTTTATAAATACAAAGGTAAACTATCTTATAGAGAGATTATGGAAAAAAATAGACAGAAACAAGAATATATTATTTCGAAATTACAACAAATTGCTATCGAAAAAAATGAAGAAACACATGACACCATAACAAACCTACCAACATTTGAAAGGTATTAGTTTGTAGGATATCAAAAAATATATAATTATAAATATATATGGACTCAAATAAAATAGACTCAAATAAAATGGACTCAAATAAAATAGACTCAAATAAAAAAGTAAATCTTTCTTCGTCTAATAATTTATCGTCAGAAGATGAAGCAAAATTGGCTTTGTCAAGTGTGCTTGATGAACAATCAGCAGAAGAAGCAGAAGAAGCTGAAGAAGCTGAAGAAGCTGAAGAATCTGAAGCTGAAGAAGCTGAAGCAGAAGCTGGTGAGGAAACTGAAGCTGAAAAAAAGGCACCAGAAAAAACTCCAAATGATTATATTTATGATTATTATGTTTTAAAGGCTGCATATGAAAAAATACTTTATAGATATAAACGAAAAACCAAAACACAACCTATTAAATGTATTAATTGTAAAAAAGATGGAGGAACAATATTTTCTAATACCGATGGAATATTAATTGCAAAATGTAATGCAACAAAACATTGTAAACTAGACATTGAAATACACCGCGGTAAAATTATACAATTAACAGATTTAGAAACTAGTTTGTATAAGAAATTAAACGAATATAAATCTATAATAGTTTGTTTGAAATTAGATTTAATGTTTGGATATACAGATGAAGAAAATACTATTGAATTATTTAAAAAAAACAATCTTTTATTATCAAATAACGAAAAATTACTATATGAATGTCATAATTATGAGTTTAATATGACTAAAGATAGAGAAAAATTATTGAATGAATACAAAGAAACAATGAATACAGAACTTAATGATGTAAAAATGATGTTGAACAAATACAATGAAGACAAAAATAATCATAAGATAATCGAAGATATAACAACAAAATACGTGCAAGTTATTTATCCTCTTATTGAAAAAATACGTGATACAAAATATAAAACATCCAATGTTGAATGTGATGATAATGATTGTAAATTAATTCAACATGAATTTAATATTGAAGATATGGAAATGTATGTGGCAGATAAAACTACTATTGTTCGATATAATATTTAAAAATGTTGCGGTGTGAGAATTATCTCTTCGTTGTAATTACCTCTTCGTTGTAATTACCTCTTCGTTGTAATTACCTCTTCGTTGTAATTACCTCTTCGTTGTAATTACCTCTTCGTTGTAATTATCTCTTCGTTGCAAAAAAATAATCATATGATATTATATATGTTTGGATTGCTTTCAAAAATAGTAAATATTTATGTATTTATAATAAGTCTAGCAATTGGAACTCTTTTTGTATATCTCTCCGCTCCAACACCTACAGTTATATATGTTTATCCTACACCAGACAATATTAGTAAAGTTGAATATATAGATAAAGCGCAAAATTGCTTCCAGTTTCAATCATCCGAAGTACCTTGCACGTCTGATTCAAAAGACATTCCTTTGCAAAGTAGCCCAAAAACAGAGGGTGAACTTCTTATGTAAACAATAACTATAGTATATTTTTTTTGCGGTAACATATAAAATCTAACCTTATTTATATGCTAAAGAATTTTTTACACTCCATTCAACATACAGAATTGGGTAAATATATTATTTCAATCATACTTGGAATAGGTCTTGCAAGTTTATTTAGAAAATCATGCGAGGGACGTTCTTGCATTGTATTTAGAGGTCCTTCTATAGAAGATATTCATAAAAACACGTATAAACATGGAGATAAATGTTATTCATTTAAAGAAAAATCTGTGAAATGTGGAACTGTAGAAAAACAGGTTGAATTTATATAATACCACACTTTTCTTAAAAGTGTAAAGGTATTTTGCAACACTTTTCTTAAAAGTGTAAAGGTATTTTGCAACACTTTTCTTACACCTTTGGACATTTAAAACGCCGACTAATTTAATCCTTATAAATCTTTAATTTTCTCTTTCGTGTTTTATTTTTTGGTACATATTTCTCTGGTCTTTCATAAGCACCCTTAAATATGTTTTCGTAATTTTGTTTAGGTATATTGCGTAATACACTTGCTATATTTGTTTTAAGGTCAGTATATTTTAATCCTTCGGTTTTTTGTAAGCGTGATTTTAGCATACTAAAATAATTTTCTATGCTATTCGTAAAATGCTGATAAGGCACAGCATATAAAATATGGTTGTTTTTACCAATTAATTCTTTTATTCGTTCGTTTCTATGCGAACTTGCATTGTCTAAAATAATTAATTTATTTTTTAATTTACTGGTTATATTCTTCTCTAAAAACTCTACTAATCTATCGGTATTTATACCGCCCTTTTCATATAAATCCCATTCTATTACGCCATTGGAGGTAATCGCAAAGATGCCTGTATATTTTTTGAAAACCTCTTGTGATGTCGTTTTTATAACGCATCGCTTACCCATTTCACTATAACAATGTTGGCGTTTTTGTAAGGATTTTATACTTGTTTCGTCAATACAAATAATATCCTCTAATTTATATTTTTTCACCTCTTCATAAAACTCTTTAATTTTGCTATTTATATTGATGTCTTTTCCAAACCGCTTAACTGGTTCATGACGTAAGCGTGTTATTTTTAATGTTATATTATGATTTTTTACTACTCGGCTTAAATGCCGACGAGTAATATTAAAGTCAGGATATTTAGTTTTAACCTTTATAAGTAAGTCTTCAATTGTAATCGTTTTATTTTTGTTTATTTCATCTAAAATATATTTCACCTCATTTTTATTAATTTTGTATGCAACTGGTGATCTATCGTGTCGTTTTATTTATCATTCCTCATTATATTTTTCAACCCAACGCATAAGACTTCTGGGCGAACATTTAAATATTCGGCAAACTGCTTCTTGTGAGTTGTCCTCTGTTAAATAATATTCAACTGATGATAATTTATAATCGTATCCCTTATGTTTTGTCATATAATATATTAAACTGAATTTAATATAAAATTGAAAGTAATAAAATAAAACTATTTATACTAACACTACGATATATTCACAATGGCGACATCAAGCGAAATGTTCTCTACATTAATTAATAATGCTATTAAACACACATCAAACGATGATACATTACTCATAAATTGTGTAAATGGTTCAATATCATTAAAAAAAGATATTGATATTATAACATCTAATACTAATAAATCTTGGGCTCCATTTAAAGCCACAATTTGTTCAGTATTATCAAAATTAGTATATCCTGAGTGGGATACAAGAAAACATCAAAGTCAAATTGGTGGCATGCATAGTCTACGTACAATTGACCGAACATATGTTTGTTCTCTTTTACATAAACTGGAGTATTATGATACTGGAACCGAATTTGCTTTAACTAGATCATTTGAAAAGGCTGAACCATTTGATTTTAATTATTCTGGAAACATTTCTCCACCTGTTTGTAAAACATCATTTCTAAATATAGTAAATACTATCAATACAGAATACAACAAGGAATTAATATACTCTATATTATGTTATATGATGGATTGGTTGAAAAAACGAAAGGCAATTAATGATTCACTCAAAAAAAAAGAAATTGTAGAATCAATCAATGATATAACATTAAAAACTATCCAGCATATATGTAATGAAG
>Ga0209597_1001924_pt1 | contig 13332 bp, 8 predicted proteins | sample M_140625_MF_Meta_FD_187316 | JGI IMG/M metagenome (GOLD analysis project Ga0209597, IMG submission 187316) | Freshwater microbial communities from Lake Montjoie, Canada to study carbon cycling - M_140625_MF_MetaG (SPAdes) (version 2) | ecosystem: Environmental > Aquatic > Freshwater > Lake...
GATCCGATCGTGATGCCGCGATTTTGTGTCAGCGTGACCGCGGCGCTCGTGCGCAGCGTAGCGCCGTTTGAGATCTGGAGCCGGTTGGCAACGAACGAGCCGGGAACGAAACCAAGCTGACTGTCCTTGCTGATCTCCAGGGTGCCATTCGTGATCCCCACGTTGATCGAGATATTATTCCCCGTCGATGACAAGATGAGCGTCCCGTCACCGTTCTTGACGAGCATTGCGTTGTTTGGCGTCCCTACCTGGAGCAGGCTGGCAATATTCGCCGTCCTAAGGCTGTTGACCGTGATCGTGCCGTTACTGCCGCTATTATTGACCGTAAAGAGCGAGCCGCTGACAATCCAAGTTCCTGTTCCAGTTGGAGCGCTGGCAGTACCGAAGACCATGGACCCGATGAGACGCTGTTGGTTGTTTGTCACCGTGACGTCGGACGTGATATCGGGGGCAAACGTGGCGATGCCGGCCGTTCCGGTGCCGATGATGCCGCCCGACCAGTTGCTGGTCGTGCCCCACGTACCGCTGGTCGTCGCCGTCCACGTGCCGTCGACCGCCAAGGCCACACGCGGAACCGCTACGACCGCAACGGCGAGCGTTGCCGCCTGCAGCAGCAGCAAAGGCATGGCTGCACGGAGTAACGTTCGGAGAATCGATGATGGCATGCTTGGCCTCCTTACCGAAGAAGAGTTGCGGACAAAGATGAGACGAAAAGAAAAAGAGGAGCCCGACAGACCAGACGGATCAGCGGTCGAGTGGTTGCGCCACGCTCGCCCATGTGGGTCCGATGCAAAGGTCGCCGATCGCGATCTGGCCGCCGCTGGTGAACTCGAGCGAGAGTTTCTGGAACCGAAGGTCGCTATCCACGTCTTCACTGACCAAGGACCATTCGGTGGGTTCCGCCGAGCCGGCGAGTCGATCCGCCGCCATCAGGCTGACGAGCACCTGATCGGGTTGTGATTTGCCCGCGACGATCTTGGCAACCACGGCATAGGTCTGGTCAGCAACCTGCGGAAGCGAGCAGCGTGCGAGCGTGTCGGCGACCCGCAGAAAAACCGCGTCGTGCTTGCTGAGTGCAATTTGGATGAGTGCCATTCGGTCGATCTCTTCTTGCGTCGTCAGGCCACGCGTCCGCAGCACGACCAGGGCGCAATGTTCATCCCGGGGCAGGGCGGGTCCGCGACGAACCAGGAATCGCAGAAACCAGATCCCGTCCGTAGACAGATCGATCGGGACTTCCATTTTCCGGTGCGCTGCCGACTTCGACTCGCCCGAGGCCGCCCCGTCGTGGACCACGGCTGCCGATCCTTCACCGGACAGGCCCGGTGAAGACACGTGCAAGTCCCCGCGACGCGACTCCCACGGCCCGACCCATCCGGTGCCACACTTCAGACCGTTGATTGGGGCCTCACTGCCACGAAAATCATCCCATGCCGCCGGGCTACCGGCACTCGCGGCATCCGCGTGGCACTCGAGGGAACGCGTCGCGAGCGTTGCATCGAGGGGGATCGACTCCGGCTGCGCCTGGGCGACATCGTAGCAGCGACCGACACCAGCCTCGATCAGTTCATGCTGCTCGTGCTGCGACGATTCGATATCGCTGCCGGTCGTTCGCCGCACCGCCCCCTCGGCGACGTGCACCTCTTCCCGGTGGGCGCTGATAACGCCCGCATATCGCGTGCCGATATTCTTAAAGACCGACTGCGGCGTGACGATCTCGATCGACTCGCACGTCTGATCACCGTGAAAGACGAAGGTACCCTCGTGAACCTTCATCGCTCTCCGAGAATCGATCGCGAACCTCGAGTTTCCCTCCAGGAGAATGCGGGCTCCGCCATCGAAGCGGATGTTCACGCTGCCAGCAGTCAGTTTGTAATCGCCGGGCGTGAGCCTGACCCCCGGCACCACGGCCTTACCGTCGAGGACTGCATCCGTACTCGCTGACGCGACGGTCGCCACGTATCCGGCTGGAACAGCCTTTGCGACGGCGATTTCCAGCTCCCCGGCTTGATCGCCGCCTCCACCACGCCTCGTTGGCGGCACCACAAGCCACGCGACGAGAAGCGACGCCGCGATCAGCGATGCGACAATCGCGACCCACGGCGTCCAGTGAGCCCGCACCGTCGCGCGGGGCAGTTGCCCGCTCGTCAGGGCCGCGTGCATGTCGAGGTAGCGGACGTAGAACCGCCGCGCCTCGGGATCCGACTGGAGAAGCCGGATCAGTTCGACAGCCTGCTCCTCGCTGGCCGTGCCATCCACCACCGCAGACAGGAGTGGGTGAAGGGATTCCCGATCAGACCGATTCATGCGTTACCCCCCAGCACGACCGAGCGATCGACGCAATCGAAGAGGAGCCGCCGAACCCGCTCGAGGTTGCGAAACATGGTGCGACGGCTTTGAGAAAAAGAGGTCGCAATCTCATCAGTCGGGGTTCTATCGACGTACCTCGCCTCGATCAGCCTGCGGTCGTTGTCGCGAAGTTTTCCAAGGCATCTCTCGAGGGCGACGAGTCGCTCGGCAAGCACCGGCTCCTCCTCCTCTCGGGCAATCGCGAGCAGTTCGAGCACCTCCGTTGGCAGCTTTACCATGCGACGCGGTCGCTGCTGCTCATGAAACTTCAATACCTTGAGGTAGGCGAACCGGCAGGCCCATGGCAGAAACGGTCGTGATCGATCGTACTCGCTGAACTTCCGCGTGATCGAGATACAGACCTCCTGCATCACGTCCTTCGTGTCTTCCTCATGGGGAAGAAGCGTGAACACGTAGCGGCGCAACTGCTCATAGTTGGCCGTAACGAGGTTGATCAACAGTTCGTTGTCGGTCTCAGGCAGACCTTGCATCGAATGCCCCTTGCATGGGGGGACCAAGCGAATCCCCTCCCTCATACATTCCGACTTCGTCGTGGATTGTGCCACATGGTGGCACTTTTCCCGATATCGCCGGAACTCTGGGGTAATCCGCCAAAAAGGAAAAACCATGACTGGCAATGCCCCTGCATCCGGGCCGCAAGGCGGAAACAAGCCGCAGGCGAGCAACAGCGACCGTGACTCTCGCAGCGGCACCGCTGGCCCCTTCGCCGCCGTCACAGTGCTCTTCTTCTTCTGGGGATTCATCACCGTCATGAATGACGTGCTGATCCCCTTCCTGAAGTCGAGCTTTGATCTCAGCTACTTCCAGGCCGGGCTCGTGCAGTTTGCATTCTTCGGGGCGTTCTTCGTGATCTCGCTGATCTACTTCGCCCTCTCGGTCGGCGGTGGTGACCCGATCAATCGCATTGGCTACCAGCCGACCATCGTCACCGCCCTCGTCATCTGCGCGGCCGGCTGCGGGCTGTTCTCACCGGCTGCAGCCTCGAAGTCGTACACCTTCTTCCTCGGGGCGCTGTTCCTGCTGGCGACGGGCGTGACGCTCCTGCAGATCGCAGCGAATCCCTACGCGGCGATCCTCGGCGAGCCGGAGAATGCCTCGTCACGGCTCAACCTCGCTCAGGGACTCAACTCGTTGGGCACCACCATCGCTCCCATCGCGGGCGGACTGCTGCTGTACAAGGTGTTCGCCACAGACGGCAAGGTGACACTCGACGCGATCCAGGTGCCCTACCTGATCTACGGCGGCATGTTCCTCGCCCTGGCCTTGGTGATGGCGTTCATCCACCTGCCGCGGATCCAGCCCGAGGGCTCTGCGCCCGCCGACGGTTCCGTGAGCGCGCTCGGCTATCCCCAGCTCACGCTCGGAATGGTGGCGATCTTCATGTATGTCGGCTCCGAGGTGGCGATCGGCAGCTACCTGGTGAGCTTCATGGGCGATCCGGCGGTCATGGGCTGGGAAGAGGGAATCGCCAGCCTGTATCTCGCCTTCTACTGGGGTGGGGCGATGATCGGACGGCTGTGCGGGGCGATCGCCATGGCCCAGACCGAAAACCCAGCCCGCAAGCCGGCGCTGATGGTGGCGACCGCCGCCGTGCTTCTGGGGATCGTATACGTCGTCACCGCGCTGCGGTTCGAGGATGGCCGGCTGGTAACCAGGTTCCTGCCGATCCTCGAGCTGTGGCCGTTTGCGCTGATGATTGCGCTTTGCCTGGGAGCGTTTGCCGTCGCCCGCGGCAAGCCATCGGCGGTGCTCGCCCTGTTCTCGGGCATGCTGTGCCTGCTGCTGCTGATCGCCGCGTGTGCGACAGGCAAGGTCGCCCTCTGGGTAGCGCTCGGCACCGGTCTGTTCAACTCGATCATGTGGTCAAACATCTTCACGCTGGCGATCGATGACCTCGGCGAGCAGACCTCGCAGGGCTCGTCGCTGCTCGTGATGATGATCGTCGGCGGAGCCCTCCTGCCGCTGCTCATGGGAGCCGTCGGTGACGCGGTCGGCATCCGCCAAGCATTTCTGATCCCGATTCCGTGCTACCTGTACATCGCCTTCTACGGATGGTGGAGCCACCGCCGGATTGCCGCGAAGGGGGCCGCCACATGATCAGAGGCGACGAACTCGCCAACGACCCGCGGGTGGTGCTGACCCTCGACGCCGGCGGAACAAACTTCTCGTTCTCCGCGATCCGCAGCGGCCAGCGGGTCGGCGACTCGATGACGCTGCCGGCCGAGCCGGACGACCTCGATGCGAGCCTGCTGAACATGGCCGCCGGCTTCCAGGCACTCATCGATCAGATCGGCGAGGCACCGGCCGCCATCAGCTTCGCGTTTCCTGGCCCGGCCGACTACCCAAACGGCGTGATCTTCAACGTCGGCAACCTGCCCGCCTACCGCGGAGGCGTGGCGGTCGGGCCCATGCTCGAGGAGCGGTTTGGAGTGCCGGTCTTTCTCAACAACGATGGCGACCTGTTCGCCTATGGCGAGGCGATCGCCGGCCTGCTGCCGGAGATCAATCGCGAACTCGAGGCCGCCGGCAACCCCAAGCGCTACCGCAACTTGATCGGACTGACGATTGGCACGGGGCTGGGGGGCGGAATCGTCGTCGACGGCCGGCTGCTGACCGGCGACAACTCGGCCGGCGGTGAGTTCTGGCTGCTGCGAAACAAGGTGCGCAGCGACTGCTTCGCCGAGGAGGGCGCCAGCATCCGGGCGGTGCGGTCGGCCTACGCCGAGGCCGCCGGCGTCGCTACGGACGGACTCTCTCCCAAGCACATTTACGACATCGCGATGGGCAGGGCGGCCGGCGAGCGGCAGGCCGCGCGACAGGCATTCGAGACGCTCGGCGAGGTGGTCGGCGACGTGCTCGCGAACGTGCTGACGCTGATCGATGGCGTGGCGGTGATCGGCGGCGGGCTGGCCAACGCGGCCCCGTTGTTCCTGCCCCGTGTGATGGCTGAGCTCAACGGCACGATCGCCAGCTACGGCGGCGGTACGACCGGCCGGCTGGTCCAGGAAGCCTTTGACCTGGGGGATCCGGCTCAGCGGCAGGATTTTCTGCGTGGCGAGGGCCGCGTGATCGCAGTGCCCCACTCGAGCCGCACCGTGGTGGCTGACCCGCGGAAACGGGTCGGCGTCGGCATCTCGAAACTCGGCGCCAACCACGCGGTGGCCGTTGGCGCCTACGCGTTCGCCCTCAACCGGCTCTGACACTCGTTTCGATCCCATCGCCTGAGGCCTCACTCTATGAATCGCATTCGACTCACCGCCTGCCTCCTGGCCGCCCTGCTGCCATCGGCGGCTTCCCGAGGCGCCGCAGAAGACTTCACCCGCCACGTCGATCCCTTCATCGGTTCCGGTGGGCACGGCCACGTGTTCGTTGGCGCCAGCGTGCCCTTCGGCGCCGTGCAGGTCGGACCGGCAAACTTCCACCAAGGCTGGGACTGGTGCTCGGGCTACCACTACTCCGACGACGTGCTGGCGGGGTTCACGCATCTGCACCTCGGCGGCACTGGCATCTCCGACCTGGGTGACATCCTTGTGATGCCGTACACCGGGGAGCTGGCCACCAGCCCCGGTTCGCGCAAGGATCCCGACGCCGGGTATGCGAGCCGCTACGCCCACGACCAGGAACAGGCCCGCCCCGGCTTCTATTCGGTCGTGCTGCTCGACCACGACGTGCACGTCGCGTTGACCGCCACGGAGCGGGTCGGCCTGCACCGCTACCGCTACCCGGCCGACAAACGGGCACATCTGGCGATCGATCTGCAGTTCGAGAATGGCGGCGGCCGTGTCGTCGAATCGCGGCTTCGCCGGATCGATGAGGAAACGGTCGTCGGCTACCGCCGGTCGGCGGGGTGGGCAAAGGACCAGCGTGTCTTCTTTGCGCTGAAGTCGTCCAAGCCGTTCGCCGCGTTCCGCATCCTCCAGGGAGACCGCGAGGTTGGCGGCGAGGCGGCCGAGGGCCGCGGGCTGAGGGCTATCGGCACGTACGACGGCTCTCCGGGCGAGGTTCTGGTGCGGGTCGGCATCTCGCCGGTCAGCGAGGAAAACGCGTTGGCGAATCTCGAGGAGGAGGCCGGGTCTGCGGATTTTGATGCCGTCGCCGCAGCGGCTCAGGCCGCCTGGAACGAGCAGCTCGGCCGCATCCGAATCAAGGCCGATGATCGGACAAACCGCATCTTCTATACCGCCCTCTACCATACCATGATCGCACCGGCACTGTTCAACGACCATAACGGCGACTACCGCGGCGCTGACGGGAAGGTCCACCGCAACCCGGGGTTCGACAACTACACGATCTTCTCGCTGTGGGACACCTACCGCGCGGCGCATCCGCTTTTCACGCTCACCCAGCCGGAACGGGTCGGGCAGTTCATTCAGACGATGCTTGCCATCCGCGACCAGCAGGGAAAGCTGCCGGTGTGGCACCTGATGGGTAACGAGACCGACACGATGGTCGGGTATCACGCGGTGCCGGTGATGGTCGATGCCTACTTCAAGGGCCTGCTCAAGGCCGACCCGGAGCGGGCCTTCGAGGCGATCAAGAACTCCGCCATGCGTGACGAGCGCGGCCTCGATTCCATCAAGGAGATCGGCTATATCCCCGCCGAGAAGGGAAGCGAGTCGGTCGCCATGGCCATGGAATACGCCATCGACGACTGGTGCATCGCCCAGATGGCCAAGGCACTCGGGAAGCAGGACGACTCCACGTATTTCTCGACGCGGGCCAAGGCCTACCGGGAGTATTTCGATCCCACGACACAGTTCATGCGGGGCAAGCTGTCCGACGGCACATGGCGCGAGCCCTTTGACCCGATCAAGTCATCTCACCGCCGCGACGACTACTGCGAGGGGAATGGCTGGCAGTACCTGTGGCTCGTGCCGCAAGACCCCGAGGGCCTGATCGAACTGCTTGGCGGCGACGTGCCATTCGCCGAGAAGCTCGACCAGCTCTTCACGGTCGAGTCGATCAAGAGCGAGGACGCCTCAGCCGACATCTCCGGGCTGATCGGCCAATACGCCCACGGCAACGAGCCAGGGCACCACACGACGTATCTGTATGCGTTCGTCGGCCAGCAATGGAAGACCGCCCGGCTCGTGCGGCAGATCCTGACGACCCTGTACTCCGACCAGCCGGACGGCCTGTCGGGCAACGAAGACTGCGGCCAGATGTCGGCGTGGTACGTCTTCTCGGCGATGGGCATGTACCCCGTCAATCCGGCGGCGGGCATCTACGTGTTCGGCAGCCCGGTCATCGACGAGGCGACGATCGCCGTTCACGGGGGCAAGTCGTTTACCATCGTCACCAAGAACAACTCACCGGAGAATCTCTACATCCAGTCGGTGGAGCTGAATGGCAAGCCCTACAGCAAGTCGTACATCACCCACCCGGACATCATCGCAGGCGGCGAGCTAACTTTTGTGATGGGGCCCGAGCCAAACAAAGCCTTCGGGGCCGCGGCGCAGGATCGCCCGCAGTCGATGGTGATGTCGAGTTTGGGGAAATAGCCGACCCATTCCGGCTGACCGTCCTATCCTTTTCCTGCTGACGCCGACGTGTACAATGCTGACGTCAGTACAGGAGCGTGAGGCGATACGTTTTCTGCCATGTTCGTGATGCGTCGACCCATGTCGGTGAGCTCTTAACAAGGCTCGTTGGGGGCCGATTCGATTGGTTCCGGCAGCGTGTATAGCCGCCGGTTGCGGCTCCGGCCGCACCGCTGCGGATCACATGCCCCGGGATCCAAGGCTACCCAGTTTCTACTTCAACGAGCTCTCCGCATCACACGGCGCCACGGCATCGCGGTGGATAACGTATCGCCCCCCGCTCCTTACCGCCTTGCACGGGCGGCCCACTTCTCGAAGGCCTGCGCCGGCGTCGCGCGGAAGACCTTGAGGAAGGCCTCGTCGAAGGTGGCGCCGGCATCGATGGCCTCGGCCACCTGACCGAGTTTGCCGCCGGTCGCCAGGGTGCTGAGAAGTCCGCCGGCAGCGAGTGACGTCGCGGCCGGATCGGCATGGCCTGAAAGAAAGTCGGCGGTCGATCCGAGCCTCGGGATCGCCGCGACCGCATCCCGCCGCCATTGCTGCACGACGAGTGCCTTCGGCGCGACCCGGCCGGCGGTCGCCCGGCCGGCCCCCTGACTGAACCACGCGGGCGTGGAACGGCCGGCAAATGCGGCGGCGGTGATGACGTCGGCCAGGCCCGCGCGAAGGTCGTCGGCCTCCTGGTTCGACGGCACGAGCAGGGCCGCGTAGACGACTTCGCCGGCGATGCCCGCATGCCCCGCGAGGCCTCGAGGCCGTTCCGCATGGGAGACGTTCTGCCAGATGGCGGAGTAGTCGACCGCCTGCCTGACGGCGTAGACCACGACGCCCCCCTTGAGCAGCGGTCCGTCCACGCCAAGATCACCGCGGATGTCGTCCGCCACGCCCTGCGCAAGGTCGGCTAGTTCGGTCAGCCGCTCAGCGGGTAGGTTGCCGATCACGCAGAGGCCCGCCCGCGGCTGCACCACCGGCTCCTCGTCGGGGATCGCCCGGGACCAGAGCTTCTCGCCGGCGGCGAACCGCACTCGGGCGAGGGCCGCGTCGGTGAGTGTCGTCGCCTGCCCCGCCGCGACGACCGTGTCGAGCGGCGCGGTGGCCGTCAGCATGTCGAGCCGCGCCCCCTGATCGATCCACTTCTCGATCGTCGCAATGGCGGCATCGGATAGCGGGGGACTGCCGAGCGGCATCCGTTGCCCGTCGATGCCGGCGCCACGGAGCTTCTTGACCAGCAGGCTGTCGCTCCCCTTGCCGGCGACCAACGCCGCGCCCGTGCGGCCTCCCTTCATGAGCGCGTTGAGGCTCGCCATGCTGAGATTGGCTTCGGTCTCGTCTCCGCCGTGGCACTTGAGGCAGTGTTCCTGCAGGAGCGGAGCGACGTCGGACGCAAACGACACCTCACCCGGCTTGATGGCCACCGGCTTCATCGCGGCGGGCATCGGTGGCGGAGGTGACCCAGCGCCGCCCCGCGCCACCACGTCGATGCCGATGGCCGGATTCGGAGCATCGCACGGCGCCCCGGCGTCGATCCATGCGATCAGCGCGGCCACGTCCTGGCTCGTCACCTTCCCGCCGCCGCGAGGCATGTCGCCCGTGAGAATCACCTCCACGAGGCGGCTGGCCTGCCCCTGTCCGCGCTGCACCATGCCGGTCCGCATCAGCCCCTCGTAGGAGGCCATCTGGAAGTCGCCTTTTCTTCCCGCGATGTGGCAACCGCCGCACGACTTCGCCAGGATCGGGGCGATCTGCCGCGAAAACGACACTGCGGCCGCCGTGCCGACGGCGGGAGCGCCGGCGGCGGGCTTTCCCTGTGGGGTGGCAAGCGTGGTCCGCGAAATGCCGGGCACCGTCAGGCCAGTCATGTCGGCGCCCGCTTTCTCAAGCCGGCGGCGGATGCTTGCAGCCCGGTCGGCGAGCGTCTTGAAGCCGGCCGGCGGACGTGGAGCCGACGCCATCGCCTCGAGGCCGCGGACCGCTTCTCGCAAGGATTCGACGGCCACGTCGCGGTCGCCGGCGTCGAGAAGTTTGGCGGCGGCGTCGATTCGCTCCCGGATCTCCTTGGGCGTAGCGGCAGATTCGGCCGCCGACACGGGCCTAGCCACCACTACGAGCCCCACCACCGCCGCGGCCACTCCGAGCATGGCGACCGACCACGCCAAGCACGCGTGGAGCGTTTTCGAGGGTCGCCGCTGTCGATCGAATCGGCTCATGAGCGGAGCATACGCCGAGGCGGTCGCGGGCGACGAGACGTGTGCCGCCCCCGAGCCGACGACACACCAAAATTTGATGCGGTCTAGGTCGGCCGATCGGCCGAAAGCTCGACGGGGCCCGGGGGCATGCGGCGACGCCGCTCCCAGCCTCGCCGCCGACGACGGTGGCGAGGGCGGTCACAGGGGCGTCTCGGTCGGCCATCGCGGCGGCCATCGGCCAGCGTGGCCATCGCGGAGGCGACCGTGGTGGCGACAATGGCGATCACCCACACGGCACCGACGACAAGGCCGATCCGCAGGCAGGCCCGACTCCCCGCAGCGTCACCGAGTCCGCCGAGGAGGGCGCCAAGACCGATCACCACCCCCAGTGCCACCGGCAGGAGCAGGGTCGCACCAACGCCCCACAGAACCGCCCGCCGGATTGGATCGCGATGCATGCTGCCGCTCTTCGTGCCACAGTCAGGGCGGCCACGCCGCCGATTTCCCCCGATTGTCCTCAGGGGCGCAGGGTCGAGTCAAGAAAGCGTCTGCAGCGGTTCCGGGCGGCCGCCGTAGTCGCGCTGAACCGGCGGCTGATTCAGCGAGGCGATAGCAGCATCTCGCGTGATCGGCGCTGACGCCCGAGACGGACGGGCCGTACACTTTTATCGGTCTCCCGCGGCCCGTCGGACCGAGGCGTGTGCCGCGGCCACCAGATACGTTCCCTCTGAAGCGATGCGCATGGAAGCGTTTCAGCCCACCGGGCCGACGAACAAGCCGTGGCGCCGCGCGGCCCTGGCGATGATCGCCGCCGCCCTCGCAGCGACCGCCGTTGCCGACCGGGTGGAACTCGCCGATGGCCGGATCCTCGAGGGACGGTTCGCAAAGCTGCCGGGCGTGGCCATCGATCCACTCGATGAGACGTCGGGGAGCACGGCGGGCGAGCCGATCCTGATGTGCGACGACGAACTCACCCGCACGATGGTCTCGAAGCGAAAGGTGGTAAAAGTCGAGGAGGCCCCGGTCGATCCCGGCATCGAGCGGGTGACGATCCCGCAGCGTGTGCCCGAGAACGGCCGGCGGGTCGCCGGCATCGGCGGCATCCTCGAGACAACCCCGTTCGACGAGTTCGGCCGCCGGATCCTCTCCCTCGCCACGTCCAATGGCCGCGTCGACGTCGTTCAGGGGATCACCGAGATCACCCCGCGGTGGACGAGAATCGAGGGGGTGCAGACGGAGAAGCCGCTGCTCCTCGACATGCGGCTGGCGACGACGTCGATTCCTCCCGACGTGCTCAAGCGGGTGATCGCGCAGCAGATCGACCACACCAATCCTGACCAGAGGCTCCGCGTGGTGCGGCTGCTCCTCCAGGGCGACCGCTACGACGATGCGAAGCGGGAACTCGACGAGGTGGTGGCCGACTTCCCCGACCTCGCCGAGCTCGCCAAGGAGCGCCGCACGATCTCCAGGCTCGCGGCGTCGCGGATTCTCGACGAGATCCAGCTCCGGGGCAGGGCGGGGCAGGACCGACTCGCGCTGGCGATGCTGGAGGGATTCCCCGCCGACGACGCAGGAGGCGAGATCCTCGAGGCCGTCCGCGAGGCTCGCGACGGCTATCGCGAACGCCGCGACCGGGCGACGAGCCTGATGGCCGACCTGCGGTCGCGGATCACCGCGCTCGACGAAGCCGACCGCGTGGCGGCCGGCGAGGCTGTCGATGAGATGCAGCGGCAGTTGTCGTTCACGTCGCTCGAGCGGCTGTCGACCTTCGCCCGCATCGGCACCGAGTCTGGGGTGCCCGCGGACCGCGCCGTGGCCCTCGCCATCAGCGGCTGGCTCCAGGGGGCCGCGGCTGCGACGGAGAACCTCAAGGTCGCCCTCTCAGCCCGACGGGTCCGTGATCTGGTCCACGACTATCTCCGCGCTGTCGACCAGCCGGCCCGCGACGCGATTCTCGGCCGACTGCGAAACGAGGAGGCCGGCGACGCCGCGACGATCGCCGCCGTTGCGGCACACATGGCTCCACCCCTTGAGCCGCCACCGGCGACATCGGCGGGCCTCCACGAACTCACGGCGCCCGGCTTGGGGGGCGCGGCGGATATCCGGTGCCTGGTCCAACTACCTCCCGAATACGATCCCCTGCGGCGATATCCTGCGATCGTCACGCTCCACTCCGCCTGGTCGACGCCGCTCAACCAAATCGAGTGGTGGGCCGGCATGCCGGCCGCCGATGGGACCAGGCTCGGTCAGGCGACGCGGCACGGCTACGTGGTGATTGCGCCGGCCTGGAGCGAGGACCACCAGTCGGCCTACGGCTACTCACCCCGCGAGCACCACGCCGTGCTGGCATCGCTTCGGGAGGCGGTCCGGCGGTTTTCGATCGACACCGATCGCGTGTTTCTCTCCGGCCACTCGCTCGGCGGCGACGCCGCCTGGGATGTCGCGCTGGCGCACCCCGATCTCTGGGCGGGCCTCGTGATGATCGGCCCCACGGCGGGCCGCTACGTCACCCACTACTGGCCCAACGCGCGATCGCTGCCGATCTACGCGGTCGCCGGAGAACTCGACCGGGCCACCGTGCAGCGCGACGCCACCGATCTCGACCGCTACTTCTCCAAGGGCTTCGACGCTACCTACGTCGAGTATCGCGGCCGCGGCCACGAGCACTTCTCTGACGAACTGCTGCGGCTGTTCGACTGGATGGGCCGCAAGCGGCGCAGCTTTTTCCCAAGGGAGTTCGAGGCGGTGACGATGAGGCCGTGGGACCGGTTCTTCTGGTGGGTCGAACTCGAAGGGCTCCCGCCGAAGACAATCGTGCTTCCGGAACAATGGCCACCGGCGGCCGGAGTGCGGCCGTTCCAGATCGAGGCGAAGGCCGGGGCCACGAACACACTCTCCGTGCGGTGTGGAGCCGACCGCGTGAAGGTCTGGCTCGCCCCCGAACTGATCGATTTCACCCGACCGGCGACGGTGACGGTCGACGGCCAGCGGCTCCTCAAGGGGCAGCCGGTTCCGGACGCGAGGGTGATGCTCGAGGATCTCAGGTTACGGGGCGACCGCCAGCATCCATTTTGGGCGGTCGTCGAAACCGATCGCGGCCGTCCGCGGTGACGGGCGAGGCCAACGCGAAACGGAAGGCACACAGGTTGACAACCTGTGCTACGGGGGACAGCGAGGGGCTGCCCGTGCTCCGAGAGCCGGCGCAGGAAACCAAGCGTAGCCCCGGAGGGCGAAGC
>Ga0209597_1001936_pt1 | contig 13285 bp, 13 predicted proteins | sample M_140625_MF_Meta_FD_187316 | JGI IMG/M metagenome (GOLD analysis project Ga0209597, IMG submission 187316) | Freshwater microbial communities from Lake Montjoie, Canada to study carbon cycling - M_140625_MF_MetaG (SPAdes) (version 2) | ecosystem: Environmental > Aquatic > Freshwater > Lake...
AGGACGAGTGATGAGTTGAAATGTTTGTTGGGGGAGTCTAACACGTTCCCCTTCATTAATTATTTATGACAGAGACTATCCCCACGCGATCCCAGAGTATTCGTACTAAAATTTTGCTGAGCTGTCTGGTGCTCGGAATTCTTCCACTCGCTGTGGCTGGTTTTCTGGCTGTTGAAAAGTCTTTCAAGTCTACGGAAAAAGCTGAGGGGCAGGTTCTTCAAGGAAGCGTCGAGCAGGTGATAGACAAAGTGGACCGAATGCTCTTTGAGCGTTTCGGCGATGTTCAAGCATTTGCTTTTCATCCGGCGGCCCTCGGAACTCCTGAGCAAATCACGGCGGCAGCAAACTTTTTCATGGGGGCCTATGGTACCTATGACTTAATGGTACTAGCGGATGCCGATGGTAAGATTATTGCAGCAAACACTGCAGATCCTGATGGCAAACCAGTCAACACATCGGCGCTCATTGGATTAAGCGTGAAGGGCGAACCTTGGTTTGAAGAGTGCATTAGTGGCAAAATAAAGGCGGCGGACTCCTACGCGGGCGATTTGGTTGCGGATCCTCTTACGGCAGCAGTCCTCAACACCAAGGGACTCACCTTGAACTTCTCGGCGCCCATATTTGGCCCAGACGGCAAGGCGGTGCGGGTCTGGAGTAATCGCGCTTCCTGGGAGCGGACGGTGCGAGAGATCGTTGGTGGTCTGGATAAATCGATGAAAGACCGCGGCGCCAAGGCGTTCGAGATATTGGTAACCTCCTCCGACAACCATGTGTTGGAGCAGTATCCGGAATCGAAAGTGGGATCCACGAGCGGGCCACCTGTGATCAAGCTTCCTGAACTAACAGCGAACGCGGGTTATTTCAGAGCTTCCAAGTCCAACAACGCGGGCGAGGAAATTGTCGCTTATGCGAAGTCGCAAGGGGTTCAGGCATACAAAGGACATGGGTGGAGTCTGTTGATTCGCGAACCTTCGAGTGACGCGATGGCTGGGCCGCGTGCGCTGCAGGAATTTTTTCTGATCTTAGGCGGCGTCTCGATAGTGGCGGTTTGGGTGGTGGCCAACTGGTTGGCGCGTGGAATTGCTAATCCGTTGGGTGTGGCAGTGGGCGCTTTGGAACAGGTGGCCGAGGGCAACTTGACTCCGCGCCTGCAAAACGTTGGGAATGACGAAACGGCACGATTGGGAAGGGCGCTGAACACTGCTTTGGACAGCGTTTGTTCAACACTCAAGCAGGTTGATGAAGCCACACACACGTTGGCTGGAGCCTCCAGCGAACTCAGTGCCGTTTCCCTCCAGATTCGCGACTCCTCGCGAGCGACCGCCGCTCAGGCGCACAGTGTGACAGAATCCAGCGGGGGCGTTGCTGGCAGCGTAGACCAGTTGGCCTCTGCAACAGGTGAGATGTCGATTTCCATTCGTGAAATTTCCAAGAACGCCAATGAAGCCACTAAAATCGCGCAGAACGCGGTGGAAATTGCCTCTGGAGCACTTACCGCGGTAGGCAAGCTCAACGACAATAGCGAACAGATTGGCCGAGTGAGCGCCACCATTAATAAAATCGCAAAGCAAACCAATTTGCTCGCCCTAAACGCCACCATCGAGGCGGCACGCGCTGGTGAGGCAGGCCGAGGGTTCGCGGTAGTAGCCGATGAGGTCAAGGCCCTGGCCACCGCCACCGCCGCAGCCACAATGGAAATTGAAGCCCAGATCAAACAAGTCCGAGACGACACCGCCGAAGTTTCCATGGCGATCTCTTCCATTTCAGACATCATCCGGAACATTTCCGAGTTCCAAAGTTCCATCGCAGCTGCCGTGGAACAACAGGGCGCCACCACCGACTCCATCAGCCGCACAGTGGGCGATGCAGCAAGCAACGTCGGTGAAATCTCCACGGGCATCGCCAGTGTCGCAAAAAATCTGGAACAGAATGTCGAAAGCGCAGTACAGACCAACACAGCTGCGTTGGAGTTATCGCAGATGAGCGAGAGACTGAAGCAGCTTTTGACACGCTTCAAAATCTCATGAGCCAAGGGCTCCTCGCATGAATCGCGCCCTAGGCATCGACCCAGGGAGCGCGCGCATCGGGCTCGCTCTCTCCGACGAGTTGCGGATGTTAGCGCACCCGTTGATGAACGTGACGGTGGACAAGGCGGCGCTCGCGAAAATTTGCGAAGTCATCACGCAGAAATCGGTAGACACCGTCGTGCTGGGGTTGCCCAAGAACATGGACGGCTCTAAAGGACCCGCAGCGTTGAAAGCGGAAGCCTTTGCGGAGCAACTTCAACAGCGCGTCCCGAAAGTAAAAATCATCCTTTGGGACGAACGCCTGACCACGGTGGCCGCCCAACGAGCCCTGCACGATGCTGGACGGAACGTCAAACAGAGCCGCGCCGTGATTGACCAGGTCGCAGCCCAGCTTATTTTACAGGGATGGCTGGATTCGCAGAGCTTCCTGAGCCTTTGAGCGGCTTAAACTCCAACGACCGACCGCCGCCAGGACAGATGCGCCTGCGTCTGCTACTCGCCTACGAGGGAGGCGCGTTTGACGGTTGGCAGAGCCAGCCCAACGGCCGCACCGTCCAAGACGCTCTGGAACGCGCTTTGGCCGAACTACTGGGCGAGCGCCGCGTCGTACACGGTTCAGGGCGCACGGATGCGGGCGTCCATGCCTTGGGCCAGGTCGCGCACGTCGATGTTCCCGAAAAACGGCTCGCTCTCCACGCTTGGGCGGCGGCGTTGAATGGGCATCTGCCAAAATCGGTGCGTGTTTTGGACGCACGAAAAGCCCCGCCGATATTCCATGCGCGTTTTAGTGCAAGCGGAAAGGTGTACACATATCGGCTGTGGAACGATCGATGCCTGCACCCGTTAGAGGTCGGCCGCGCCTGGCATCTTCCGGTGCCGCTCGATGTCAACGTGGTTCGCGCCACGGCGGCCCTCCTCACTGGAACGCATGATTTTGCAGGCTTCGCCGCTAACCGAGGCAAACCAGAGAAGTCCACGGAACGCTCCATTGGCAAGATCGCGGTGTTTAAATCCGGGCCGCTCATGCGACTGCGTTTCGAGGGGGACGGGTTCCTCTATCGGATGGTGCGAATGCTGACAGGTTCGATGGTTCGAGTCGCGCAGGGCAAGGCGAACATGGCGTGGCTGGAGGAGTTGCTTCGGCAACCCAAAGGTCGGCGTACGTCGTACTGCGCTCCAGCAGACGGGCTTTATTTAACGGAAGTGAAGTACGGCATTCGAGCCGGCAAAGCGGGAGGCGCGCTTGTCAAAAATACGGCTGCCCCCTAGAACGAAGCATAAGCGTAACGCCCTAAACCAACGCTCACTCGATGACCGCGAGCGAGACCAACTCCAACACGCGACGCAGACCGTCGTCTCCGCCGAGGCTTCCCTCGTTGAAGGGCAACTTCGGTAACGGTTGCCAGCTATCTCGCGAATGATCGGTGAACTCTGGTTGCGGCAAACCCGTCAGAGCCGGATCGTACTGAGCGTCCTTCCCGCCCATCTTGTAGATCACCAAATCCTGAGACGGCACGATCAGGATGCCAAAGCCGCCTGCGCCAGACTTAAAGAAGGCGTCTTTTGGGGCTGCGAGGACATGGCCGTCCGCGTTATTTTCAAACTGTAAAGCAAACGGCGTGTGTGTGTTGTAGGGTAGCGCTGACTGACATAGCTTGATGTACGACTCCGGCACCAGCGACTTTCCCGCCCAATTCCCGCCGTGCGCGAGACAATATCCAAAGCGCAACGCGTCCGTGGAATGCACCGCGATGCTTCCCGCCCCGTTGGCGTGGGGCATGAGAAAATCGCCTCGGTGCAAACAGTAATCCCACGATTCCCAACCCATGGGATTGCCCAAACGGGTGCGGATGTAATCCTGCAATTCCATACCGGTAAGATTGCGCAATACCAGCGAGGCGATGTGCGGGGCCGGAGACGAATACGAATAACCTTCCCCGGGCCCACACCAAAGCGGAACGTCCAACGAGGAGCGGTCGAGATCACGAATATTCTGACCGGGAACGGGTTTGAGGGGCTGCGCTTTGCCGTTCGTGATGGCGGAAGGCGACTGCCCCTCGCCCCAGTAACCGGCGCTCATGCAAAGGAGATGTCCCAATTTGATATCGGCCTTTCTCGGATCATTCAGAGGGAAAGCTTGGGGCAGGAACTTTTCAGTAAAGACTTTGGTGTCGAGGCCGTCTGGGATTTTGTCGTGAAACTCCTTCAACATCACGCCACAGGCGATGCTGGTGAAAGCTTTCCCTGTGGAGGCCATGTCGGGGTTGCAGTTGCGAGAGGCGCGACCAAAGTATTTCTCATAGACGAGATAGCCCTTGCGCACTACGAGCAATCCGCCGTTCTGAGTGCCCCGTTCACATACTTCAAACGCCGTTTCCAAGCGGGACAGATCCATCCCGGCTTTCTCGCGAATCTCTCTCGCATCCTTCAAGGTGCGCCAACCGCCCTGACTGTCCGGCGGTGGAAAATACGTAGCGGCTTGGAGGGTGACAGTGCAGCAAAGGAGGCTCGCTTGGAGCCACGTTCTAAGGCGGGGGAGGTCCATAAAGGTGGTCTAAAGTCGAGGACCGTGATCCGGTTTCGCGATCTGAACCGTTTGAGTCGGGTACGGCATGGTGAGACCCTGTTTTTGCGCCTCCAGCCAAATAGCGGTACGCACGGAATCTAAAGCGTCTAAAAGATGTTCCTCTTTCTCGACCCAAAACGACAGCTCGTAGCGAATGCTTGAGTCGGCAAATTCCTTGAGAACCGCCTTGGGAGCAGGCGTCTCCATGACTCCCTTGGCGGAGCGCGCAGCGAGTACGAGACAAGCTTTCACTTCCTGAGGGGACGCCTTGTATTCAAAGCCGACCACAACACTAGAAGCTCGCTCACTCGTTGGCGCGGAAAGGTTTACGATCGTCCCTCCGGCGATGGTCTTGTTGGGGACGTCCACGAGAACGTTATCAGCAGAGCGCATACGGGTGGAGCGCCAGTTGACTTCCTGAACTTGCAAGCGCCGACCATCGAGTTGGAGCCAGTCACCTTTTCGAAACGGGCTTCCAATCTGTAACGCAATTCCGGAAAGCAAATTACCCAGCAAGTCCTGGCTAGCAAAACCAAGCACGGCAACGGACACCGTCGAACCCAAACGCAGTCCGCTAAGGTCTTTGTGATAAACACCAGTCGCAATGACCACCAACGCCAACCCCAAAATGCATGCGCTTCCAATGTCGCTCACGAACTTGGGGGCCTCAGCATCCTGAGTCCGCTCAAACCACCCATCCCAAAAGTAGCGGCGCACTAGTTTCACCGCCACTAGGGCGCCGAAGAGAATGGAAAGCGCCAGTAATCCTTGCAGCAATTCCTCCGGGAAAAGGAAAGGCTTAGGCGGTGCAGCGGCGCCATCCACAAGAACATCGGAGGGCCCCTTGGTGTGAGCAACAAACTGCGCCTCCGCCACCCATTGGTAAACGCTTAGTGGCACGTAACTGCACAACGCCGTGGCTGCAATGCGGAAACGAATGCCGAGCGGTACATTACCCCGCTTCACCATCCAACGCCCCAGCGCTAATGTAATCCCCAAAAGCACCGGAACGGCACATAAGGCGCTCAGTAACTCGAGTGTGTATTGACGGGATAAATCCATAGATGCGCCTCATTTAATGCGAAAAATTTAAACCCAAACCAGCGGCTATTGTGTGAAGCATTAAAGGCCTCTGGAGAGCCATGCAAGACCCTAAAGCCTATCGGGTGAAAGGAGCACGGAAATCAGGCGGTGGTCACTAGCCTTCCGCCACTGGGTAGACTGGCTGATACGCGCTCCACCGGGCACCAAAACGGTCCGAAGCGCTTTATTTGCAAAGAAATAGTCGATCCTCGAATACACGTCGGTAAACTGCCGATAATGGGTCCAACGCTCCCCATTGGCGTCCTGGGCCGCGAGTTCACTGAGCGCGTTTAAGGTGCCTCGAGAACCTTGCAGCGCATGGATCGCAGCTTCCTCCCGTGTTTCGTTCATGTCGCCATACACTAGCAATTGCACCTTAGGGTTCTCTCCCAAAATTCCGTCCACATGTTCCCGCACCAACTGCGCCTCCATGCGCCGCACCAAAGCCTCTCCCTCAGGCACAGGCAACTTGCTTTTTAAGTGGACCCCTACCAAACGTAATGAATAGTTCGGCGTCACTTGGATTGTCACATCGAGGATCCCGCGCCGGACCAATTCCGGTAATCCATTCAGTTCAAAAGGCACCTTTTCGACCGAATCCCGCCGCACAATGGGAAACCTGCTTAGCAAAGCGACATGGCGATCTGGATCCGGTCCGTTGACGAATTCGGTATCGAGAAAAGTGATGCCGCGCTCAGCGAGGCGTTCACGCAAGTCGGCAAGCGCCTCTAAAGAAGCGAGTTCACAAACTCCTAAAATGTCTGGGTGCGCCTCTGCAACCACGTCTGCGATCGCTTCTCGGGCAGGAATAGACTTTTGCCGAACTCGCTCACCGCTGCGGAGGGTGTAGTTTTCGAGGTTGTACGAAGCGACAACGAATTCCCGCGACTTGGCGGCGGTTCGAGCGGAGGAAGAGAACGGGATTATGCCAAAAAACAGGCAAAAAACCGCAAGAGAACGTCGGAGTTGGGGCAAAAAAAATCCACCAAGAAAGGCGGCTCTCTCTTTTAAGTTGAAACTCAGGCACTCCATACTGAAGCGCTCCATGGAAAGAGCTCGACGCAATGGTGTTGCAGGCATCGGAGACGAAGCGCTGCACCCTGCGCTGGAACTAGAAAATGAAGACGCTAAATCGCAGCCGAAGCAGGACTACGAAGCAGCTGGTGTGTGAGGAGCCGCCGTGGAGGCTGCCGTAACTACAGGAGTCGTTGGCGCAACAGGCTGAATGGGGGAGGGGCTGGGGGCGCTGGTGTGGTCCGTGCCGTGAGCGGAGGGATCTACGCTAGACGCGTAAGGAGCGGTCGCCGAGGGGACAACAGATTGAACCGCTGGCTGACTCACCGCGGGAGCGGTGATGGGAGGGTGGACATTCGGATCAGAGTAAGTCGGGGCGACCTCAAGCACCTGGGTAGTGCGGTTAAGTTCACTGTGCATATCGTCTTTAGCTTTGCTAAATTCGCGAACAGCTTGGCCGAGGCCCTTTGCAAGTTCGGGCAACTTCTTTGCACCGAACATGATGAGAACGATCATGAATATAATCAACATATCAGGACCCGCAAGGTTTGGCAGGAGCGCAAGGAGGTGGGGCGCGAAGGTATTCATAAGCAGGTTTAGCAGACTAGCACGACAAAGACGTTCTTGCAACGCACGATCCCGCAGAATCCGATCGCTTAGGCTGCATTCGTTCCGCAGCTAATAATATTCCCGCCGCCTTATCCCAAGTTTCCTGCCATTCTTGCTCCGGCACAGAATCAGCAACGACGCCAGCTCCCACGTCAAAATGCGCCAAAGCGGGCTTCCCATCCCCGTTCTCCTCCACAACCACGGTGCGAATCAGGATGTTAAATGCGCTTTCGCCACTCGCCCCAAACCACCCCAACGCGCCCGTGTACAGGCCGCGAGAGCGTCCCTCTAGTTCTGCGATGATTTCCCGTGCGCGTTTTTTGGGCGCGCCCGTGATGGAACCGCCCGGAAAACAGTCCCTCAACGCACTCAGAGCATCCACCCCCTCGCGCAGACGCCCTTCCACCGTGGACACGAGATGGAAGACTTGTTCGTGCCGCTCGAGTTTAAGGAGTTCGCTTACCTCCACACTCCCCCATTCACAAAACTGCCCCAAATCGCTTCGCTCCAAATCCGTGATCATAATCAGCTCGGAAACCTCCTTTGGCGATGTCAGTAATTCAAACGCATTTCTCTCGTCCGCATGAACTTCAGAGCGGCGCGGACGAGTTCCCTTGATGGGACGAGTCCGGACACCACGCCCGGAAAATTTGAGAAAAAGTTCTGGTGAACTACTCAAAATGGAGCGCCCAGGTTGCCGCATAAATGCCGCGTAGGGAGCGGGAGAGTAGTGCCTCAAGGCCTCATATAATTCCCACGGATCGGCTTGGTTCCACTCCGCTTCCAAGCGGTAACTCAGGTTCACCTGATAAATGTCCCCAGCTCGAATGTACTCTTGCGCCCGCCGCACCGAGTCACAATAAATCTCCTTTTCAACCGTCGCACGAAATTGCAAGTCGCCGCAGTTCGGCTCAGCGGCCCGCTCCGACGCCCGTTCATCCTGCAATAAAAATTGCCACCAAGGAAGAGCGCCCTCCCTGGCCTCCATTTCATCGGCACACGCGTACCAAAGTTTTTCGTGATGTCGGTAAACAAGAACCTTTTTATAAAGGCCGAAACGGTAAGCTCCGTCGTACTCGATGGCTCCCGCCACAATGGCTCCCGGCAAGCCATCATCGCAGGGCGCGCTACCGTCGTACTCGGCGGCGAGTTGGGCAACCACGCGCTGTAATCGCACAAAATCATCTGCTTCAAACAAGTTGCCAACAACCCACAACTCTGGTTCCAGAGCCAAAATCGAAAGCGGCGCAGGCGTTTGGCGACCGTCGTGACGGGCGGTTGCAGGCTCTTGGTCACGGGCGGAATCAAAGAAAACCATGCCCTCCCTGTGTCTCGCACGCGCAGCCAAATCCGCCGGAGAAAACTCCGTGAGCTGGGGGACGGCCTCGAAGCGCGCTTTGTTTGCTGACATACAACTTGTAAACGGAACCAGAAGGGCTTCCTTTTCAAATGCTTTTTTCCACCATAGCGTCCCATTCTATCTTTTCCAATGCAGCTCCCACGCCTTTTTTCGCCGCTGGTGATTCTTCCCGCCCTGCTCATCGGGTTCTTTACCCTTTCGACACGCGCGCAGCCTGACTCCGGACGAGGCCTCCCGCCAGCACCAAGGCTCATTCCGCCCCCTCCAGAAATTGCTCCCGGCGACCCAGCGAGCACTCCGGTGGAACTCCAACTTCAGCCCGATCCCTCCAACGTCCGGAGTGTCGCACGTCCTCCAACCATGCTGGACGGGTTGCCTGCGTTTAAAGACAACCTCGACAACCTTCCTCGAAACGGCCCGAACGACCCGCGCAACGAAAGTTTGGACCTGCCCGTTGAGCCTAACTTTGCAGAACTCAAACTCATTCGTCGTGGCAATCCCATTCTGGTTCCCGACGGCCCAAATCCCACAGAGGATGCTGCACGGGAATTAAATGCCCGCATGCGCTTCCGAGATGCAAAAATCCGCGCCATGAAGGATCCAGAAGTTCAGGCATCGCTTTTAGAAGCGCAGAAAGCGCACTCCGACCGCGAAATGCGCGAGGCACTTCGGCGCCACTACACTCGGCTATTTTCGCTTATGCGCGCTTCCGATGGCACGCTTTCCAAGCTGATTCAGGAGCGGGAAAAGGAGACAATGGCGCCGCTCATTGAGAGGCTTTCCCGTTAAGTTTCGCGTGAGTGAGCAGATTTTTATGAACGTGCTAATTTTAGGAGGCGGGGGCCGTGAACATGCGCTTGCATGGAAGTTACGGCAGTCCCCCAGAGTGAAATCGATTTTTTGCGCCCCGGGAAACGCAGGCATCAGCGAGGTGGCCACGTGTGTGCCCATGAGCCTGACCAATCAGGCCCAATTGGTCGCATTTGCAAAAGAACAAGAAATTGGACTCACCGTGGTGGGGCCCGACGACGCGCTGGCAGCGGGAATCGTGGACCGTTTTAGAGCGGCGGGCCTGCGTATTTTTGGACCGACTCGGGCGGCAGCGAGACTGGAATCCTCAAAGGTGTTCGCCAAGGAATTCATGGCGCGCCACGGCATTCCCACGGCGAAGTCCGGTCATTTTACAGACAGTATTCAGGCTCAATTATTTGCCTCAAAAATGTCTCTGCCACTCGTGGTCAAGGCTGACGGCCTCGCCCTGGGCAAGGGAGTGATTATAGCCCTCACCCACGAGGAAGGCCGCGAGGCAATCCGGCAGATTATGGATGAGCGCAAGTTTGGAGAGGCGGGAAGCGCGGTGGTCATCGAGGAATTTTTGGAAGGTGCAGAATGCTCCATTCACGCATTGGTGGATGGCGAAACGGCCTTGCTTTTTCCTAGCGCTCAGGATCACAAGCGCGCACTGGACAATGATTTGGGACTGAACACGGGGGGGATGGGCACGTACAGCCCCGCGCCGCAACTCACTCCAGAGCTGGAGGCGCAGGTTCGCACTGAGGTGCTGGAGCGGTTTCTCATGGGGCTTAAGGCGGAGGGTATTTCCTACAGCGGGATGCTTTTCCCAGGATTGATGCTCACCCGAGACGGGGTGAAGGTGTTGGAGTTTAATTGCCGCTTTGGCGATCCTGAGACGCAAGTACTCTTGGCGCGTCTGGATTCAGACCTACTCGATTTGTTGGAAGCCTGCCTCGACGGTACCCTCGCCCAACAGCAGCCAACTTGGAAACCGGGCTCGGCGGTTTGTGTGATCGCGGCCTCCGGTGGTTACCCCGAAGTGTACGAGACGGGTAAGGCGATTTCCGGGCTGGATGCGGTAAACCAACAGGCCGTGGTTTTTCACGCAGGCACCCGTTTGGAAAACGGAAAGGTGGTGACTGCGGGAGGTAGAGTGTTGGGGCTCACCGCGACAGGGCCAGATCTAGCGACGGCGCAAGCGACAGCTTATGCGGCGGTGGAACAGGTCCATTTTGAAGGGATGCACTTCCGGCGGGACATAGCAGCGAAAGGGCTCCAGAGCTGATTCTTGATCCGGCTTATGCACTCCGTTCGCACCGCTTTTCTGCTGAGTTTATTTTGGGCCACCACGCTCAGCATGGGTGCGCCAACGCTCTCAGAGGACGACGTGGATCGCGCGTTGGAGGCCATTTGGCTCAAGGTTCCCGCAGAATCACAGCGCGCGCCGGAATCTGCAAAGCGGGCGGCTTTGGACACTTATTTGAGGCAATTAGGCGAGCATGGCGGGCTGTTTAACGAGCCGAAAAAGGTGTTGTCCGTAGCGGAATTTCCAGCTCTCAAGTTTCATGCAGAAACTCTTCCTGGAGGCATCGGCTACTTGCGACTCGGCGCCTTCGCCCCAGAGCTTTCCTCGCGCCTCGAAGCCGCGCTGCGTGACTTTAAGCAGTTAAACACAACCATTCTAATACTAGACCTGAGGGCCACACCTGCGCAGGGCAATTTGGATATGGCGGTGGAATTGGCGGGCTACCTTCTGCCTGAAAACACTCCCGTTTGCGAATGGCACACGGCAAAGCAGGCGGCCCAACCCGTTTTTACCGAGAGACCACCCGTGGGGCAATTTCAGCTATTTTTACTCACCGGCCCGCGCACCGCTGGTCCCGTGGAGGCGTTTGCAGCGGCACTGCGCGGCCACGGTAAAGCTCTGGTTTTTGGGTGTAGAACCCCAGGCCAAGCAGCTGATTATGAATCCATTTCACTTCAGGACGGCCGCTTCCTGCGTTTGCCCGTTCGAGATGCGGTATTTCCTCAGGAGCCGCGCCTGTTTCCCGAGGGGCTGCAACCCGACTTGGAGATAAAAGTCTCCAACGAGGCAACTGATGCCGCATTGTTACAGGCCGCTAAGGAGGGGCGAATCGCTTCGGTGCTGGCTGAAGTCGAGTTTCCTCACCTAAACGAGGCGGCGTTGGTAGCAGGCAAGAACCCTGAGGCCGAAGCGTGGGTGGACAGACAGCTCAAGCCTCGCCGTACTCAGGCCGCCTCCACTAAGGATCGGGCTCTTGCGCAGGTGCTAGATTTTCTCACCGCGCGGGAAGTTTTTCGGGACGAACGTCCCTTGGCCTCGCCCTAACACGGGCGGCGGATTCTTCGCCACACCCGCCACACCTCGCCAAAACCATTGGCTTCTACGAGCATGCAAACGGGCGGAACAGATTCCGCAGCAATAGTTGCGCAATGCCAAGAGATAAGGCATCTTCAAAAGACAAGTTATGAGCGATATTCAGGAACATCTCGAACACGCGGAACATGCAGCACACGGTGGACACTCAGATCCGTTTATGGGCCGAGTTGGAATGACGATGGCCATCATCGCCGCCATTCTCGCCGCCGTGGCCCTCGTAGGACACCGCAAACACAACGCAGTCCTCCAGTTACAGGGCGATTCAAACCGCCTGTTAACCGAGAGCGCCGCCTTCAGAGTGGAATCCAGCAACACTTTCTCCCGCTTCCAAGCCAAGAAAGGCCGCATGGAAGAACAGGAGCGTGCCATCACGTTTACAAAACTTTTTCCCATTACCCCAGGTACCGAATCTCTCCGGGACTCTGAACTTAAGAAGTGGGAGAGTTATATTGCCAAAAATAAGACAGATGAGAAAGACATCAAGCTGGATGAAGCCACGAAATTTCCGGCTAAGAGTGAAGATGGCAAGGAAAACGACACCACAGGCGCTCTGATAGTCACCGGAAAGCGCTTCCAACAGTTGGCGGAAGAGCGTGTGGCTGAGGCTAAACACAAAGCTGAAGAGGGGGAAGTTTCTCATCATCAGGCAGATCAGCTAGACTGGGCGCATCTAACTGTTGAACTTGGCCTTGTACTTTGCACGGTAAGTATTCTCACGAGAGCCAAGTCGTTTTGGCTGGCGGGCATTATCTCCACTGCCGTGGGTGCCTATCTTGCCATTTCTGCTCTTGGAATTTCCCACTAAGGCCGTTACCTCTCTCGTTGCCTTCCTGACGTTTGACCTGTTGGCATCAGAGTCCATCCGTTTTCTACTCCCCCTTGAAGATGGCTTCAGAACGATTCACCCGAGCTAAACACATTTCTTTCTCTCGGATACCAAAGTCTGTGGAGCCGGTTCTGAAAGTATGGCTCAGATTGATCGATGGGATGATGTGTCACAGCGCACTGCGGAATCGGGCTTATTATCGGGCCGTCTCCTTCCTTTACCTGTGCGTCGTCAGTGCTGGGTTTGCTCAAAATTCTGCTCCAAAAGCGAAGCCCCCAGGTACAGTGCCCGAACTCATTATCGATGAGAAACCAGCGCCTGCTCCCGTTGTCGCCGAACCTGCGCAGAAGCCGGTCACGCCCTTGCCCGTAGCGAAGGACGCTCCCAAACCGCAGACCCCAGTCGTCCCGCCCCAAGCCACGCCTCCAACTCCGACGCCTGCTCCTATTGTCGCCGAACCTGCGCAGAAGCCGGCCACGCCCTTGCCCGTAGCGAAGGACGCTCCCAAACCGCAGGCTCCATTCGTCCCGCCACAAGCCACGCCTCCAACTCCAGCGCCTGCTCCCGTTGTCGCCGAACCTGCGCAGAAGCCGGCCACGCCCAT
>Ga0209597_1001940_pt1 | contig 13267 bp, 12 predicted proteins | sample M_140625_MF_Meta_FD_187316 | JGI IMG/M metagenome (GOLD analysis project Ga0209597, IMG submission 187316) | Freshwater microbial communities from Lake Montjoie, Canada to study carbon cycling - M_140625_MF_MetaG (SPAdes) (version 2) | ecosystem: Environmental > Aquatic > Freshwater > Lake...
GGGGTTGATCGCGAGGAGCTTCACGCCCTTGCCCTTGTATTCTTCGTAGAACTTCTGGAGGCGGCGCTCGATGCTGTGCGAGGTCGGGCAATGGTTGGAGGTGAAGAGCACGACGAGGGCTTCGCCGCCTGTGTATTCGGCGAGCTTGTGCTTCTTGCCGTCGGTGCCGAGCAGCTCGAAATCAGGGGCGGCATCGCCGCTCTTGAGCGTGCGCATGTCGGGCGGGTTGCCGTTGACCAGACCGGGGGCATCGGCGGCACGGACGCCGACGACGGCGGCCAGGACGGCGAGGAGGGACATTAGGCTCTTCATGGGTGTAAGGGGGGTACAGGTGAGAGTCCCGAAATCCCCGGGTGTTCCAATCCGAAAATGGTCAGACTGCCCGGAAGTCCCGCCCCAGGTCCTCGGCCGAGCCGTCCTCGCAATCCACCAACGCCAACCGCCCTGCCCTGACGGAGAAGACCGCTAACTGCCGATAACGCCGCCCGAACTCGACCGCCCCGGGCAAACCGATGGGCACACCCCAACCAGGCTCGAGGTGGACGCCGTCCGCCGACCCGCCGGTGATCCGATGCAGGCGATAGCCAACCGCGCGCAGCTCGGCCTCCAAGGCGGCATCTACCGCAAGGTTAGCTTCAGGCGTAGCCGGTAACCCATCCGGATCATAAGCCGTGATGACCGCGAAGTCCGTCGGCCAATCCGCCGGCAAAGGCTCAAACCGGAAGACGGCCTGCTTGAACTGCTCTCGCTGCGCCGGGGTCATGTCCTCTTAGATGCCCGCCGACGGTCAAAGGTGAAACCTTTTCGCCAGAACCGGAGCCAGCCGAGGGCCGCACGGCTCACGCGATGACGGTCATCGTTTTTATCGATGAACGCGGCCGTTGCCTTCCTGCAATGATAGTAGAGACTCCCTTGCGACCTTCATGAGCCAAGCCACATTATCTTCGCGTGACGCTAAGCCCCGCAGCCCATGAATAACGAACTTCAGACGGGTACCCCGCCGGCCTGCCTTCGTTGCGGCAGCGCTTTGTCGGCCGAATATCACTTCTGCCCGAACTGCGCCCAGGAATGGCGCCCGCAATCTCCGTCCCTAGGACCTACGCCCGAGCCGGTCTTCGACGCGGGTACCCGCATTCGCCACCGCTCCGGGGAGGTCTATGTGGTATTTACACAGTACCTGTTCGCGATGTTCGTGGCCTTCATCCTGACCATACTGGGGGCGCGCAGCTTCGACGATGGCAAGTTCCCGACCTATCAGTACCTGATCCTGAATGAAATCTGCGCCGGCTTGGTCACCCTCTGGGTCGCCTATCGCTATCGCTACATCATTCGGCCTTTCTTCAATGTCGCAGGTTTGATGACGCCGGCCTTCCTCATCGGGCTCCTCCTGCTTCCGGTGATGATAGGCTTCAATTGGGTTTATAACGAAGCCCTCGGTGCGCTTATGGGGGATCTCCAAGGCGCCCTCAACGCCGGAGCGGATTACATCCGCAACCAGAGCATCCTCCATGTGGTGCCGACCGTCCTGCTCATGTGCCTGCTCCCCGCGATCACCGAAGAGATCGCCTGCCGAGCCTTCATGTTCACGTCCCTGCGAAAGGCGCTATCGCTCAAGGATGCGGCTGTCTGGTCCTCGGTGCTCTTCGCCACGCTCCATCTCAGCATCTACCAATTCCCGGTGTGGTTCGTCTTCGGCCTCTACCTGTGCTGGCTGACGCACCGGACCAAGAGCGTCATCCCGGCCATCATCATCCACTGCCTTTATAACTACTTCATGATCTTCCTCATCCCGGCGCATCATGCGGTCCGTTAAGCTGACAAACTGAACCATGCCTTTCGAACTTAATATACTCATCAGCGTGGTGATGGGCGGTGTCGCCGCCAAGATCGCCCATGAACGGGGACGCAACCCCTTCTGGTGGTTCATCGTTGGTACCGTGTGTTGCTGGGGCATCCCCGCCATCATCAGCCTCTATTCCCAGCCTAACCTTCGGGAAATCGAGGCGAAGGAGATTAAAAACAACGAAGACAAACGACGCCTCCTGGAACAGCTCCAACAGACCCAGCTCAAGCTTCAGGTCTTCCAGCGCATCACTAATGAACGCATCGACCACCATGATGGCGTCCTCGGACTCGACACCAAGGCGGGCGTGCCGCCGCAGGTCGCTTTGCCTGGGGCGACGCCGCATCAGTTGGCCCCGCCTCCCTTGCCCGCCGCCCAGCCGGCCCAACCTGCGCCCGCGATCTGGCATTATGCCATCGGCGACGTCCAGCACGGACCGGCGACCGCCTCCCAACTCATCGACCTGCTGTCGGACCGTACCCTTAGCCGCGACACGTTAGTCTGGAATCAGGAGATGCCCGGCTGGCTACCAATGAAGGATACGCCGGAATTCCGCAATTACCACTGATCATGCAATTCGAAAACACCTATCGACTCGAGGGCTTGATCCAAGCCCCCCTCCCACCCGGGCCCGAGGGACGCGTGGTGATCGAGAAACTCGCCGCTGACTTCAATCGTAACGGCCTACGCCTCACGTCGCTCTTCGATGATTCCCAGTTCACGTTGAAGGCCGAAAACGTCACCCGCGACACCGAGGAGATTCACCCGTTGGAAGTGGACTTGATGGTACACCATGCGTTGGAGAAGCTGCTCGCGGCCTATCCGCAGGAACTGCGCATGCAGGTCTTCTCGACCTTACGAAGTCGCGAGTATCGTCCCAACCTCGAAGTGCAGTCCGTCTTTCTCGTCATCTACCCCGGCCAGGTAAAGGTCGAGCGCCGAGAGGTCGCCGCAGAAGTGGAGCCCCGCCCCGCCCCTTTGAGCGTGAAGAATCAATTCGGCTATCTCGTAGCGGCGGTCGGCATCCTGGCCTTGCTTGGCTGGGCCTCGACCAGCTTGGTCGAATACCGAGATCTAGGTGAAAAGAAACTTTCCACCATACGGGGCACTCGCCTCGAGGACCTCAAGGTCGACGATAAATCGATTCATGACTTTGTTCGCGTCGTCGACGTCGACCTCGAGAAGCCTCCGGCATCGTTCATCGTCCTGACCTTGCGCAAAGGATCCAAGTGGCCGGATAACGTGACCCCACTTCCGCCCGACAGTAAGGGCTACTCGCCCGCTTACAGGGCGGCCCATCGCGCCGCCATCGAAGACAGGCAGTTAACGGTCGTCTTGCGAGATGACAAAGGCGGCCAGACCATCAGTAAGGTTTCCATCCGCGAATTCTTCGATGACGACAAGAAAGAGATCACCGTCAGGATACCGTTTGGCACGAAGGTCGTGCGCGATCTGATCCTACGTCCGTAAGATTCCCCTGACAGGGGGATCGCCCCAGCCTACCACGCGGTGTTACTTCTGCGCGACGAGCTGGAGTTCCTGGATCGCCCACGGCTGCCCCTTGGTGGCATCGGTCAGGGTGACCTTGACGAACTTGGTATCCTTCGCACCGAAGTAGGCTTCGGATAGCGAGTAGAGACCGTGGTTGGTGCCGAGCGGGAACCACTTCTTGCCGTCGACGGAACCCTCGACCTTGAAGTTCTTGGGGAAAGCGCTGGGACGACCGGAAGCATCGAGACGGACTCCGGCGACCTTCTGGGCGGCGGGGAGTTCGACCTGATACCACATGCCCTTCTTCTGGTCACCCTTGGTTTCCCAGCGGGTCTTACCGTCGGCATCGCAACCGTTTTGCGCGGTGTCGGCCTGGTCGCTGGCGGAGACTTTCCATTCCTTGGCGGCCTTGACGATCGGCGGTAATGAAGCCTGCAGCGTGTCCTGCGTCCAAGGTGCGGTGATGCCCTTCATCTCTTCGCGGATGCGGGCGACGTCCTTGGGGAAGATGAGAGCGCCCTTATTGCCGAAGGAATTCCGGACATAGGAAGTGACGGCGGCGATCCACTCGTCGTCGTTCATGGCCATGGGCACCATCTGGGCGTCGTAGGTCTTGCCGCCGATGGGACCAGACATGCCGGCGAGCAGCACGCGCACGATACCGTCGCGGTGGCCCTTGATGGTCACGGCGTTGCCGAGGGGCGGAGCGATGGTCATGCCGGGCTTGGGGCCGTCGACAGCCATGCCCTTGCCATCATAACCATGGCAGGCGAAGCAAAGCTCGCGGTAGATTCCCTGACCTTTGACGAGCAGCTTGTTCTCGTCGCCGGTGTATTCGCGGCCGCCGACCTGGTCGGTACCGGTGAGAATCATGGCACCGAGTTCCTTCACGCCCTTGGAGGCGGAAGTGAGCAGGACCTTCTGCTGGAACTTGGCGAAGTCCGGCCAGGCCTTGACGTCGTTCGAACCGAGGACCTTAGCGGTCATGATGACCTGCAGGGCGACGGTAGCATCTTGGTCGGCACCGAGCTTGGCGAAATCTTCAATGAGGGATTTATCACCAGCACGGACGAGCGATTCGCCAGCACGCAGGCCCTGACGACGGAGGTCAGGGTTCTTATCCGTGAGGAACGCGCGCACGGTCTTGGCGTCGAGGGAGCCGAGGCCTTCGAGGGTCCAGAGCGCATGGATGCGGCCGAGGGACTCCTTGCCGCCGAGGGCGAGCTCGGTGAGCGCAGGGACGACGGACTTGTCGCCCTTGAGCACGAGGAGCTTCTGGGCGGTATCGCGCCACCAGCCGTTGGGGTGCGAAAGATGGGCGACGAGCTGCCCCGGGGTCTCTTCGAGCATGCGCGGCTGAGGGCCAGGCTTGAAGTCCTTGTGCACGAGGCGCCAAACGCGACCATAGCCGTAGATCTTATCGAGGCCATACTGCTGGACGACCTTGCGGAGGTAGCTGCCATCTTTAACCCAGTTGCCTTCCTGGATGATGCCGCGGTACATGTCCACGAGGTAGAGGCAGCCGTCGGGGCCGTTCACCATATTGACGATGCGGAAGTTCGGATCGCTCGAGCGGATGAACTCCGACTTGGCGTAAGGGTTCTCGACATGCGTGATGCCGTCGACGACGGAGACCTTGGCGCGACGGATGAGGCGGCCGACGGGCTCGGAGATGAGCACGTCGCCACGCAGGTCGGCGGGCAGGCGGTCGCCACGGACGACTTCCTGGCCGCAGGACGCGGTGAAGTGATTCAGGGTCTTATCAAGACGGGTACGGCCGGCGCCGCCCTGGTGGTCAGCGAGACCGATCTTAGGCCAGACCTGCATGAAGTCCTCGGGGAACTGCGTCTTGATGTCGTACGCTCCGTAAAGGATCGGGGTCTGGAAATGCCAGAGGCCTTTTTCGCCACCGGCATTAGACCACCAGATCTTGCCTTGGTCATCCTGGGCGAGGCCCCACTGGCCACCGCCGTTCGGGATGGTTTCCTTGAGAGGTTCCTTCGTGCCGTTCCAGCGCAGGCGGTAGGCGTTGTAGGTCTGATAGAGCCAGTTATCCATCGTCCAGATCAGGCCGCTCTGCTGGTGCTCGAGGTTGCCGTTCTTAGGACCACCTACGAACCAAGGTTCCTTGGTGTCGGCGATGCCATCGCCGTTGGTGTCGCGGTAGACGAAGATGTCGAGGGTGTCGGTCTCGTTGATGAGCACGCGGTCATCGAGCGGGAGCACCATGCGCGGCAGAAGCATCTTGTCGCGGAAGAGGACGTGCTTGTCGAACTTACCATCGCGCTTCGTGCTCTCGTGGCGCGAGACGACGCCGATCGGATCGTGCTCGTTCTTGCCGTCGATGTCCTGCATGTAGGTGCGCAGCTCGGCGATGTACATGCGGCCGTTGCCGTCGAAGGTTAGATTGGCCGGTTCGCGGAGGCCGTCGCGCTCGCTGAGTACGAGCTCGAGACGATAACCTTCGGGCAGCTCGATGGTCTTGAGCTCATCTTCCGGGGACAGCGCCTTGACGGGCGGCTGCGGGGTGAAGTCGGGCTCGTAGGCCTTCTCATCGGCGGCATAGGCAGCCACGAAGGTGAGCGCAGACAAATAGACGGCGGATCGCATAGGGGTATGACTCCGAATCTCCCTCGTTGTTCAGCCCTTTCAAGCCGTATTCCCTACCCGGCCTGAAAACGCCTTTGCCAAGGGCCAAACGGACGCCTTTCTCATCCCCATGCGACCCCTGCTGCTGGCCCTGCTTTCGAGCCTTTCTCTTGGCCTGTCCGCGGCGGGTAAACCGAATGTCGTCGTCATCCTAGCCGATGACCTCGGCTACGGCGACCTGGGCTGCTACGGCCACCCGATCATCCGCACCCCGAACCTGGACAAAATGGCCGCCGAGGGTGCCCGCTTCACCCAATTCTACGTCGCCGCCGAAGTCTGCACGCCGAGCCGCGCCTCTCTTCTGACCGGCCGCTACCCGATTCGCTCTGGCATGGCGCATAACCAGTTCCGCGTCCTGCGTGCGACTTCCACCGGCGGCCTACCCTCCACCGAAATCACGATCGCCCAAGCGCTCAAGGCGCAAGGCTACGCGACCGGCATGGTCGGCAAGTGGCACCTCGGCGTCTGGACGAACAGCCCCGAGCACCATCCGCTCAAGCACGGCTTCGATTTCCATTTCGGACTGCCGCATTCGAACGACATGAATCCATCGGCCGGCAATCCCGTTAAAGCTGGCGCACGCGTCGACCAAGACGCCGCCTGGTGGAATGCCCCGCTCTTCCGCGGCTACGAACTCGTCGACCCCAAGGCCGACCAGACGCAGCTGACCCGCCGCTACACCGAAGAAGCCACGAAGTTCATCGCCGCCAATAAGACCCAACCCTTCTTCCTCTACTTCGCCCACACCTTCCCGCACACGCCTCTGTTCGCCTCGGATCGCTTTAAGGGTAAGAGCAGCCGCGGCATCTATGGCGACGTCGTCGAGGAGCTCGACTGGAGCGTCGGCGAAATCCTCCGCACGCTCAAGGAACAGGGCGTGGCCGACAACACCCTCGTCGTCTTCACCAGCGATAACGGACCTTGGCTCTTGATGGGCACCGAGACCGGCGGCAGCGCCGGCCTGCTACGCGACGGCAAGGGCAGCACCTGGGAAGGCGGCATGCGCGTACCCGGCATCTTCTGGATGCCTGGCAAGATCAAGCCCACCGTCGAGCGCAACGTCGCATCGACCCTCGACCTCTTCCCCACGCTCATACGGTTGGCCGGCGGCTCGACGCCTACGGACCGTCCGATGGACGGCGTCGACCTGTCCGGCCTGCTCTTCAAAGGTGAACCCATCGAGCGCGAAGTCTTCTGCTACTATCGCGGCGAGCAGCTCTATGCCGCGCGCCTCGGCGCATGGAAGCTGCACCTCATCACCCAGGCTGGTTACGGCGAGAAGCCCGTCACCCACGAGAAACCTTTGCTTTATAATCTAGAAGTCGACCCGTCCGAGAATCACGAGATCTCCGCCGAACATCCGGACGTCGTCGCCCGACTTCAGGCCGCCATCGCGAAGCATCGCGCCACCGTGACCCCGGTCCGCAGCCAGTTGATCGACGTCGTCGCCAAGTAAACGTTCGTCCTTCCCTCGGGGCAGTTTTCGTCCTATCTCTATCGCACGGGCCTATAGCTCAACGGTTAGAGCACGGAACTCATAATTCCTTGGTTCTGGGTTCGAATCCCGGTGGGCCCACCAATTTTAATTACTGTCGTCAACGGCGACATATCCGTCCATGCGCACAGGCTGAAGGCATCCTAAAGAATTAAGCCTTCTTCTGACTTACCACGGGGGACTTAAGTCCATATCCATTGGAGCCAGGATCACCTGCACCAAAGGCCATCACCAGCGCATACAAAGGAATCAGCATGTAGAGACCGGGATTACCTCGATCATGACAACGCTTCGTACCGGCGGCCGAAAGATATACAATGAGAGCAATCGACAAAGGAAGCCGGATTAAACCATTTAACATCGGAAAGGTCGAGTACACGACCGCACCGATCAGCACGCTGACCCAATACTCACCGATTCCGATACGGCCATCAAAAGAAAAAGCGCGGGAGAATGTATTCATAGTATCTGACTATAACATGCATCGTATATCCCCGTGCATTGATAATCCTGATACAGGCTATCGTTAATCCTGATGCGGCCGATTAGAACAAAGGCATCACTCCGGCTTCGTGGGCGGACGGGCGGGCTCGCGGTCGCACCACTTGAAGAAAAAATACCAAAATAACGGGACCATCCAGAAAGGCAGGAATCTGAGGTAAGCTACGATACCCAACATGTAAATCCCGAGAGCGGCGTCTTTCTGATCCATCCCAGGCACAAAGTGGATGCAATACTGAGGGAAACCCAGGAAGAAGAGTACGGTGTATACGATGAGACCAACGATAAAGACGCCGGCGAAACTGACCAGGCGATATCCAAGGTTTTTCTGCGTACTCATGACCACCGACTATAACACACTTCTGGCGCCCGGGTTCATCGATAATCCTAATAGAAGGTATCAGCGGCGCAGACCCAGGATCTCGAGCCTGACGAGGGAGCTTACCTGACCGCATCCTTGGCCTGCTTCGCCGTCCGCCTGGCGGAGAGCGCCGCGGCGAGTTCCGCACCGCGCACCTTACCAGCGACGATAGCCGAAGGCGAAAGACCCGCCACCAGCTCCGACATCCCGGGCTGCTTCAACCCAGCCAGACTCGCGTAGGCGTAAGCCTCTGCCTCGTCCCTTCTGACGCCCTCCCCTGTCGCATAGCAGCGGGCGAGGTTAGCCTGGGCGGGCGTAAAACCCTGGTCAGCGGAGAGCTGATACCAAACCACCGCCAACTGGCGGTCCTGAACGACGGCTTGTCCGATATAATGGCAGACTCCGAAGTTATTCTGGGCGAGCGCGTCCCCCCGCTTCGCGGCGGCGCTGAGTTCGGCGAACGCATGTGGGCTCAGCACCCGCTCCCTCGGCTCGGCAGGCACGTCTGAATCGCGACTCATACCCACCGTCGATCCTATAGCCCAAAACACCCCCCCAATCACGACCGCACCAAAGACGATAACCGCTCCGATGCCAGAGCCAGGATCGTTGGAGTTAGAATATTGAGAGTCGTGTTTGGGTTTTCCAAAATCGCTGGTCTGGCAACCACTGACCCCAACCATGCAGACAAGGATCCAGAGGAGAAGTACTCTGGTCTTACGCATCAGATTGCCGGAATCATTTTGACCCAGCGAACGTGAGCGCGGCGACGTGTTCTCAGGGCGTAAAACCTTCATAGTTTTTTGATCTCTTCGGCCCGCCGCCGAACTGATGTGCGGAAGGCGGCGAAAGCCTCCTTCGTTAGGCGTTTCTCCGTATTCGACTCGATGTAAACCAAGCTGGCCGCAGCCTGCACATGAGACGGAGCGGCCAAAGACCACCAGGCGCAGGCCTCGATATCGTCACGCCTCACCCCGATTTCATTGTAGTAACAAAGACCGAGTTCGTTCTGGGCTTCGGCGAACCCCTGCCTACCCGACTTTTGCAGCCAGAAGGTCGCCTGTCCAACATCCCGGATGGCCCCTCGGCCACGCAGATAGCAGAAGGCTAGCTCGCACTGGATCGCCGCGTCTCCTTTGACCGAAAGCACCTTTAGTTCTTCGAATCGGTGGACCTGCGACAATAGCTCAGCCTCGTGGGCTTCCGCGGCCGACTCCTTCTTCTTTTCAATCGCAAACAATGCGACCTCATTTGCGAGAATGAGAGGAACTAGATAAACAAATAGGGGGCTCGCATCGCCACCATTATTATATGGGCGGCTAGCGCACCCGGTAGTCGTCATCGACATGAACACCAAACCCGCCAGTCCAGCTAGGAGGCTGGCCAGCCTAGGGCCTGCATTGCGGGATTTCATCACCGGAATGATACCACGACGGCGCCGACGGCGTTCATCGATAATGTCGATGGCGGGTATCCATCGGAGACGATGAGACCTGATTCGCGCCCGGGGTAGCGTCGTGTCATTATATATTTAATACATCCGGGTGCCTGGGATAGCAATGGGCTACCCGTTATTTGACTGCCAAGTCGCGCAGGACTAAACGACCGATTAACAACCCAAACAGGCTTGGCAGGTCGGCCGTCCTCCATAGACAGTTCACCATGCGCCCCCTGCTCGCCGCCCTGCTCTGTCTGGCTTCACTGGTCGCGGCCGAGGAAAAGCCGAACCTGCCCTTGGTCGACCTTTCGGGACAAAAGGAACGTCAGGTGGTCGTGGGTGCAGGAACGGAGGCAATCTACCAAGGTCACCCCACGACCCTGCTGCTACCCAATAGCCAGACGATCCTCTCGGTCTGGTGCATCAATCACGGCGGAGCCGCCGGCCCGATGGCTCGGAGCGATGACGGCGGCAAATCCTGGATACGCCTTGACGCTACCCTGCCGAAGGGCTTCTCGACCCACCAGAACTGCCCAAGCATTTATCGCATCGTCGATCCCGCCGGCAAAGCCCGTCTGTGGGTCTTCTCCGCCGCCCTCGGCAAACGCGGCGGGCCGGGGATGCCGAGCATCATGAGCGAGGACGACGGTAAGACGTGGAAGGAAATGCCTCCGCTGAATTTCCCCTGCGTGATGACCTTCAGCAGCGTGGTCCGCCTTAAAGACGGTCGCACCCTCGGACTCTATCACCGCGGTCCGGGCGGCGCCGACAAGGCTCCGCTGGTAACGTTACAGACAATCACCTCCGACGGCGGCTTCACCTGGTCCGAACCGCGCATCGTCGCCGAAGTCGCCGGGAAAAATCCCTGCGAACCGTTCATCTTCCGTTCGCCTGACGGCAAGGAGCTCGCCTGCCTACTCCGCGAGAACACCCACAAGGGCCGTAGCCTGATGATGTTCAGCCAGGATGAAGGCACGACGTGGTCGACGCCCGTGGACACGAACTGGGGCCTGACGGGCGATCGCCACAACGGCGTGTTCACCTCCGATGGCCGCATGGTCGTCTGCTTCCGCGACCAAGCCCTCAACAGCCCCACCAAGGGCCACTTCGTCGCGTGGGTCGGCACGTACGACGACCTGAAGTCCGGCCGCCCCGGCCAGTATCGCATCAAACTGCTCCATCATTACGGCAAGAGGGCCGGCGACTGCGGCTACCCCGGCGTCGAACTCCTCGCCGACGGGACGATCGCGGCCACGACGTATGTCAAATACACGGCCGGCCCCGAGCAGAACTCGGTGGTCAGCGTCCGGTTCAAGCTGAGCGAAGCCGACGCGCTGCTCGGCCGCTGAACACGCGAGCGCGCCGGCAAGACCCACAGCAGGTCACCGCGGCAGCTGCTTCCTGAGCTCTTCGATCGGCATCTGCGGGTTGGCGGCTTTCATGATCGCCAGGCGCTTCACATAAAGCTCGTCCTTCTTACGTTCCACCTGCTTGAGGATTTCAGCGGTGCGCCCCTTGACGGCCTCGACCTGCTTCGGCGTCAGTTTCTTTTCGAGCGCCGCGGCGTATTTGTGCGTCGCGGCGACATCGCGGGAAAGCGTCCTGGAAATCTCATACCAAGCGAAAGCCTCGACCGGATTCTTGGGCACACCCTGGCCCTCGTCGTTCATGAGGGCGATGGTGAAGGCGGCATTGGCGTCGCCCAAGATCGCGGCCTTGGCGAACCACTTGCTCGCCTCAGGCAGGTCGCGCTTCACGCCCATGCCTTGGAAGTGGATCATCGCGACCATCTGGACGCAGAAAAGATCGTCCTGCTCCGCCGGCTTGGTCGCCCAGCGCAGCGCCAACGCCGGATTCGCCTCCACGTCGCGCCCCTGGAAGTAGGCCGAGGCAAGCTGCGCCTGGGCTTCGACGTCGCCCGACTCGGCCTTGGACTTAAGCACGGCGAACGCGTCAGCGGCCTGCACGGCGGGCAGGGCGAAGGCCAGCAACATGAGACAGATGACACCTGAGCTAGGGGCGTTTTTCATGATATTTATTTTGGATACAGCCAACGACGTGGCAAGTCTTAGCAGGCGGTCGGGCCCGACCATCCCAGCAATCGCTTGCCAGCAAGGAGCCGATGCCAATAGTGCGGGCGTGAGAAGCCTCCTCCCCCTCTTCCTCGCCCTAATCGCGCTCGCGGCCGAGACCGGCACGCCCGTCCAGAAGTTCCAGCAGCTGGATTCGCTCCTGCCCTCACCCTCCCCTCAACGCCTCGCCACGGGCGCCCCAGGCTCAGGCTATTGGCAGAATCGTGCCGACTACGATATCCGCGCCGAACTCGACGACGAGAAGCGCACCGTCACGGCCGAAGCGACGATTACCTATCACAACGCCTCGCCCGACACCCTCGACTACCTCTGGGTCCAGCTGGACCAGAATTATTTCTCCAAGCGAGCCGACTCGCGCACGACCCCCAACACCAAGCGCGGCGTCGACCTGAAGAAGTTCAGCTACACGGCCCTCGACCGGCTTCTGGCCTACGAGGCCTACGACGGCGAACTGAAGATCACAAAGTTGACCGACGCCGAGGGGCGCGGCCTCCCACACGCGATCGTGAAGACGATGCTGCGCCTCGACCTGCCCAAACCCCTCAAGCCCGGTGCGGACTTCGTCTTCAAGATCTCATGGTCCTACCCGATCAACGACGCCAAGCGCATCATGGCCCGCACGGGCTACGAGCTCTTTAAGGAAGACGGCAATTGTATCTACACCATCGCGCAGTGGTTCCCGCGCATGGCCGCCTACACGGACTACGCCGGCTGGATCAACAAGCAGTTCCTCGGCACCGGCGAATTCACCCTTGAATTTGGCGACTACAAGGTGGCCCTGACGGTCCCGGATGACCATATCGTGGCCGCGACAGGTTCCCTCCAGAATCCGGAACAGGTACTCACCCAAGTCCAGCGTGAGCGCCTCGCCGAGGCCCAGCAGGAGACCAAGAAGCCAATCTTCGTCGTCACGCCCGAAGAAGCCAAGGCCGCCGAGAAAGGCCACCCCAAGGGCAAGAAGACCTGGCTGTTCCAAGCGGAGAACGTCCGCGACTTCGCTTTCGCCTCCTCGCGTAAGTTCGTCTGGGACGCCATGGCTGTCGCCGGGACGAAGGTGAACGGTAAGCCCGTGATGGCGATGTCCCTCTATCCTAAGGAAGGTATGCCGCTCTGGGACAAATACTCGACCCACGCCGTCGCCCATACGATCGAGGTCTATTCGCGCTACACGTTCGATTACCCCTACCCGGTAGCCTGGTCGGTCAACGGCGCCATCGGCGGCATGGAATACCCAATGATCAGCTTCAACGGCCCGCGCCCTGAAAAGGATGGCACCTACCCCGAACGCACGAAGTACGCCCTCATCGGCGTCGTCATCCACGAAGTTGGCCACAACTACTTCCCGATGATCGTGAACAGCGACGAACGCCAGTGGACCTGGATGGACGAAGGCCTA
>Ga0209597_1001941_pt1 | contig 13264 bp, 9 predicted proteins | sample M_140625_MF_Meta_FD_187316 | JGI IMG/M metagenome (GOLD analysis project Ga0209597, IMG submission 187316) | Freshwater microbial communities from Lake Montjoie, Canada to study carbon cycling - M_140625_MF_MetaG (SPAdes) (version 2) | ecosystem: Environmental > Aquatic > Freshwater > Lake...
TGTCCAATGGAATGCTCGTTCCAATCAAGCGACCAATCTACGCATCCTGCGGTGGACGTGGCATTTATCGGAGTGAAGATTCCGGTGCTTCCTGGACGAAAATCAACGCTCCATTGCAGCTAAACTCCGCTACACTTCAGCCTGGTTACAGTCTCATGGCAGTTCCAAGCGCAGCCAACGAAAAAGTTGTGTTTGTCGTTGATGGAAATGCTGCATATTCCGATGGTCGTGTCTTCAAGGGAATCCGCAAGACACTGGCTGGTCAGGATACGTACGAATGGTCAGATGTAACGGGTAACTTCCCGACAAACGATGGCCTGTCGAACAACTGGGCGACATCGGATTATGCAAATGCATTCGCAGTAGTTCCATTCTCTACGAAATCAGGCTGGGATGACCTTCTTATAGTAGGAACCTCAACCGTTGCTGCATCCGAACTTGCCGCCCGTGAATGGACCGATCGTGCATCGGCGATTCGTACAACGGCAAAGATTCATATTCGTCAACACGACATTCGTTACAATCCATTCGACTTTTCTAAGTCGCTGATTGCAAATGATGGTGGTTTGGTTGAGATGGACTACACCGATGCTGCCACGCCATCGACATTTAGTGACAAACTTGCGGGAACCATTACGGCGACGCAGTTCAACGGTGCAAGTGTAAACACATTTGATGTCACTGACATGTTTGGCGGTACACCAACGATTGGTTACGGTCGACTTAACGGTGATCTTTGGACAGCAACCGTAATCACACCTGCTCCTGGTGCGCCTCCTATTTACAACTTCGGTAAAACTGCGATTGCACTGCCGACATCGGTTGCACAAGCGGTTCCACCACGCTACATGCTTGGTGCCGGACTTGATACGGGCGGAGTATATATATCGACCAATAAGGCAGCGTCGTTTGGGTCCATCATCCCTGCCATTATTGGATACAACTTGTCAGGTCAGCCACTGTACAACTTCCCGTACGATGGCACGACAGATGCCGTTGTTTACAATGCATTTGGAACTGCAACTGCGTCGTTTGCACCGATCATCGTAGATAAGAACGCAACAACAGCCCAGGGTGATGTCGCTGGCCAACTGGTTCGTCCTGTTTACACAGGTGGAACACAGCTTTGGCGCTACGATCCTGCTCCTGCATTCAAGCCAATCCCAAACGGATCTACTGAACTTCCAGGACGACAGGGACAATGGCGTCCAGTTGGAACACAGGCTTTCGCCGGAGGTATTTCTTCCATCGCTGAAGCGGGTACAAGTTATTCGCCACTTAGCGCAGGTAAGCGTCTGTTCGTGGGAACACGTGATGGAAAGCTGTTCGTAACGGCTGCCGTTGGAGGTTCCAACTCTGGACACTTCTACGATCAGACCAGTAATGCACTGCAACCAACGTGGCGTGAAATTACCGCATCACAGTTTGGTGGACGTCCAATCACTGGCATCTCCGTCAATCCACTAAACACTGGAGACATCCTTGTATGTCTCGGTGGATCTGCGGTTGCTGGATTCTCCGGTCGCGTCTACCGATGTCAGGACATCACGGCTGCAAACATTATCTTCACAGACCAGAGCGGTCTAGCAGATACAACGGAAACGGCTTATACCCGTCTCCCTGACGTTCCTGCTTATGCGCTAGTACGTGAAGCCAAGGATCCAATCAACACTTGGTACCTTGCTACGGAGATCGGTGTGTTTACGACAAATGACAAGGGATCAACTTGGTCGGATGCCGGTACACCGTTGAAGCTTCCATTGGTTCCTGTTACATCGCTTGAATACATCCCTGAAGTTGCGGGTAATGAAGCGGTCAGTGGCTACCTTGCAGTGTCAACATACGGACGCGGCGCGTTCAAGTTTGATATCAAGAACCTCGTTGAGACACGGACTGCACCATCTTTGTCCGCAACCTATTCCCTCAGCCGCTCCGGTAGCAAAATCTATGCCGTCGTCACGCTGAAGAATGCCGACAACACGGTTGCAAACCCAGTTGGTCCAGCTGAGAACGTGAAGATTACAGCTGCAAATATCACGGTTGCACAGCTTGCATCAAACACCACTACGGCTGTTCCTGTGGACCTCACCACCATCGGTGTGGGTAAGTCCAAGTCAAGTGCCCTTGACTTCAACGGAACCGTTGGTAAGGCTGGTACATTGGCAAACGTGACGGTGAACTGGTCGTATCGCTTCAACGATGTGACATATAGCGGTTCAGCGACGTGGCGGACTCGTCTGCCATAAGCGTTGGATTAGGACGAAACTTAGGCCTCGGGGAAACCCGGGGCTTTTTTCATATTTGAGGGCGACTTCGGTGATGGCGGTAATCTCTCTCATTAACAACAACCATGAACAGAGCGTGTCGCAGTAAACAGATAATTTTGACTTCAATCCGTAACCAACAGTGCCTTACTAGGTAGAATAGGCGCGCATGAATGATGTCTATAACCCGCTGACCCTTGCCGAAAAGCTAAAGAATCTCCCAACACAACCCGGATGCTATCTGCACAAGGACAAGGATGGCATCATCCTCTATGTGGGCAAAGCCATCAATCTGAGAAATCGCGTTAGGTCGTATTTCCAGAAGAGTGCGAATCACTCTCCGAAGACTCGCAGGATGGTCGCTCAGGTGATGGACCTTGATTGGGTTGTCACCGATAGTGAGCTTGAAGCGCTCATTCTTGAATGCAATCTCATCAAGAAACATCAGCCGAAATACAACGTTCGACTTCGCGACGACAAACACTATCCCTACCTGATGCTAACGACATCGGAGCAGTTCCCGCGTTTGATTATCACGCGTAAAGTAAAGCAAGGGGATGGCAACCGCTACTTCGGCCCTTTTACAAATTCGGGAGCGGTAAGTCAGACACTAACGCTTGTTTATAGACTCTTCCCACTTGTGACGTGCAGAAAAACGTGGACAAACATCCCGGAGCAGAAGCCATGCCTCTATTACCACATGGGCCGATGTCCGGAAGCACCCTGTGCTGGGCTTGCTGACAAGGAACGCTACTCGCAGGCTGTCTCCGATGTTGAGCTTTTCCTATCTGGGCGACAGGAGCCTCTTGTCAAGAAGTTAAAGGCCGACATGGAGGCCGCTGCAGAGCGTCTGGAGTTTGAACGTGCCGCAAAGCTTCGTGATCAGGTCAACGCCCTGCAGACCATCGTCGAACGCCAGAAGGTCGTCAATACCACAGGCGGTGACCAGGATGTGATGGCAGTCGTTGCGGACGAACACGGTGCAGCTGTACAAATGTTCTTCATTCGTGGTGGGAAGCTCATTGGACAGGAGCACTTTCTCCTAGATGGTGCTGATTCTGAAGCCGAATCAGGTATCACGGAAGCCACTGCCGAGTTTGTTAAGCAGTATTACCAAGATGCGACATTTGTTCCTAGTGAAATTATCCTTCCAAGACATCTCGAGGAAATGGAAATCATCGAATCGTGGCTCCGTCAGAAGAAGGGTGCAAAGGTAACCCTTCAGGTTCCGGAACGCGGTGAGCGCCGCCGACTTCTAGACATGGCGAGCACTAATGCTGAACTCGTTCTTAGGCAGATCCGGGATGCTGCTGCGGAAGAGCAATCCCGGATCGATATGGCACTTCTTGAGCTATCTACGGCGCTTGGGATGTCTGGAAACCTCCTGACCCGTATCGAGGCTTATGACAACTCCAATGTGCAGGGCCGGCATGCCGTTGGTGCGATGGTGGTCTTCGAGCGTGGTAAACCGCGAAAGGATGCCTATCGCCGCTTCAAGATTGAGCAAAGCGAAGGTGATCCAAATGACTTTGCGATGATGCATGAAATGCTCTCAAGGCGCTTTGCACATATGCAAGCAGATAATCCCAAGTTTTCGGCTGTTCCAGATTTGATCCTAGTGGATGGCGGTAAGGGGCAGGTCAGTGCCGCAGTTGATGCGATGCGTTCCTACGGCTACGACTTTCCGGTTGTTGGCCTGGCTAAACAGTTTGAGCAGCTGTGGCTTCCGGGAGCAGAAGCACCAATCGAGCTCAACCGTGGAAGCGCTGGCTTGTTTCTTGTGCAACGTATCCGGGATGAAGTTCACCGGTTTGCTATTACTTATCATCGCAATGTCCGTGGAAGAGCCGCAAACATGAGCCTGCTGGATGAGATTCCTGGAATCGGTCCAACGCGTCGTAGAGCCCTGATGCGCTTCTATGGGAGTCTTGACCGGCTTAAGTCTGCATCAGTGGATGAAATCGCCAAAGTACCGGGTATGAATGCAAAGGTTGCAGCGGATCTGGTAGCGCACTTTAAGCTTGTATAGACGGAATGACATTTCGTATGTCACGTGGATGCCGTGTGGATTAACGGTGTTGGACTGGTCGTATGCATGCTGGCTGATGAGCTCACGAGTATGCTTCTATTTAAGGCTAACGTACTGAAACACGGTGTCCATAACTTAGAGCACAATGACCCACCGAAATTCGCGCTGATGTCTGTTCCGCAAATTGCTGTATTCTGAGGGTATTACTTCCACATATTGGTTGCGTGGATTTTTACTTGGATTGCGATCTGATATCCAAGTAGGTAGAGGGGTCGACGATGCTTAAAGTGATTATGGTTGTCCTTGTTTCCTTGTTGTCTTTGGGAGCATTTGCTGAGGATAAGGGTGTTGTACTCGCTGCGGGTGAACAGGTTTTGGTTCTCCGAACCACGGAATTTGGGCTAAGTGCTTCTGCACGTGCCGATGTCATCAGCGAGCGCCTGCGAACCGCTATTGGAGAGCCTATTAAGGCATCTGACATCACCGTACGTGCAGTTTCACGTGTCCGTGCCGACATATTGCTCAAGGGCACGCTTCTCATTGCGATTGGCGCTAACGAAGCCAAGGCGCATAAAGCGAATGTTCTGTCTCTCGCCGATGTCTGGGCGCAGCGCTGCAAGGATATTCTGCCGAAGGTTTGCGCTGGAGATACTCCAACAAAACCGTAAATGCAGGTTCGGTATAGAGACCGTTGATTTTCTTTGGTGCAGTTTACGGTCGATAAAAATGCAATCAGCCCTTCACTTTGAATTCTCAGAGTTAAGGGCTGATATACATTAAAGTGCGAGTTTACTTCGCTGCTTGGATTCGCTTGATGGCGATTTTAGCATCCTGACCAATTTCTGGATGCTTGGTAAGGCCAGCGACTGCTGCTGCATCCGCCTTGCTACCAACAAACCCAATCAGACGCAGCGCATGTGCACGGACAAGGCGTGGTCTGTTGCTCTTTGCAACATCCACAAGGGACTTCGCTGCCTTTGCACGTGCCGCGTTTTGGCCAGGAGCCGCTGCCGCATGTGCCGCAACCTCCAGCTCGAGCTTTGCTGCTTTGGATGTCACAGAATCGGATCCGGACATCTGGTCAGCAAGCTTGCCATAATCTGCAACTATCAATGTTGTACGGTTCATTCCTAGTACCCTTTCAGGCTCCATGGCTCACGATACGGATCGCTTAGGAAGCGGTTTGCTTCCTCATCATTGATGAAGCGATTCGTCTTTGGATCGAATGTCAGCTCCCGGCCAACCATATACGCGATGTTGGCGATGATTGGGAGGATGATGGTCTTGTACTGAATGCCAATGTCCGACACAGGAAGTTCACGTGTCTTGATACATTTGCGCCAGTTACGACGATGCTTTTCCGTAACATCGACGTTGTCAGGCTCGACTTCATGCTTGAAGCCACCTGTTGGTGGAACATAGTCGATCGCCTTTGGCTCGGTGTCGGCTCCGCCATCGCCGCCTGTAAGGATGAGGTCATCCTTGGTGCCGTAATACGTGGCACCCCACTCACCTTCGAGGCGCTCGTTGGCTTCGCCAGGTTGATTCCATTCGAGCGTCCACTCTGGATTTCGGAATTTCCATGTGACATTTAGAGATTGAGGAGCATCATAGATACGATTAGGATTCGTCTTGCCAGTCGCCTTGACAGTCACAGGGGATGACCATGCATCCTGACCAGTCAACAGCATCACGCAGCTGATGGCATGGTTGCCGCGGTCGCGGATAAAGCCTGCACCAGAGTCCATCATCCAGCGGAAATTAAAGTGGACCGTTTCTGCTGTATATGGTCGATATGGAATCGGGCCAAGCCACATATCCCAGTTCATGTGTGCTGGTGGATTGGATGGTGTTTCAAACCCGGATCCGCTCGAAAGGTTCTCTGGATGCCAGATGACGACCTTCTTGATGTCCCCAGCCTTGCCATTACGCAGGTAGTTGGCTGCGGCAGCAACTTTAGGGTTACTACGGCCCTGAGCACCAATCTGCATGATGCGCTTGTAGCGACGTGCAGCATTGACCATCGCCAAGCCTTCTTCAATCGTTTTACAAACAGGCTTTTCGCTGTAGACATCTTTGCCAGCCATACACGCATGGACAGCCATAATCGCGTGCCAGTGATCTGGTGTTCCGATGGTAACAGCATCGATATCCTTGCGGTCAAGGACACGACGGTAATCATCGGTGAGCATCGGCTTTCCTTGCACCCGCTTGGCAGCGTTTGCGAGGTGGGTAGCATCGACATCACACAATGCCGCACAGCTGTCACCAACGATGTGACTGCTGCCCATTCCACCTACGACGATATGGCCATAAACAATACGGTCATTGGCCCCGAATGCACTTTGCGGTACATACGTTGGGAAGCCAATCGCCGACTTTGCCGGATTTGACATTTAAACTCCTCCAGGCGATCACTCGCCCACTCTCAAAAACCTCCCGCTATTCGACAGCGGATCAACAAATATGTGCGCCCTTGGTCTCAACATAGACCATATAGACCGACTGGCTTGCAGTGATATATAGCTTGTTGCGTTTAACACCACCAAAACAAAGGTTAGAGCCGATTTCAGGGAGCTGAATCAAGCCGATTCGCTTTCCTTGTGGGCTGAAGACGTGGACGCCATCGTAGCCATCGCCAACCCAGCCACCTGCACCCCATACATTACCTTCAACATCACAGCGCAGGCCATCCGCGACGCCACTCGCCTCGGTACCGTCCTTCATTGTCATTTTCATGCTTGCAAAGACACGGCCGTTTGTGGCTTTACGGCCATCTACAATGTCATACATGCGGATTTCTTTTGTGCCATCTGTATCCGCTACGTAGAGCTTTTTATAGTCGGGTGAGAAGCAGAGGCCGTTTGGCTTGGTGATGTCATCGAACATCTTCTCTACTTTGCCTGTCTTGCCATCGATACGGTAGACAGCTTCCTTCAACTCGTGAGGAGCCTTATCACCTTCGTAGTTGCCTTGCGTGCCGTAGCCTGGATCCGTAAACCAGATGCCACCATCCGGGTGCACAACGACATCGTTTGGTGCGTTGAACTTCTTGCCATTGAACTTGTCTGCAAGAACGGTGATTGTGCCATCGTATTCATAGCGCGCCACCCGCCGCGTAAGGTGCTCGCAGCTGATCTGGCGGCCCTGATAATCGAAGGTATTTCCGTTGGTGTAGTTGCTTGGCGTGTGGATTGTACTGACGTGGTAGTCCTCATCGAGCATCCGGAGGTGGACATTGTTCGGGATGTCAGACCACACCACATACTTACCAACGCCATTCCAGGCGATTCCTTCGGCCCAGAGCATCCCGGTATGGAGTCGCTTTACCGCGACATTCCCAACTTTGACTTTCGCGAACGCTGGGTCAAGGGTGATGATTGATGCATCCGGATAGCGAACTGGTGGGGCACCGGGGGAATAACGGTCATCATTTGCAAGTGCAGGTAGGGTGACCGACAAGGCCGCCGTAGAGAGCAGGGCGCGCCGGGATACGGAACTGGACATAGAGCATCCTCGCTGTGTCGAAGTAATGATCGATTGTAGCCGTGAATCGCGCTGAAGTCTATGCAAAATGGTAGGAGATGTCCTCAAGCCATGCGCGTACAGGAGCGGCATCCGCACCTTTTATGGCAAACGGAACGATCACCAGCTCCGCAACGCAAGCACACACATTTGATGTTGAAAAATCCAAGCCTTCACAAAGCGTGATACCGGCATCCATTAGGATGTGGTGTCGCGGAAGGTTCTTCGAATCGATGGCGTCTACAGATGAGACATCTATTCCAAGGAGAACTATCCCTAAGTTTGCCAGCAGATGCGCGGCATCGAGTGTGAGGAGCGGAAACGTCATTGGAAATTGGGTGTTGTCAAGCCACGTATCCGTTCGGATAAGAACCCGTGAAGTTTTGATGCTCTGAAAGAGGTCGACATCCAGCTCAGTATGTCCTCGTGCATCGACAAGGGTTACCCGCCCGCACAGAACATCATCTGGGATCTCATCCACGCCTGTACTGTTTTCAATCAGGTGGCGAGGGGCATCGATGTGTGTGCCCGTGTGGAGGCTCATCGTCACCGAACCAACCCGAACGGTTTCCCAGGAAAGCTCCTGATGGTTGAATTCAGTATCGCCCGGCCAACAGGCGAATCCTTGTTTCGGTGTGCGATCGATGTAGGTGCGCATAGTTACATTCTAATATGCCAAGGTTGAATTTGGATACCCGGCCGCATCATGCTGGATTCCAAAAATGCAGGAAGGCTGTTCTCGTTTGTGTAAGCAGGGGACATGGATAAACGGGATGTGATGAATTTTAGGCCGCATAGCCTGCGTATTGATGGTATCGGTTCGGGAAGTGTGGTTTCCCGGGCCAATCCCGAGCTTCGCTGGTCCTTGGATGGCATTAAAGGACGCAATGTCCAATACCCTGAGTACGAAATCGAAGTCAGGACATCGGGTGCCGATTGGAGTGAGCGCAGTAGCCCGTCCCAGTCGGGTGTCTTCACTCTGCTGTCACGTCCATTGGAAAGCCGGCAAGATGTCACATGGCGTGTTCGCGCCATCATTGATGATGTTCCAACACAGTGGTCAGAATCGCACACCTTTCGAACATCCCTGTTGAGCAAACGCGACTGGAAAGCCCAGTGGATAACACGCTTTAGTGACCGTGACAAAAGTGAAAACGACCAATTTGCTGGCATTCCAAGCCCAGTCTTTGGCAAGCAGATTCGTGTTAATGGGAATATTCGACGAGCCACTTGGTACGCGGTTGCACTAGGGTATGGTGAGTTTTTTGTCGGTGGGAAGCGTGTAACGGATGGCCTGCTTTCTCCAGGCTGGACACAGTTTGAGAAGCGTGTACCGTTTGAGGCATTGGATGTCACAAAGCTGCTCGTGCGCGGTGAACAGTGGCTCACCATCCATGCTGGAAACGGATTTTGGAATCCCTTTCCGTTGAAGATGTGGGGATCCATTAATCTTCGTGAGCATTTGCAGACCGGTTCCCCGATGGCGATTGCGCAGCTGGAGATCGAATACACCGATGGCCGTGTTCAGGTTGAAAGCACCGATGGCCGGTGGCAGTGTTGGGATGGACCATCCTTGCGGAACTCGGTTTACCTCGGCGAGCGCCGTGATGCACGCCTTGCCAACCGTTTGGCATCCCCATCGATGGCAACAAAGAAGGTCGATGTTTATCGCGGACCGATCGGGGCATTGTTGCCTACGGCGGTTGAACCGGTTGGCGCTCTGAGTGAGCTTCAAGGAAAAGTCATCCGTGATGCGGGTGGGAAGATTGTAATTGACTTTGGTGTCAACCATTCCGGTCGTATCTCGGGAACGATAAAGGGGCTAGCTGGTAGCACAGTCAAGGCATTGGCGGGTGAGCGGCTTTATCCGGATGGCACCGTCAATCCCATGACTGGCGTTTGCGGTCAGATAAAGCGTCGGCGTAATCCTCCCGGAAGTTTGTACCCAGTGACGGCATCACAGGAAGATGAGTTGATTCTCTCCGGGGATGTTGATCGCTGGACGCCAAGCTTCACATTTCATGGTTACCGCTATATTGAGGTCAGCGGCCTGTCGCGCGCCCCGAAAACTGGTGAGTGGACATCGACAAGACTGACATCGATGGTGCCAGAAACAGCGACCTTTGGCTGTTCGGACCCGATGCTAACGAAGCTCTTCGATGTCACTCGTAGCACCTTCCAATCGAACATGGTTTCGGTGCAAAGTGACTGTCCTGCCAGAGAGAAGTTTGGCTATGGCGGAGACATTCTTTGCACTGCCGAGACAGCATGGCATCTGTTTGATGTTGAGCGATTTTACCGAAAAACGGTTTTGGACTATTTGGATTCCCAGCGTGACAACGGCGGATTTACGATGACTGCTCCGTTTGTTGGCATTGATGACAGTGGCCTTGGTGGTAAAAGTGGTCCTGTTGATTGGGGTACAGCAGTCCCGGTTTTGGTGGATGGATTGTTACGCTTCCACGGTGATATCGAGACGGCACTGAGGGCCTGGCCGGCGCTTATCGCTTGGTGGCAGCTCCTTGATGTGAGCTCACCCGATGGCATTTTGGACAATGGGCTTGGTGACCACGAGACGATTGCTCCACGTAGCACAGCTGTAACGGGTTCCTTCGCTCTGCTCCAAAACGCAACGCTGCTGGCACGGATTGCTGGGGCCCTTGGAAAATTGGATGCCAAGAAACGCTATGAAGGGGAAGCCAAGCGTATTCGGGATGCGATTCGAAAGAAGTTTTATTCCGAGTCCGGCAAGTTTGGAATCGACTCGCAGGCTTGCTATGCGGGTGCACTCTTTCACGGCGTGCTAACTGCAAAAGAAGCGCTTCCAGGGCTTGTACGTGCGGTTCAGGCCGCTGATGGCCATGTGAATGCAGGCATCTTCGGCACGATGTGGTTACTAGAGGCACTGTCGCGTCATGGCCGGTCTGATCTTGCAGTTCAGATTGCGACGCAGCGCACCTATCCAGGATGGGGGCATATGCTTGCCAATGGAGCGACATCGCTGTGGGAAACCTGGAAGGAGAGCGATGACACATTTAGCAACAATCACCCGATGTTTGGGAGTGTTGCCGGATGGATGATGCGCTGGTTGGTTGGCATTCAGGTCCCAGATGATAGCTTTGCTGGGTCTCATGTCGTGGTGCGTCCTCAGACATCGACTGTAATAACTCAGGCTGCTGGTCAGTGGCATAGCCGGCATGGCGTGATCGGAACGCGCTGGGGGAGAATAGGGCGCCGGCTCAACCTTGATGTAAGCATTCCGGCCGCTGTTTCAGCCGATGTTTATATTCCAGCGGGACCTGGTGCAATTTTGACTGAGTCTGGTAGGAGCCTGACGGGACATCCTGATATACAGGTAGTCAAGCGCTTGGAAAACGCGGTTGTCATAAATATAGGCAGCGGAACGTATCGATTTGTCGTCGAATCGGGGCAAACTGGAGCGTAGATCTACATTCCGCTTGACGATGTTGCAAGCGAAACCTATACTTCGAGTTTAACCACCGTCTTTTTAGCGGGAAGGAAATTGCCAAAGATGGCTTCTGTAACACTGCGAAATCTAAACAAGGTCTTCACTGACCAGCAAACGAAAAAGGAAGTTCATGCCGTAAAGGATATGAACCTAGAGATTCGTGATGGAGAATTTCTCGTCCTTGTCGGACCATCCGGATGTGGCAAGACAACATCCATGCGGATGGTCGCCGGGCTTGAAGAGTCCACTGGTGGAGAGATTCTGATCGGTGACAGGGTTGTCAACGATGTCGCTCCACGTGACCGTAACATCGCGATGGTTTTCCAGAACTATGCGCTTTATCCGCACATGTCGGTTTACGACAATATGGCGTTTGGTCTTCGTCTGCGGATGCTTCCTCCGTTTTATAAGCAGCTGATGAACTGGAGTGAAACCCAGACAATCAAGGCTGATATCGACAAGCGTATCCGTGAAACGGCAAAGACTCTGGGAATCGACCAACTCCTGGATCGTAAGCCAAAAGCGCTCTCCGGTGGACAACGGCAACGTGTTGCTCTCGGACGTGCCATTGTGCGTGAGCCACAGGTCTTCCTCATGGATGAGCCACTATCCAACCTTGATGCAAAGCTACGTGTACAAACGCGTGCCGACTTGATAAAGCTGCACCGCCAGCTCAAGGTCACTACGATTTATGTAACGCACGACCAGGTCGAAGCAATGACCATGGGTGAGCGCATCGTCGTCATGAAGGATGGCTTGATGCAGCAGTGCGATACGCCGATGGAGCTTTACAAGCACCCGGTGAATATGTTTGTTGCTGGCTTCCTCGGTACTCCATCGATGAACTTCCTGCATGAAACCAAGGTCACGATCGATGGCGATACAGCCACACTTGAAAACGGATTTACCGTCAAGGTGAGTGGCGACCGTGCAAAGAAGCTTGCTGCGTACAACGGCAAGACGGTTGTTCTCGGTATCCGTCCTCAGGACATGGTCGAGAAGTCATTCTCGGGTAGCATCGTGCATCCAAGTGATACGGTCCGGATGCAAGTTGATGTCATCGAAACCATGGGTGCCGTCAAGACGCTTTACCTCACCGTTGGCAAGAGCGCACTGGTGGCGGAAGTCGATGCTGAATCTCCTGCAAAGGAACTCGCACCAATCGATGTCGTCTTTGACCTTGATACAGTCCATGCCTTCGATCCATCCACGGAGCAGGCGATCTTTTAGGACACGGATTTGCGTATGAAACCTAGCCAGCACAAAGGAATATCTTTTGCGCTGGCTTTTTCCTTTATTGCATCAGCTGCGGCTGTCCCGGCCACGCTGGTTTATGTAGGCCTCGGAATATTCCACTCGATTCCGATTGCTGTCATGCTTTATCACGGGTTTTGCCTTGTTTGTATTGCGCTTGCGGGTGTACGCGTACGAACTATCCGTATTCCACACGTCTTTGAGTTAGTTGCTGCAAGTGGTGCGGGATTACTACTTTCCTTTGTTTCTGTCGCCTTGTGGCGCCTTACAGGTGACCTGATTGCAGATCCCGACATCTGCCGTTTTCAGTTAGAAGCTCTAGGCCTACCCGTAGCAACCTGGGGCATGTTTGCCGCCTACTTTATGCTTGTAAACCCGGTGATTGAAGAGCTTTATTGGAGGGGCGTTGTTCAAGAACGAGCCAAGGCTGTTGGGATACGCAAGGATGCCGTCGTTGCCATCCCGTTCTCTCTTTGGCATGTCGTGCCGATTTGGTTTGTATGCGGTGTGCCCGCTGCAATGCTCGGCGGGATTGCGGTCTACGCCGTTGGGGTGATGTTGACTTTCATATACCGTCAGTCCCGTACCTTTGGGCGCTGTATCGCTTGGCACGCGATGATGGCAGACCTTGCTGTGATTAGTTTGATGTTTGCTTGTCGTTAGTTTGGCAGGGTGCGTATCGAGACGAAAAAACGGCCTCCGGAGTTATCCAGAGGCCGTTGA
>Ga0209597_1001942_pt1 | contig 13259 bp, 9 predicted proteins | sample M_140625_MF_Meta_FD_187316 | JGI IMG/M metagenome (GOLD analysis project Ga0209597, IMG submission 187316) | Freshwater microbial communities from Lake Montjoie, Canada to study carbon cycling - M_140625_MF_MetaG (SPAdes) (version 2) | ecosystem: Environmental > Aquatic > Freshwater > Lake...
CGAAGGCGCCGCTTGGCTGCTTGTCTGTGACCCTGGGGACGACGAAAGCCTGCGCACCGCGATCAAAGACATCCTCGAGAAACTCCCGGCCGATAAACTCCCCAAAGCCAAAGCCGCCGCCATCGAGATCCGCAAAACCCTCTGACCAGTATTCCCCTCTAATCGATGGGGTCAGGCACCAATAATAGGGTCAGACCCCAATGTTGTAGCCTGACCCCGTTGTCGGTGGGTGATGATCCAACCATAACAAAGGAAACGGGCGCACCCGGAAGGCAGTCGCATCATAAGAATCTAGCGGACTTATCGTGTGATTCTCGACTCGAAGAACTTACGGGTCTCTTCGTCCATGAAGTAGACGTAACAGCCCTTCATTCCTCGGGTGAGGAGAACGCGGTAGGTATTCTTAACAAGGTCGACGAACTTATCCTTAGAGCGCTTGACCATGCTATCGCAGGATTCCTCTTTGACCCCGACCCACCCAGTATCCGATCGGTAGATGAGGTCTTTCCCGATAATAACCCCGATGTAGTCGAACTCAAAGCCTTGGGCTGTGTATACACATCCAACCTGATCAATGCCATTCGGGTCGTAGGCCCAGAGTGCAGCCGGAGGGATACCTTTGGCTAGCTTGCCTGCGCCTGGCTTGGCATCCCATGGGCGTTTCCAATCCCCGACAACGACATCATCTAGAAGGTTACCCGATGAATCTGGGTCGGACCATTTCCAGCAGAATCCAGCCGACATACGGGCGGTGGCCTTCTCGGTGACTTTCACATGGATAGCTTTCTCTAACTCTTCGGGACTGTTGAAAATCTTGAATTCATAAGGATTACTAGCCTCCCAAAATGGGTTAGCAGTCACTTCGATATTAAGGGTGTGATTAACCCAATTGATAAATGCATCAGAACCATTGCAGCGGAACTGAGCAGTTAGGTCACATTCGTAGAGACGAATTCCCTGCGTCTTAGCGAATTCTGCGATTAGCTTTGAAGAGCCAATCTCGTCTGGTCGGACAATCTGCCGGTCATCGATGAAGAAGACGGCGACCTTAGATGCGTCGAAGAGCTCTTCTAGCTGACTCTTAGTCGAACGCTTGTCCTTCTTTGTGTACATGTTGTTGCTGGTCTTCCGGATCCGGTGAGCTTCATCGCACACCATGACATCAATCGCGCCAGCCTCAGCAGACATGTAACTGTTGAAGAACTTCACCTGCTGTGCACCGCGCGCTCCAAGAATCTTTCGGATCGTCTCTGTAAACGCCTTAGATCCTGTTACGTAGTGCGTGTTGTGCCCCAGCCTGGATAGCTCCCCCATGACATTTAGTGCTATGACCGACTTGCCGGTGCCTGGCCCACCTCGAATAATGATGGCGGCCTTCTCACCTGTCTTCGCTGAGCGCTTAACCTCCGAGACAATTCGGTTATATGCAATAATTTGTTCGTCCAATAACACGTAGCGCGAGTCGTCTTTAACTACCCGATGAATCTCCTCCAGGAGCTTCTTACTCGGTTTAGCTTTACTCTGAATGATCTCATCAACGACTGAGCCGTCGTCGCCGCAGGGCACTAAGTTGTTCAAGTACTCTACCAGTTTCTCGACGTCATCTTTACTAAAGACCGGGTTCTTCGCGACCACAGCTTTGAACTTTTCGTCAAAGAGTGGGTCTGGCTGCTCCAATGAGTAGTTATGGAGATAGGAACAGGCGCTCAGTCGGATGGTTGAGTTACCTTCGTGTAATACCTCAAGCTGATCGGTGAGGTACTGCCTATAATTTCCGACCTGGACTGATGGGTGGAGTACATCTCGGTCTCGCTGGCCGACGAAAGTAACCACTTTGTCGCCATCGCCAGCCTCCGTCTTTTCCCACTGCTTCAACTCTATGATTACTGCCTCCTTCTTCTTATCTACGGACAATCCAGAAATCATGAAATCGAGGCGTTTGGAGGAGCCTGGCAGCTGATACTCGATACCGACTCCATGGTTCTTTAAACCCGACATGCCCACAACGAGTGCCATTGCTCGCAGGGAATTTTGCCATGACCGCCTCTCGGCCACGGATGGCCCGTAACCCATCTGACGCTTAAAGGACTCCTCGAGCCGATCGACTATGGCGTTCTTCGTCGTTTCGATGACGAACTCCTTGGATGTTCCTTGATAAAGCAGCACACAGAAATACTCTTCCGTCCAGCCCCTCAAGCAATTCTATTGTAAATAACTATGCCCGACATCGCCGAACTCCAAAATGAAGCCTTAGCGTTCCGTGATGCCCGAGACTGGGCACAGTTCCATAATGCCAAGGACCTCGCCGCTGGCCTGTCGATCGAAGCTAGCGAACTCCTTGAGTGCTTTCTCTGGAAGGATGCCAAGGCCGCAGACCCAGCTAAGATTCGCGAAGAACTTGCTGACGTCATCGTCTACGCCCTCCTCCTCGCGCACGAAGCCAAGATTGATATCCCCTCTGCAGTCCGGGCCAAACTAGTCCAGAACGCCCTTAAGTACCCCGTTGAAAAATCCAAAGGCCGCGCCGATAAGTACGACCAGTTATAATATTAAGGGCCCTATCCTGCCCACCCTCCGTTGCGCCATTCGATAGCAACCCGGGATGGCAGGAGCTCGGTACGGGCTGGGAGATTGGGGACACGAGCGCCGTGGTGCTCGTAGTAGTGGCGGCCGTTGGAGAACTCCTCTTTAAGGCGCTTGGAGACGAGGAGGCGGTAGTCGGTATCGATGGTCAGGTAGCCGTTGTCGAAGAGGGTATGGAAGTCGGAGCGTAGTAGCAGGCCGTTGCCGACCTCATGCCCTCCCCCGTCCGCATAGGGTCGGATGTGCGCAGCTTCCAGGACTGGGAGGGTCTTCTCTTCGGTGACGGCACAGCGACGTCCATACGCATCGAGAACGGCCACCCGGAAGCCGGCCTGGCCGAGCCTTGGCTTAGCCATGTAGGGCGTGCCATAGCGGTCCTGCTCTTGCTCAACACCTGCAACAACCGGCTGCGCCTTTAGCCGCTCCTGAATCTTTGCCCATAGTTTAGCGCCTTCGCCCTCCTTTGGCTCGTAGCACTTACCCTGGACGATGTTCGGTGACCAATCGGCGGGCTGATCGATCCATTGGTCTTCCGGCAGCCAGAAGCAATCTGTTAGCAGGGTGCATCCGATAACCTCGTTCGTTCCGGTAGGCTTACCCATCTTCCCACGCATGCGGGTGATGTTCTCTCTAAAAGTCGGCATGGCATCTGCTCCGTTTCCTTTTCCATAGACCTTCCAGGCCAACTCCAACGGCAATGTGGTGCTGCGTACGAACCAGCCTCCGCCGACGACCTTGTTTACCGGGGACTTTAGCTTGAATAGGAAAAGCCCGCCCTCGGGGATGGCGCCAAAGCTACGCTCACCACCAGGGGCCCAGAAGTTCACCTCCATGGATTGATTGAGCGAATGGAACTCAAACCAGGAACGGTCCGTTACACCTACCCAGAATTCCATCTTCGAAAGCTTGGACGCTGATGGCCCCTCCAACTTTTCTGTGATCAAGAAGCCCAACTCACGTAGTCGGCGGAAGCAGGCCGTCCCCTCCCCGCCTCCAAAGTTATCACCCGTGACGACCTTGCCAGTCGCATGCTTGAACGCCAAGGCGATCAGCTGCTTCGGCGGATACGGACGGCCCTGATGAATGACGTCATACGTCGTCGAATCCCTGAACCCCGCCGGCGACACCCCTGCATCGAGATCAGCTAAAGCCTTCTCGACGTGCTCACGCTGTACTGGGTCGAAGTCCATCAGCAGTTAACGTATGTGCAGGGATTCTGAGCGCCTGGCCCGATATAATGACGGACAGAGGTATCGATGTAACGCTTGCGGACTTCCTCGGGCGCTGGTTTTCCGATAAACTCGAAACGTCCTTTGATATCCTCTGGCGTAAGTGCCGGTCGCGTCTCGTAGCCCTCGGTTCCAGCAGGGCGCCAGAGCTCCGGCTGGTAGACTTCCCTGACTATGCCTTCGAAGACCGCAAACACTAGCTTCACGCCTGCTAGACGTTCGAGGGAATGGTTCGCCCAGACTCCACGTGTAGCCTCGTAGAGCTCGCGGGCGGTCATGCCGTTCCTATAAAGTCGATTAATCGTGATCAGCATAACCGGATCGGGGATGTCGGCGTTCATCGGGGCGTAGAAGACCTCTAACTCCTTGAGGCTCTTACGGCCATAGAGAAGACTGTTATGGCCAACGACCTTGTTAGTTAGGTCTTTGAGGCCAATAAGGTCGATGGCCGCTGCCTCTACCAGATAAGCCTCGTCGGAAGTAGCCATACCGTGAGCAAGAACCTCAATGCGCGGTTCTAGGTCGGCGGCGAAGATCTCGCGGATACGCTGCACCTTCGGATGGTCATCATCCTCGTAAAGGTGGTCTAGGCATCGCTCGCCCTTCCCTTTCCCGATGTAGAACACCTTCCCATCCCGAGGGTCGATATAGAGGTATACGTAATGCCCCAGCTTCTCGGCCATGCCGGGCTTCAGGGATCGGAGATGGGGAGGGATTGCCATTAGGGGTGTTATGGGAAACCTACTAGGAGAAGCCCCCTAGTGAAAGTCCTATTCCTGAATACCCAGAAGAAGCGTATCGATTGCGGCACCTTGTTGCGGCTCGGCCGGCGTCCTGATGTCATTATCTTGGCCGAACTCCTCCAGGGAAGCCAAAGGCATTATGAGGCGGGCTTAGTAGCCGCCGGCTTTAAGCACTGTTCACGCCCTACCCTGCATAGCCGCAAGCGTCACGTGAGGGTCTATAGTAAGCTCGAGCTGGAGACTGACGAGCGCTTCACCCAACAAGGCAACAAGCTCAAGAATAACTGGGTGTGCTGCCGCATCGGCGGCGTGACCATCTCAGCAGTTCACATGCCGACTCAAGGCATGAAGCAAAAGCCCTTCGCCCAGTTACAGCCCTGGATGTGCAAGCATCGTGATAAGCGCACCCTCATGATCGGTGACTTCAACACCGACCCCGCGCAGGACACAATATGGGGGCCGCAGCTCACCGAATGGGTCAATGACTTCGGCTGGCGTAACCTCTGGGACAAGGTGCCCGAGGGGAAGAAGGCCTATACTTTCAGAGGGACCCGTAAGAGCGATAAACCGCGACGCATCGACCACGCTTTCGCGGGCAAGGGCCTCCTGAAGACTCGCCTGATTCATCTCCCCGCCTTCAGGCAAAGTGGGCTATCCGACCATTCGGGCCTATTGGTGATTCTATAACTCAAAGAACAGGGGCCACTGCGTGGCCCCTGGGAGTTTCGGGATCAGGTCGTCGATTCCTGGCAGGGCCTTAGGGGCTCAAGACGCGCAACTGATTCAAGTAATCGCAGAATTCTTGCGATATAGCCTGGCGGACCTGAGCCAGTCTGCACGCATCTCGACCAGTCGGTTTCGGCGCGGGAATGTAACGATGCCGTCCACTGGCCGCATGAATGGGAATATGTTCCTGATCGCCAAGGATACAATCTGTGGCACGTTCAATCCATACGACCAAAGACTGTTAGGTGCGTCCCATTTCAAAGGGTCATCCAGCCAGCACGAGGTCTCCCTTAGGCAGCCTTCTAGGTCATCGGCAAAACTGACCTGAAGGTTGCCTTCCGATACTTGCGACCAACCTTCGAGTCTTGCGTCCTTAAATAATTCGATGGGCGTTCCGTCTGCGCCCATCCCAACGACATAAAGAAACAGCTGTGATTCCGCAGGCATGCTTTGCTCAATATGCTTCAGGACCTTGATATCACTATCTTCATCCACGCCGAGAACATCGCCGCCGCCGTCGACACAAATAACAGCTTCATAGGGACGGTCTTGCCCCCCGCCTGAGCGTATGAATTCCAGCCAAGACGGGCTCCGGCCGGCGGCGTAAAATCTTCGTCCGTTCTGCCAGGCCAATGCGGCAGCAAGGCGCTTTCCTCGCGTCCTCGCCCTGGCGTCACGCACAGTGTTAGGGACTGTCGTCAGATATTCCAAGAACTCGCATTCCGCGAATGTGCCAACCTTTGAAAGACGGAGCTCGCCCAAATCCTGGAGCGTCTCTTCACGGTCAAGCATGCTGCGTGCCTTTGTCTGGACGATGTCGACGGAGGTCGCCCCTTCCCTTATCATCGTCATCGCGATTGCCTTAGCTATGACGACATCGGCCCCTCCTCCAATCGATACGATTACGACTGACCGCGCAGCCACCTCGATGAGCCTCATCATGTCTTCGTTAGCCATTTCGTCGAGGGTTACTCAGTACTTTCATTTATACTGGAAGGGCCGGCAAGGCATGCGAAGGTCTCAGGCCTCGCGGCTTCTGATACCATGGCTGCGTTTGTTGTACCGGGGCATCAGTTTCTCGACCATCTGCACCGCCTCGATCGGGCTTTGTGCAGCCCATATTTGATCGTCTTGAATATCATCATAGCGACGTCGCGAGTCGATTTTCTGACCGGCGAGCCTTGAACCCCACCCTTCATGCGGGAGGGCGACGATAGGACGCCGGTAGATCCACGCTAGGGCGATTTCGCTCAGAGTTCCGGCGCCACCGCCGATCACAATGATGGCATCAGAATGGGCGACGATAGAGTTGCGCAGATGGTCCATCCCCGTGGCGATGACCACGTCGACAAATGGGTTGGCCGCCGCCGGGTCGCTGCCGGGAGCAATGCCGATAATGTCGCCGTCCACCCAAGCCACCGAGGCCCGGGCCCCCGCGGAAGCCTCCTTCATAATACCGCCCATGCCTCCCGTCACCAGGCGCCACCGGCGCTCGATGATCAGCGCACCCACTTGCCTGGCCGCAGCAGCCTTAGCCCCAACTGGATCGGTTGAAGCGTCGCCGATGACCGCGACCATCGGCCGCCGCTTAAGATTCGAGGGGGCGTCAGGCTCCATGGGCTTCCATCAAAGTGCGAGCGTCTTCATAATCAAGATAAACACCGGCCAGAGTCGGGATGCCTCCTCCCCGCCATTGTCTTTTCCCATGCATAACTTCCAAGAGAGCATGAACATAGAAGTCATGAGTTATGACGATGTTCAGCCCCTGCTGCTTAAGGCCATCGTTAGCCATCAGCTCGCGAATAGCGCCCATGGCAGACTCATGCGAAGGCAGAATAGCGCCCGGATCATCGAGGGCTCCATCAATCCATGCGTCTACCAGCGAATGCCACCCAAGGCGTGCCTTGTGGGCATCGTACGCCTCGCGGTCGGCATGATTGGCCGAAAGCCGGCAAAGCGACCGGAACGTCCGAATGGTTGAACTATCATGGCCCATGGCTCTCCTCATTTCTTCGGCCGTCTGCCTGGCTCGCAAGACGCCGCTGGCGACTATCTGAGTCACTTGACCAATTGCCGCACCGAGGGCGTAACTCTCCAAGCGGCCTCTCTCGGTGATGGAGACTTCGTCAGCTCCTTTGCCTAAGCCCTTCAAGGAAGGACGATCCGCATGCCTGAGGATAAGCAATCCGTTCAGGCCTTTCCAGTCCCGGGCCATGATATCTTCTTTGGTGATAAGTCCGCTGGACCTTCGACAATGCCCGCCCGGGACATGACGCTTCATGATGCGGGCAATAGCAGCTTCTCGCGCGGTAAACTGTCCCGCCTTCCCAAGACCTGAGCTCTCATAATAATAGAGTTTGCTTGGAAGATACCGAGGGGCCGTCGCTCGTTCAACCATCGGGATCATGAAAGCCCAATCCACGCAAATCTCGACGTATTTGCCATCGAGGCGCAACCGCCAGTCGGGTATCCCGTCGAACAGTCTCTTCCGGAAGCTGCGAAGGTGCTGCCAGACATTCCCGCCCCGGGCTGCGCCGAGGTCTCCAAAGCATGCCGGATAGTCGGCCGGCTTATCTGTCCTCACCATCGAGCCTACCGTCAGGTCCACGCCATCGGCATATACGCTCGCCAGCTCCTCCAAAACTCCGATCCCAATCAAAGCGTCATCCATGTCGAGCGTGACGATGACTGCTTCGGGGTCGGAACAAAGGTCGCGGATCGCCGTGATGGTATTGGCGAGCTGACCTCTTCTCCGCCGGGGCTGCAACAGGGTGATGTTCGGCGCCTGACCGAATACCCGGCGGCAGGCCTCGCGGCTAAGCTCGTCGGACCCGTCGTCGATGACGATAGCACCCCAGATGCCGCCGCGCTGCCTGATCATGGACTGGTAACAACGGAGCATCTTCCCATAGGGGACATTCCGTCCCGTGACTATGAAGACCAGCTTTTCGCGGCGAGGGGCTGGCAGCCACTGCAAGGCGCTGCCGACGAGATCGACCTTGCCCAATTGAGCTTCGAATAGGGCACCATTCTCGATGCCAGCCATGATGAGATTCCATTCACCATCAGAACGCTTAAAGGAGTTCGGCGGGTGGACGAACCCAGTTCGGCGGTCGCCGCCGCGGAGGCTGACCGCACGCCCAGCGACACAGGCCTTATCCATGGAGCGATGCCATGCCAGCTCCAGCTTGCCATCGTCATCGGCAGTATTCGTGAAAGGCCGTAATGCCAGCAGGGCAGCCCGGTCGAAGAAGCACCCGCGGCATTCGACTCGATATGGCCTACCATCGGCATCGTTCGCTCCGAACGGCTGGTCTTCTTGATTCAGAATATTGAGGCTGACCGTAATGGCACCGGGGTTGCCCTTCATGGCCATGATTGCTTCGCCAACAAAATCGTGGGCCTTATCTGCACGTCGAATAAGGAGGTCTGAATCCAGCTGAAGGATATAGTCCCCCCGACATAGGTCGAAGGCACCCAGTGGAGAAGTAAGGGGGGCGCCTGCCTTGGTGTGTGATGAAGCAGATTCCACCCCGAACCAACGGTGATTGATTGCAGCTGCTTCCCCCGAGCCATCGGCCGGAGCTATGATCACATGGTCAATGATGCCTCTGGACTTAAGGCGCCCTGCAGCCTCGATGGTTTTGCTTAGGTCAGGCGTGCCATATTCTCTGACAAAGCCACCTGAACGGGAGTCGATGGTTAAGATACGCTCAACAAAGGTTCGCGGATCTTCCAGCTGGCCGATGATGTGTTCGACCTGCGCCTCCAAGGTCTCTGCCTCGAGCGCCGAGGCTTTGATGACAAGGGAAACGGCGGCGGACGGACCTGCCAACTTCACGGGTTCGCACTCCCAACCGATAAAATCAACTGCAGGCAGGCCAGTCTTCAAATCAAAGGTGTAGTTCTGCCTCTCTGAAATCACCTGCAGTCCAGCGGCCAGCAGCGCCCTTCGGATATTCCTGATCGGACGATGAAACTCCGTCCTTGGCCGGCCTGATTCGGCTATCTCAGCATAATCGAAGGCATGGGGGTATTCAGCCCCTTGGGGTAATATCCTTTCCAAGTGGATAGCCGTAGGGGGGCCAAAGGTACTTAGCGGGTCGCATATCACGACAACGACCCTGCCTGTATTCTTGACCGAAGCGCCTAGGTCCGTGACGACCTGCCGGAAGTCCTTTTCTGACCTAAGTTCACATATGACAAGCGAACAGACCACGGCATCATATGGGCCGCCCGCAATGGCCAGTTCCCGTGAGTCCGTCAGCGTCAGGTCTTTCGCATACTTGTCTCTTTCCCATCGTTTCTTGATTCCATCGCCAGGATCAAACCCGACGACCGTCTTGCCTGCGGCGCTGAAACGACGAGCGGTGTAAGCCTTCTTGCCGCACCCATAGTCCAAGACGGTTTCGAAATCATGGCCGGAAAGCAGTTCTTCGACCATCTCTGCGCAGACGGCGGTGGCAGACTTTCTCTCTTCGACATACCAGCGCCAGAATTCTTGAAACCCATCAAGCTCGGGGGCTCCTTGATCTTGCCAGGCCAGGCTGAGCAGCCGGTTCAAATCTGGTCGGGCCCAGAAACGGACGCAAAGCCATGCCTTGCGCGCCATGCTCTCGAATTCAGCGTGGCTAAACTCGCGGAAATCCAGGCCGTAATCAATGATGACGGCCTGTCCGCGCACCAGGGCGATATTATCGCGACTGAGATTACGGAATACCACGCCTGCCGCCTTGCATTCCTCTAAGAGGCTGAAGAGTTGGCCTATGGACGGCGGCCCTATCTGATCCTGCTCGACATACTCTCTTTCAATGACCGGTAAGCCCGCTTCGCAGCATCTCAGCTTGATCCGTCTCAGCCCCTTAGCCTCATCCGGCAGCTTTTCCATTAAACGCAGCGCGGGCATGGCTGCGCTGGCTCGGGCAGGCTTAGCGACATCCAGCAGTTTGATCGTCGTATCTCCGCTTCGGAATACGACCCCCTCCCAGCCAACTCCGAGCAACTCCGCTTCCAGCGGGACGCCTAGTATTTTCCGCGCACGCTCGACGCGCTGCTGCTTAAGTTGCTCGGTCCGAAACGCCTTGAAGGAAGTCTGCATGGCGACAGACTGCAGCTCGAGCTGCTTATATGCTGATGAAAATTCGCTGCTGCTGACGCTGGCCGACAATTTCTTGGCAGTCCGCCGGAGATAGGCGGGGTCCATCAGAGACCTGATTTTATGTAGCTCCGCGCCGAGCTGGCTGACGATGTCATCGTCTATGCCATGGTCTTGTTTCAACTTATCCAGACTACACAGGCATGAACCTACTAGCCCGCGAATACGCCAAGCGGACAGTTCCATGACGGCGAGCCTCTCCCTGACTGCCTTACGTGCCGTTGCGGTCGCAGTCTGATTGTTATCGCCTTCATAAAAGACTCCGCAGATTCCGCGGACGGGATGCACCGGAACCCCGCCGAGGACGGCCTCGGCTCCTCGATATAGCCCATAACCCAAGACATCCTGGCTTAACGTTTCGGAAAGCGTTTCCACCGGCAAGGTGGTCTCTCTTCCATGACGTACCGCTGCGGAGGCGTGCATGACAATCTTCACCCCGTATAACCTAGAGAGAACAAGGCTGTGAAGCATGTCTGAGCGTCGTACCCAAGCCCCCCCTACCTTAGCGGCATATTGGGGACATAGCATCAGCTGTTCGGGCCTGAAAAATACGGTCGACCCTCCGCGCATGATCGAGTCCTGGGCTGCCGCCAGGTCCAAGCTTTCGCCATCGATCATCAACGGGCGCATAATCGATTCACCTGCCCGTATGCGCCGGCAAGCATGGGCGGCTTTCTTGATAGTCTCGACTGGCGTCAGACCATTAAAATAATCAGTCTGGAGAGGGGTTTCCAGATGGCGCGTCTCACGGGAGAGATCGTAATACCCGGCAGCCCTCCTATCGGTCGGCTCTTTAGGTATAGGTTCACCTGAGGAAGAAACACGTCGGCGCAGGGCTTGGTCAAGATCGAGCAGCTGCAACCGCAACGTTGCCTCGAAGGGTAAGGGCGCAGCGGCCGAATCTTGTCCGATAACTACGTCTACGCCCGCGGCTCTTAGTGCGAGCAATTGCGCTACGTCAGGCGAGCACCTTGTTGACACGCTGCTATCATCCTTGCCGCGGACCTCGAAACTAAAAGTCTTGTCGTCATCAAGTATCCATGCAGCCGACCCCGGGCGCTGCTTACACTCCACGTGGACGAAGTAGTTCAGGATGGAACGCGTGATGGCTATGGGCAGGCGGCAAGTATGCGCGTCCGGGATGACGACGACCTGCTCAGGAGCCCAATGTGACATGACTTCCTCGGGCTTAATCCAGCGAACATTGACGCCGCTGCTACGCAGAGATTCGATCGCCTCGACCCACTTAAGCCGCCCCTCCTCATCGACTGGCCCGTTTTCAAGTAGTACCGCGGTAACGCCTAAAACCCCCGGGTGGATGCACAGGCGAGAGATGTCTCCAAAGAGACGGAGGGCATGAATCAGTGGCGACTCCCAATACGAAGTGAAGCCCGCCAGGTTGGACTTCTTTAGCCGGCATCCGCTCACGCTGCCGGGCGGGAGACGGCGATGAATCTGCTGACCGCAGATAGGCTTCATCGAAACCGAATCTTTCCATGACCAGGTGAAAAAACCTGCCGTGTTCATCCGCGCCGAAATCCTGGGCATGCTTTTGGAAAAATCTGCGCAAACCCTCACCCTTGGCATGACGGTTTATCGTAAGCCTGTCCGGCCGCGGGTCGGCGTAATGGTGGACAGTGTGCGCAGCCAATGAAGCGACCTTCATGCCCGCCAAGCGGGCCAACCTGATGCATAAGTCCCGATCGGTGCAGCTAGGAAGATTTTCGTCAAATCCGCCTGCCTCCAGGAACCGGGCCAGACGCAAGAAGAGATTTGATCCCTGAATATGCGTGTTCCGGATAAAAATTTTCGCGGGGTCGAGAGACGTGGGTATTTCTTGCCGACGACCCTTGTCGCCTGGCACCTCATGCCTGATTAGGCCAGAGATTACCATGTCCGCCGAAACCTTGATCGCTTCGCTCAGACATTCCTGCAAATGCTCTTCTGCCCAAGCATCATCGTCGTCCAAGACGGCGACATGCCATCTTTCAGCCTCTTCGGAAAAACGGCGGCATAATTCGTCCAGTCCGCTGTTCCATGCGCCTGAGGCCGATTGCTTCGTTCGCCGGTTTCGGAGAGTGATGACCTCGGGGCAACCTGGCGAACCGTCCCATACCCGGCTGATAAGGCTCTTCATCTCGAACTCCCCTACTTGGTCATAGTCAGAATCGACTACTATGACGATCAAGTCGGGCGGACGTAGCTGCGACCTGACTGAACTCAAGGCACGATGCTCCAGGAGCTCTAATCTACCCGAATATGCGATCAGCGCGGCGACCTTCGGTTGCATCGTTGGATTATCCATGTGGTGCATTTAATTTATACCAACTCGCGAACTCCCTTACGGCCGCGGGAAACGTAACCTTGGGCCACCATCCTATCCGTCTACTTGCGCTTGATGAGTCAGCCCATGTCGCCTTCGGCATATATGGGGGCAATCCGGCCTCCTCTGCATGGAGGGGTAGCCCTAGCTCCTTGGCCAGCAACTCTGCCAGTAAGGCTGCCGTGTGATATTCGCCGGCACCGATGTTATAAGTCTCGAACCCATCCCAGGGCTGCTCAGCGGCAAGCACGAACGCCGCTGCAACATCGTGCACGCTCGTGAAATCACGCCCAGACCCAGCATGCAGCTTTACCATATTCCCAGACATTATGGCCTCGGTGAATCTCCATGGCGCCATGTCCGGGCGTCCCAACGGGCCGATTATCGTAAATGGCCGAAGAATACGTGCGTGCATTCGGCCATGCTTACTAGCTAGCCGGATTCTTTCTTCACCCGACATCTTGGTCTGACCGTATTGACCGATTGGATTGAGCGGATGG
>Ga0209597_1001943_pt1 | contig 13258 bp, 13 predicted proteins | sample M_140625_MF_Meta_FD_187316 | JGI IMG/M metagenome (GOLD analysis project Ga0209597, IMG submission 187316) | Freshwater microbial communities from Lake Montjoie, Canada to study carbon cycling - M_140625_MF_MetaG (SPAdes) (version 2) | ecosystem: Environmental > Aquatic > Freshwater > Lake...
AATCCAGCAACGATGACGATATACCCATCTTCAAGGGCTTTGCGCATCCTAGAAGTTGAGATACTTTTAATTCTCGCCTTGGTATGCGTGCTATCGGTAACAATCCCGACTTGGGCACCTGTCAAGCTTATGGCACGCTCACCCAAAGATTGGATCGCCATCGCCATCAATGAAATCGAAATCTGCTCGCCAGTGGATAAAAGCATATCCATTTCTCGGGCGGGTGGGGTTTCGGTAATTTCTTTGGCAAGGGCAATCAGCTCATCCGTGGTATCACCCCGAGCGCTAACGACCACAATAACCTGGTTGCCTGCATGTTTTGTCCGGATGGCTTTGCGTGCTGCAGCCATCACTCTTTGAGCATTGGCAACGCTCGAACCACCAAATTTCTGTACTACCAGACTCAAGGGAATATCTCCATGATTAACGCAAAAGCCTTACAGTGTAAAATCTTAGGTGTAACAGGTGCATTTGTCTAACAATCAATTCGAATTCTTGTATGTAAATTCTTATCACAGGGACTCTTCATCACAACTTTGATGAATATTTCGTGAATAAATCCTTTTCGTGGATAATTAAAGACTCGTACAAACTTCGCTTGCTATAGTGACTTTCTCTGATGAATTTCCACTGCTCTATCTTTAAGGCTACCTATGTCACTCTTTTTGATCCTAGCAACCCTCTGGAGCACGAGCCAGCAATTAGAAATTCAATTATTAGGAAAAACTGTAATCCCAGGAACCGCCTCTGATCTTTCAGGAATGAAAAACATTCTTGAAGACAAATCCCCCAATAACCGACTCGGGGGCTTTGGTTCTGCAATCGCCTACACAGGCCAAGGCAACAAGTATCTTTTATTGCCTGACCGCGGTCCAGGCGATGGTGCAAACTCCTACTCCTGCAGATTTCATCTAGCTGAAATCACGGTTTCCACTTCGGGCAAACTTGACTTCAAACTGTTAAAAACGACCCTGCTTAAAACACCCGAAGGCAACACCTTGACAGGCTCCTCCAAAGGGTTTGGCGCTACAGGCAATAGGTTTGACCCAGAAGGCATTCGCTGCTTAAAAAACGGATCCATTCTCATCAGTGATGAATATGGCCCATCGGTATGGCTCTTTGATTCTTCGGGCAAGTTGAAGCATAAGTTTCTGATTCCAGATAAGTTCCTCATCCAGAATAAATCGGATCATGCTGAAAAAGAATTTCCTCCCTCTAATAAAAAGGGCAGGGTTACCAACAAAGGTTTCGAGGGCATCGCTATTTCACCAGACCAAAAGAAATGGCTCGCTGCTTTACAGGGCTCTCTCATTCAAGATCGCGACCCCAGTAATTCCGACCTGAAAACCAATGGCATCAACCTGCGCTTCTTAGAAACTTCCATCGAAGGAAAACACCTCCGTGAAATTGTTTACACCATGGAAAGTGCAAAGAATGGCGTAAGTGAAATCCTGGCCATCGGCGAAGAAGATTATTTGGTGTTAGAGCGGGATGGCGATGCAGGTGAAGAAGCCGGGTTCAAAAAGATCTTTCGCATCAGTACAAAAAATGCCACCGATGTTTCGAAGATCACATCCCTACCTGCCCCAAAGCTACCCGAAGGTATCATACCTGTAAGCAAGACCCTGTTTCTCAATTTACTCGATTCAAAATTTGGACTCAAAGGGAAAGACTTTCCTGCCAAGATTGAAGGCCTAGCGTTTGGCCCTGATCTCCCCGATGGCCGAAAATTGTTAATCATCACCACGGATAATGACTTTAAACCAGATGAACCCACTTGGATTTACGCTTTTGCTGTAAAAATCGATTGATTAGCTTTTCATCATCGATCCACACTGGGCTTTCCAACGCATCCAATGGTCTGCAAGTACTAGGCAAATCATCGCCTCACCCATCGGTACAAACCTAGGCAACAAACAAGGATCATGCCTGCCTTTGGTTAGTATCTCTGTTTCAACGCCATGCTTGTCTACCGTTGGTTGTTTTTGGGGCAAGCTGCTAGTTGGCTTGATCGCAACCCTACAAACAATCGGCTGACCACTAGAAATACCACCCAGCATCCCACCATGGTTATTGGTTTTGGTTCCAACTTTGCTCGGAAGCTTTTCATCGGCAATAAAATGATCATTGCACTGACTGCCACGCATGCTAGCCACTTTAAACCCCGCACCATATTCAAAACCCAACACAGCAGGCAGAGACAATAACCCCTTGGCAATATCAGCCTTAAGTTTGTCAAAAACCGGTTCACCCAATCCCGCAGGAACCCCGGTTGCAACCATCTCACATATTCCACCAATCGAATCTCTTTCCAAGCGCACCTGATCAATCAGGGCATACATTTTTTCTGCAATCAAAGGATCTGGGCAGCGCACTGCATTGCTTTCAACTTGTTCTAAAGTAATTGCAGCGGGGTCTGTGGCTTCAAAACGAATATCTCCCACCTGAGTTACATAACCCAAGACACGAATCCCTTGAGCTGCAAGTAATTTCCTAGCGATCGACCCAGCAGCAACCCTGCAAATAGTTTCTCGCGCACTCGATCTACCACCGCCTCGATAATCTCTTAACCCATACTTGGCATCAAAAGTATAATCTGCATGGCCCGGCCTGTATTTATCCTTGATATCACCATAATCATGGCTTCGCTGATCGTTATTGCGGAATAAAATACCAATGGAAGTACCATCCGTGACACCTTCAAAAACCCCCGAGAGAATTTCTGGTAGATCATCTTCTTTTCGCTGCGTGGTGATTTTTGACTGACCGGGCTTTCGCCTTTGCAAATCCGGAATCAAATCTTCAATTCCGAGGGGTAGTCCGGGTGGGCAACCATCAATAATTGCAACATAACCCGGGCCATGGCTTACGCCCGATGTTGTTACTCTGAACAATTCTCCGAATGAGTTTCCTGGCATGATGGTAGTATAACCGAAAATGACTACAATGTCCTAGGTTCACAAGCCAAGTACCTTTTCAAGGCGGGGCAGCAATGAAGAATGTAGTGATTGTTCTTTTTATGCTGGTGAATTGCGCTTACAACCCGGCCCCATTGCCTGCCCAGGCGGTTAAAGAAAGCGGCAGGTTTGGTATCGCACTTGATGAGGCATCTTTCCCGCAAAACAGCCCCGAGAATCTGCGCAAATCTCTTTTAAAAGCAATTAATTCAGATAAAATCGAGTATATGCTGGCGCACCTTGCAGACCCATCGTTCATCGATAAAAATGTCCGCGAAGTGCATGAAGGCAACTTTGCCAAACAAGTTGCTGAAACCCGTGAAAAACTAAAAAAGGGCCTAAAATCTCCCCTAGAATCCCTTCTAAAAGAAGGTAAACTGAACGCCTCAGAAAAATCAGCTTCCCTCAAAGATCCTGCCCTCAAAGATTTCATCATCACCATGAAGCTTGAAAACAACAAATGGTACATGGAAAACAACAAAAAGTAAGACGGTTGATCTCACCTCAATAAGGATGATTAAATGGCCGATTCATGGATCGATTTAAGAAGTGACACCGTAACCAAGCCTTCGCCAGAAATGCGCGCTGCTATGCATGCCGCTGAAGTCGGCGATGATGTTTACAAAGAAGATCCAACGGTTATCAAACTGGAAGAACAAACCGCAGCCATGCTTGGTCACGAAGCAGCACTTTTTTGCCCATCGGGCACTATGACCAACCAGATTTGCATTAAAGCCCACACCCAACCAGCAGATGAAATGATCTGCGAGGAATTTTGCCATGTCTTTAATTGGGAAGGTGGCGGCCCAGCAGCTTTGAGTAACATTTCCTGTAAAACCATCAGGGGGAATCACGGCTTAATCGATGTAGAAATGCTGCAAGATGCCATTCGCCCGCCCAATGATCATTACCCCAGAACCAAGCTTCTATCCTTGGAAAACACCCATAATCGCTGCGGGGGCAGGGTGCAACCGTTCAAGGTAGTTAAAGAACTTCACGACTGGAGCCGCAAAAACAACCTCATCTTTCATCTCGATGGCGCAAGACTCTGGAACGCCATCGTTGCAACAGGTATCGAAGCCAAAGCATGGGGCCAGCTTTTCGATTCGGTCTCGGTATGCTATTCCAAAGGATTGGGCGCACCAATAGGAAGCGCAATTGTAGGTTCCAAAGAATTTATCGCAAGGTGCAGAAGAATTCGCAAAAGGTTTGGGGGCGGTATGCGTCAGGCAGGCACCATTGCAGCGGGCGCAATTTATGCATTGAACAATAACATCCATCGCCTGAAGGAAGATCACGAAAAAGCCAAAGTGCTGGGCGATGCAATTCAGAACACCCCCGGGCTAAAAATGGATCAACCCACGGTCGAAACCAACATCGTCTGGTTTCATGTGGACTCCAAACTTGCGCCGGTTCCAGAGTTTGTTGCTGCTTTAAAAGAAAGAAAAATACTGATTCATACAAGTGGATTAAATCTGATGAGGGTGGTAACTCACCTCGATGTATCCATGGAACAAGTTAAAAAAACCGCAGAAATCATTCATGAAGTTACTAATAAACTCTCGAAGGGTAAAGTTTAGACTGTAAGTTTAGGAAAGATCGTTTCAAAATAAGAGCGATGCCGAAGTATAGGCAACCATGTGACCATCCTTTTATCGCATCCGCTACACCCCCAACTTACCACTTATAAATTGTGCGTTTTTTTTCTCATCCTTTGGCATCTTGAAGACGATAAGTATGGTAGAATTCAGGTGTTGAGCGTTCGAACAGCAGGGCTCTGAAAAGGGCTCTACGAAGGCAGCCTGAAACCCATCTGCAAAATGGCCAAAGTTTCTCTTCTTGTCAGGGCCAGCATTAGGGTTGGCACTTCGGTGCCAAAGATTGTAGTATCTTCTTGGAAACTCCGACCCATCTTTCCGGAGAATTCCTAGAGAAAGGACATGTATCATGTTCAAGCACGGACCATCGACTATCAGCGGACCAGTTTCACGAACCGGCAAAAAGTGGAAATCACAACCCAAAGCCGTCTCCAAGCGCAAAAATGAAGGTGCACCCATCAGGCAGGATCTGGTTAGCAGAGTGCGCCAAGAAATCGCTGCAGGCACCTACGACACCCCCGAAAAATTCGAACTTGCCCTCGATAAAATGCTGGGCGAACTCGATTTAGGTTAGAATTAACCACTCTTTCCGGTTAACCCTTTGAGATCTTCAAGGAATCGATTATCATAATCTATCAGAGGAATTGCCCATTTCCTCTGATTTCCTGATCTGAAAGGACCTCAACCGTGAATCTGCAATCTGTTCTCGTATCCCAATCTCCTGAAGATAAATTCAGGGAATACCTTACCACTGGTAACAAATCCCAGCGCTTCACTGGCCAGCAACGAGATATGGTTCGCTTTATTTTCAGCAACCATGATCACTTCGATGCCGAAGCTCTTATTTCTGATATGCAAGCTGCAACCATTAAAATCAGCCGGGCCACAGCTTATCGAACCCTTAATAAACTTGTCGATGCCGGCCTTCTTCGCAGGTTAGAACTTGGCCCTCGTACCTTTTACGAACACGATTATGGCTACCCTCAGCACGATCACCTCCAATGCACCAAGTGTGGCAAAGTGATCGAGTTTCAAAACTCTTCCATCGAAGAAGCCATCAAGCAGGCTTCCCTTGCTAACGGCTTTCAAAGTGAAGGGCACTCCTTCATCGTTCGGGGAGTTTGCAAAGAATGCAACATCGCCCGCATGCCCAAGCGTCAACTCGACCTCATCTAAAAAAAAGAAAGAGAGCAGCTTTTGGCCACTCTCTCCCTTTAAAACAACTCTTTTTTACCGCCTTAAATCTTCGCAGGAACCTCATAGCCTTTACGGTAAGGACGGGTAAGCATCAAGTTTGCTTCCGCATCATTGATAAAGGTTTCAGTCTTAGGATCCATTACCAGTTTTCTGCCAATCGTGACTTTCGTCTTGCTAGCATCCAACTTGTTATCAGCAAGATGGGCCGCCATCCTGCCTACAGCTTCGGTAGTCTTTTCATCAAGCCCAGCCACTTTTTCAGAAAGCATTTGATCTTTCCCAAGCCTATAGCTGATGTTGCCCAAATGGCAAAGCGCACTAGATAAATGGCCCTCAAGAATATCCCCGTTCAGCATCTCAGGCTTCTTAGCCCTTACTGCCTTGCAGAAATTCTCGAAGTGGTGATTATCGCCACCACCACTAAACCGAGCTACTTCTTTATTATCTTTATCAAACACAATACCCGTGGCATAACTTGGACAAACAATGTAACCATTGGTACCGTAGAAAATGTTCCCAACCTTCGTACCCATGAAATCCTTGGTGGGTAAACCGCGGACTTCAAAAATCAGCGCCTTCTCACCATAATCAAAGGAGCAAATCTGGGTATTAGGAGTTTGACCATCATCCTCATAACCCAACCTGCCACCCATGCTAAATACGCCCTTGGGCAATTCCATGGCTTTAAGCGCCCAACGAGCCTTGTCCATTTCGTGAATGCCCTGGTTGCCTAAGTCGCCATTGCCGTAATCCCAAATCCAATGCCAATCGTAATGAATCTTATTTCTATGAACGGGATTCATCGGGGCAGGGCCACACCACAAATCAAAATCCATGGTCGAAGGAATCGGCTTATCTGCAGCAACTTTACCAATGCTACCTCGGGGCTTGTAGCAAAGCCCACGGGTCATCATGATTTCGCCAATCTTGCCACTGTGGGCGTATTCGATCGATTGTCGCATACCAGGGTTACTACGGCTTTGCGTACCGGATTGGCAAACCCGATTGTACTTGCGCGCAGCTTCTACAACCCTTCTTCCTTCGCTAACATTATGGCTCACAGGCTTTTCAACATACACATCTTTTCCAGCCTGCAATGCCCATATCGCCATCAAGGAATGCCAATGATTTGGGGTTGCAATACTCACCACATCAATCGACTTATCATCCAGAAGTTTACGGAAATCTTTCTCGAACTTGGGTGCTTTGCCTTGAACTTTTTCAATGGTTTTCATGGCATTGCCAATCACTGCTTCATCGCAATCACAAATGGTGGTAACCACGCAATTGTTCTTACCTGCAAAGCCGCCTACATGGCTCATGCCTCTGCCATTAACCCCAACCACAGCCACCCTAAGTTGTTCGCCCGAGGCGCCCTGAGCATTTGCAGTTTCCTTAGCTTGGGTATCGACTTTGGAAAAATCAAGCCCTGCAGCAGCAATAGCTGCGCCCACAACGCTATCTTTTACGAATTCCCTGCGATCCATGAAAAAACTCATTGTTTGATTCCTTGAAAAAGTTTTTAGGTATGCGTGTCAGACAATTTATAATAACCCCAATAAAACCCATGCGTCAATCATTTACCCTTGAATTCATCCTAAATGATTCCCTATCATGCATCTTTTGGGTAACATGGATTACCATGCTTGAACATCAACAGCTTCTGATTTCGACCTCCAATCCAAGTGCTGGTTTATTGTTTCAAAACCCCGAGAACTCAAAGCCCTTGGGGCACGCCACCTTTAAATCTAACCTCCTTAGCCAGAATTGGACTGTCTGCGAAGAGGATGATAGCCCGCTTGTATTTACACTAAACAAGCTTAAAGTTCCGTTTGCCAACTGGACCGTTACCGATGCCTGCGACCTTACCGTGGGATTTCTCTATTCCAACCAATTGCTCATGCCTACGGGCAGAATTTATTGCTTCAGAACCATCCTGCCCTCGGGTATTACGGTGTGGGAAGACGAAGTTGGTGCTCAGCTTGCAAGCCATCAGCCCCAAAGCCCAAAAGCCAACCTGCTGGTGTTTAATGAAAACCAGGGGGGCTTACCCTTTGGAAGAATGCTAATCCTAGCGGATTATCTGATTCAACATGCGCTAAAACCGCAGCGCTGACGACTTCCCGCATTTTTGGGGAGTCTGCCATGATTTCCATAATGATTCAAGTTTACCCCCTTTAAAACCCGATGAAATGAGCTACATTAGTTTGTAGATAGGGCGCTTAGCTCAGTTGGCTAGAGCACCAGCTCGACACGCTGGGGGTCACAGGTTCGAATCCTGTAGCGCCCATAAAAGACCAAGGTTGACACCCTTGGTCTTTTTTATTTTCATTTTCATTCCATCTTTTGCTCACGAGGCGATTAACTAAGACAATCTAACCGAGCCAGAAGCCTTGACTACAACAAAAAGTACACCTTCGCATTTACCAACTTCTATTATTTTTATTTATCACCCAAAGCAACTTGAACATTTGCGGCATCCATGAAAACACATCCTTAACTTAAAGAATTAATCCCTTTAATAAAAAATCTATAGTGATTAAGACAATGCTTGTTACAATTTAAAAGTTAAAGAAGAGGCAATCTAGCGGGGGCATCATGAGCGAACTATTAAAAGCAGTCGAAGCAGCGGCGTACAATCTGGCAAAAGCGCAAGCGAAGAGAGATGTAATACAGCGCTCGCTTAATGGGATAATAGCAGAACAGGAACGCAGGGCAGTGGCGAAAGAAGTGGCAAAGAAAGCCAAGGATGTTCAAAACTGAATTGCACAACGCCCTTAAGGCTCATTTCGAGTAAACCCTTTTCCCCGGCAAGTCTTTCTTCAAAAGCCTTCATCACCCTCACTGTTTCCAATCCCCCAGTTGAGTACCGATAAAATGCCGGACATGTTCAACAAAATCTGGCCCAAAGGAACGATTGCCGTGCCCTAACCCCGGCACCACATAGGCCTCACCATCGGGAAATGATTTGGCGCAAGCTATTGCATCCGCAAGTTTCACTAACGGATCATTCTTCCCAACCAAAAACCGAACCCTGCGATGCTTTTCAACCAGATGCCAATAAGTCATAGGGTTTGCCTGTTGGCTCAGATTGTCGCCTTTGCTAACGGCCTGAAGAACAGACAGAAAATCTAGCGCACCATCAACAATAGTAGGGCCAGGGCCCAGAAAAACATTGGCAACCTTGCCGATCATCCTGCCCAAAGGTGAGATTAATAGCGGTGTAATAAATGGTGTATAGCTACGCGTAAAACCAATCAGGTCTGCGTGGCCAATGGTACCGAGCAAGCGAGAACCGATCCCAAACCTCATGAATGCGTAGGAGGAAAGAAGCGTACCCCAGCTAGCACCTAACAGGGCAATTCGGTCATTAACCAATCCATGGCGCTCCTGAATCAGACGGATGATCGTGTCAAAATCGCGGCCCACGGCATCCATCATGGCAAGCACAAGTCCCGTAGAGAGAGGGACTCCATGCTTCCGAAATGCCTGGGCTTCAATCAGGGAGTCCCCTTTAAAGGTGCGGGTTAAACTTCGCTCACCCCCCAGCGGGGCGTCGAAAAGGACACAGCAAATCCCCATATCTAGCAAAGTTGGAATAATGAAGCTATTAAGCTGATAAGGAGCTGCAATCCCTTGCAGACTAATGACAATTGGCGTATCAAAAGCCATGCGGCCTACCGGTTGAAATACCGCAACCGGATAGCCTGAAAGTCTGGCATCGACTTCCGCGTTGCCTGTAAATTCGTAATCATGGTGAACCCAATAGCGGCTTCCCGTTCGTCCTTCGAGGTGAATTGGATCAGGGCCATAAATCGCAGCCGTGTTCATAAATAATAGATTCCCTAAATGTTCAATGGAAGTGCCGCAAAAAGTAAAAATTCATCATTAATTGGTCGGCTGAAGGGACTGAAGCTAGCCGGTTATGGTGGTCAGGCAAATCAAATGCTGAAATTATTTAATAGTTTTAAATCACTTGATCCTGATTGGGCGTAACATCGAAATTGTGGCAAGTCCAAGACGATAAAAAATGACCCCATTAACCGCCCCTTCAGCGGCGCGGTTAAAAACGCCACTAAGTAACTTTGAAAAAATTTCACCGGCAGACGCTTTACAACTTTCCAAAAAAGAACTACCTAACGCTTCAGTTGCATTATCTATTTGGTCTTCAAGCTTTGCCGCTATAAATACACTAAATAAAACCTTCAGTGCCAAAATAAATGATTGCCATTTCCCTCCTCTTACGAAGTATAAACGGCAGAGATCCTCAACCATATACACGCTGTTGACTGCAACGGTAAATGCGTCCAAAAACCCGTAAGGAATAATGGCCGTCTTCAATGCAACTTGGAGTGCGTAAGTTTTTACTAGGGATTTTGCACATTTATCAATTACTTGAACAAACAATCGATCACAGTCCTCGATCCATTTCTCCTTCCCAAGGTTTCCTTCCTTTAGTAGAAAGGTGATATTATCTTTGAAGGTGCTAATGCCATGTGGTGTCATTCCGGATTTTTGAAGAAGGTCTATTTGTTTTTTATCCTGAATAGGGTAGTCCCTCACAATCATTTGCAATGCTGTAAATCCTTCGAAAATATTTTTTTCAATTTGATTGCGGATTATTTCGCGATTTAGATCATTCCTTATTTGATCGAGGCGAACTTGGGGGCTCCTCCGCAATTTTCGATAAGCAACTCCAAGTTTAATAAAAGACCAGGACAACGCAGAAAAGAGTATAAAAATACAAATGTATGCTGGGATTTGTAAAAAGAAAGGAGCGGATTGTACAGATTGAATAAATTGAAACAATTCACTTAGAATGATTAATAAAAAAACGGACAAAAAAAGAATTAACGATACCCAAAGTATCGGGCTTGCGAAGATTTTCTCCCAAGCATTTGGATTAGATTCTGCGGGTAAAATATCGCCACCGATAACTGGATTAGGTACACTTGAGGTTTGGGTGTAGAAACCTGGGTCATATATTCGATTGCTGGATTCTGTACCCTCTGGATCATACCCTAAATTTTTGGGTAGCGGGTCTTTTTGTAATACAATTTTTTCCTGTTTAACCTGGGTATAGACACCTGAATCATATGGTCGATTGCTGATTTCTATATCGTCTGGATTATACCCTAGTTCTTTGGTGGGCTTGCCTATTGGCGGTGTGCTTTTGTTTTGATCCTGCAAAATGTTCTCAATTTCATTATGATTTGTCATTTATATATCCTTGCGAGCATTTTCTCGATTTTATTTCAGAATGAGTTTGAATAAATGTAAGCAATGACCTTCTTACGGAGTGGTTTTTGCGCTGATCTGAATTGCATCTCTTTGTTCCAGCGTAGCTTGAAATTTGACGAGATTGGGTTAACGTAAAATTCAACAACAGACATAATTACAACTCCTTCTAAGAAAGTAGAAAATCCATGACGCTATCCATACCCAAGTGATCTGGAGGAGTGGTCATAATTTCTGGAAAGCGAAGCTCAAAAGGAGGAAAATTGTAATCACCCAAACTCCATTTGTCAGGCCACTTGATCGGAAGAACCGAGGGTTCGGCAGTAGCGATTCCCATTTTTTTTGATGTACCTTCAATAAGCCCATTTGGAATACATTTAGTAGATTCAACTGCGGCGCATGCAAAGTATTCACACTCAAGCTTACTTGATTTGTAGATGTACTTACTTACAATGCCTTGTGTCATTCCCCTGACAAGATTTTTTAATGATCCCCTATGGTCCTCGTGTACCAAATCTGCTTTTGTTGCAATTATGGCGATTTTTGAGATTCCGGAATCCCCCAAATGTCCGCCGAAAGGTAATTTCAAGAACCCTTTTCCATAAACTTCCATAAAGCTTTTGCCAGGCGATATCACCTTGAAAAATTGATCCAAAAGCGCACGATTACCATTGTACATTCCCGTGTCTGTCCCAAGGAGTGTAGTCACATCAACCAAGACTGCGAGCTCGTTGCAATTTCGGATGTTATTCGTAATTGGCGTAGCAATTTTCTCTTTGTAGTTTTCGTATCTTTTGGCAAACTTCTTTGCCAATTCGGGATTACTCTTTTGAAAAGCAACTGGTATTGGAGCAAATTGTTCCTCTTCGTTAAGCCCGGCAAAAGATTTTGAAATATCACGTTTATAAAGTCTTAGCCCGTTATATAGTTCTTCCGTATTTAAAGACTGGTGCTTTAACAGGAAAGTTGATGGGGTGATAATTGGACGATATGACTTAAATAAATCGAGAAGGAGTTGCCTGTAGGCAAGGATTATTTCACCCTCGTTTAATGCATCACGATTAAAAATTTCAATATACGCTTTGGTTAAATCAATGTAGTGCGTATCCTGAAAAATAATTTCCAACAACCACATGGACCAATCCGGGTAAGAAAAACCTTGCATTGGGATATCGGCAATCCGTTCTCCTGGTATGTCGATTATGTTTAAATATCCGCTGGTTGCTATCCAATCACTTCGATAAAAATTGCATCGGTACTGGTGTGTTGTTGTTGTTTTTTCAGGCTTAATCTTACCATTACTACCTATTCGTCGAAATTTTTCGTATGGAAATCGTACTAGGCCAGGGAATGGTGGTTTTAATTCTTCGTCGAATCCTAAATGGACATCACCCTTTCCCAGTTTCAACTTGGACGGATCATGATTAAGGATATGGTTGATGAAAGCCGTGACAAAATTAGTCTTCCCTGAGTTATAAAGACCAACTACTGCTATGTTGTGGTTGCTCAAAAATAATTTCGGTAATTTCATAAAATAGTATAGCCTTTTAATAGTTAAGAGGTTTAATAAAAACTCTTTCTGAGTTGCATTTGTTGCGCTAGGCCAAGTTCAAAAAGAATCCAACTACTTCGAAAATACCGGCTGGGCGATGCCGGTAGCTAGGCTTATTTCACCCAGCATTTGATATATCGTGGATGCGTAACAAGAAGTTCTAATATTCTGACGCCAAAGAATTTAATTGCCTTCAGCAACCACCCGGAACCCCTGATTATTCAAAACCTGGTCTGGGGCGAGGTAGCCACGGTGCGAGGATCGTAGAAAACTATTCATATCGATGAAACAACCCCCTCGAATCACACGAAGGGTGCCTTTGGCTGGCCCCTGAGGAAACTCTTTTTGGGAGAGTAGATAGGCCTTTTCGCCATACCAATCATGGCACCATTCCCGGGCATTCCCGATCATGTCGAATAATCCCCAGGGGTTTGGCTGCCGGGTACCCACCGGGCGGGGGCAAACCGTTTTTTTTGTATTCCAAAGGGACCAACAATAGGAATCCCGAGATTTAATGGGGAAGTGGTAAACATCTTTAGAACCTGCCCGGCAGGCGTATTCCCATTCAGCCTCCGTGGGCAGCCGATAAATTTTGCCATCCCGCTTGCTTAACCATGCACAGAAAGCCAATGCGTCTTCGTAACTCACCATCGTAACGGGGAGATCAGCGGCAACGGGATAGCCTGGCGAAGACCAGTTCAAATCCGAATTTTTAA